>Ga0131853_10023934_pt1 | contig 11023 bp, 6 predicted proteins | sample TergutLab28metaG_FD_92764 | JGI IMG/M metagenome (GOLD analysis project Ga0131853, IMG submission 92764) | Labiotermes labralis P1 segment gut microbial communities from Petit-Saut dam, French Guiana - Lab288 P1 (version 2) (version 2) | ecosystem: Host-associated > Arthropoda: Insects >...
AGTCAGCCTACACAACACAACAAGTACTCGCTAGCTCCTGAAGATGGACGTATTAACGCCTGAAACATGTTGAGCAATATATAATAAAGCAAGTGTCATCTAGTTGGTCAATCATTATTCAAAAGTCAAGTGGAGTGTTTAAACGCTCTACATAGGAAAGTTTTCTAAAAATGTGTGGAATGTTGAACTTCGGGCCCACACGTTAGTGAAGTAAAGAAGTAAATCTTTAACATAATATTTTTAGCCGAATTCGCAAATGGCGTAAAGTTACTGTTGGCTTCGTCATGTCTGTCCGTCTGTCCGCACGAAACAACTCGGCTCCCACTGGTCGATTTTCATGATAATTTGTATTTTTGAGTATTTTGCGAAAAACCGCAGAGAAAATTCAATTTCAATTAAAATTTGACAAGAATTACGGGTACTTTACAGTAAAAGCGACGCACCCTTTTAATCATATCTTGCTCAATTCTTCTTAGAATGAGAAATGTTTCAAACAAAAGGATGTAGAGAAACCCAAAACACATTTTGTGTTCAATAGCCTTCTTTCTTTCTTTCTTTCGAAAGTCGTTCGTTGTATGAGGTAATGTGATATGTGTAGCACACTCCGGAGAGGTGACAGTTGACAATATGGCGCATGCGAATTGCATGCTGGATACCTATGACTACAAACACACATTCACAGTATTGCAACAACGGCTGGACGAACGCGATTCAAGGTTAAATTTTAATTAAGCTGCCTGTCTTTTTTATTAGGCGCTTTCGAAAAAGAGCGAAAAGCGACTATTAGCTTCGTTATGTCTGTCGTCTGTCCGCGAGGAAAAACTCGCCTCCCACTGTATGGATTTTCATGAAATTTGATATTTGAGGACTTCCCGAAAATCTGTTGTGAAAATTCAAGTTCCATTAAAATCGGGCGAGAATAAAGGGTACTTTAGGTGAAGACCAATTTATTATACTTGTGATCATATCTCGCTCATTTCTTCTAAGAATGAGAAATGTTTCAGACAAACTTTGTAGAGAAAATCCAAACAAACATTTTATGTTCAGTGATTTTTTTTTTTCGAAAATCGTGCCGTTTGTCATATAATGCGGAAAAATATTGTAGAGTGGGCAGGCCACAGATGACAACATGGCGCATGCGCATTGCATGCTGGATACCCAAGGTTACAAATGCACACACTCAAGTTGTGTAATACGCATTGCTTTTCCATTGCAACAATGGTTGTACAAACGAACCTCAGCGTTACGTTATACGCATATTGCCTGTCTTGTTATGTAGCTAACAACTTGCATAGGCTACAAACATCTAATGCAGGCTCTTCGATCCAAAGAGGATCTAGGCCTGTAGCGTCCCTCTGGCGTGTTGTAGTGTCCACTATTTGTTATATTAATGCATTGTATACATTGGACGATGTTGAAAAGTTATTTTTTGTTTCTTTTTACACTTTATCCGAAGGTTGGCGATTATTTGCCGAACCCCGCAGGACAGCACATACGTACGAGTGGGTGCTGATAAGTCCTTAGCCCTACCTAATTCCCGATGTCGTGGGAAGGAATCGATAGTGTCTTTGGAAAGAAGGGTCTGTTCATGTGCCGAATTGCAAGTCTTTTCTTGTTACATAGACTGAAAGGAAGCATGTCAGGCGACGTGCGCGATTTCAACAACATGGAGACGCGAGATGTCATCAAGCCTTTTTTTTTCCTGCAAGGCAAGACGCCCAAGGAAATTCACGCCATTCTGAGAGAAACATTAGGGGAACATGCACCATCGTATGCCACCGTAAAAAAACTGGGTGGCCCACTTTCAACGTGGTGATTTTTCCACCTCTAATGCGCCTCGTCCTGGACGACCAAAACAATGACCACCCCGGAGTTTATTGATCAAATTCACGAGCTAATCTTGGAATACCGTCAGATTTCGGCTAAATCAATAGCTGAGCAACTGGGCATCTCACATGAGCGGGTTGGGCTCATCATTCATGAAGATTTGGACATGCGGAAGCTCTCCGCAAAGTGGGTCCCGAAATGCCTGAACGCGGATCAAAAACGTCAACGGTGCCAGTCGTCTGGGCAAATTTCGGAATTTTTTCAGCGCGATCCAAATGATTTCCTGTCGCGATTGGTGACCATGAACGAAACCTGGTTATATCACTATGACCCGGAGACAAAGCAACAATCAATGGAGTGGTGGCATAGCGGCTCACCCCGCCCCAAAAATTTCCGAGTGCAAAAATCCGCTGGGAAGATCTTGCCTCGAGATTTTGGTATCAAGACGGCATCCTACTCATTGATTATCTTCCAAAGGGCCAAATTATCAACGCCGAGTATTACTAATCTCTGCTAGTGCAGTTGAAGGACATTTTGAAGGAAAAACGCCGGTCGTGGGAAGGTCACCAAGGGGGTCTCGTTCTTGCACGAAAATGCCCCTGCTCACAGGGCACTTGCAACCCAGAAGAAACTGGCCTCTTTGGTCTTCCAATGTCTTGATCACCCACCCTATTCTCCGGATCTGGCCTCGTCGGACTACCACCAGTTCCCTGGACCGAAAAACCAGTTGAAAGGTCGTCATTTTCGTCCGACGCGGAGGTCATTGCTGCCGGAGAGACCTGGTTGGAAGGACAACTTTCTGATTTTTTTTTAGTGACTTGCAAAAGTTAAAGCAACGGTCCAAGAAGTGTACTGAGCTTCGTGGGGAGTATGTTGAATAAAATCCCGAGTTTGGCCGCTGTAGCTTTTTTCCTTCCTGGTCGGGCAAAGGACTTATCAGCACCCCTCATACATATAATTTGCAATACATTTTACACATTGCACGAACATTTGTTGGTGTTATGCTAATTACAACACGAGGTGGCGCAGTTCGGTAAAGCACTGCGATAAAAGCCGGAAGGTCGCGGGTTCGATTCCCCTTCATGTTCCGACTCTATAGAAACTCTGGTATCCTGAACCTCCTGGAACCCTCAGGCCTGTGTAGAGAATATCTACCTTTATATTAATTATAATATCGATGCAAAGAAAAGACAAATTTTCAAATGGAGTTTCCTGTGATCGAACCCTGGCCTCTGCGGTGAAAAGCCGGTCCGCCTCACAGTACAATCTGTACTCCTCTTGATTCAATAGATATACCAATGTTAGGTGAAGAGCATACTGTATACATTTTGCGGTGCCTCATTATCGTATTTCCCTGCATACAAAATATTCTGCCATATAGACTGCGCTCCTTACACATGCTTTCAGACCTTTCTTCTGTTTAATCCCTTCTTACAATACAATTACCCATGACTATGGCTAGTTACATTCCGCGGCGAATTCAAAAAATATCTGTCGCCCTATACACTTGATGTCTGTGGAAAATCCTGGCGTCAGTCAAAAGAAGGCCTGCCATTTCTGTTTCTTACACCAGTCAGATATTTCAGACTTCCTAATTGTACCCGACGGTCACTGTAAGGCAGACAGGCACGGTGTTCTCTTTCACGTTCTTTGGCACCTTAAATATTTCTATTAAAAGGTAAGGTAAAGTGACCCCATTACAGGCCCGGTGTGGCCCAGAGGGTGGGTAGAAGTATAGCTCTACTCTTCCATGGCCGCGGCACTAGAAGGGGGTGAGTGGTCAGCAGTACGCCCCGGCTGCACTTTACTCCCGGGAAAGACCCGGTACCCATTGTACAGGAGACTGGGTGGGCCCCAGGGCCGGTCTGGACGGGGGGAAAATCTCGTCCCCACTGGGATTCGATCCCGGACGTCCAGCCTGTAGTCAGTCGCTATATCGACTGAGCTACCCGGCCTACTAAATATTTCTATTACCTTTGGCAAATATACACAACACTAAGACAGAGAAAGAGACCGGAAGTAATATATTATTTATGTTCGAAACCAGTGATAATGAAAAGCGCTATCTGTACAAGGTACCTTACTTGATCATCACGGAATTCGTTTGTACCAACCTGCCTTCTCCATCTCTGCCCGAGGAACGTCTTTATGTTGGTTGAACAGTGTATATGCTATTGATAATGACAGCACATGGCCAGAACAGCGGTTGAAATTTCACAGCGAATATGAAGAAGGTTAATGACGGTTACCCCTTCGGCCACGAATCTGCAGTAAGAGCGAGCATGAACGTAAAGAACCGCCAAAAGACGAGGACGAGAGTGGCGTATATTGCAGCGGGACGGCACTTACATGCTTGTAACATCATTCGGGCTGAGAACGCTATGTTGGTCCACATTTCTCACTCTGCCATGAAGACGAATTTCTAAAATAGTCCTTGTAAGTTCGGTTTTTTTTTTTTGCCAAACTAGCAAAATTGTGAAAAGTTTCGTCGTTTGTCTGCCTATCCGTATGGAACAAATCGACTCCCACCAAAAAAAAAAAAAAATTCATGAAATCTGACGTTTGGCCTTTTTTCGAAATATGTCACGAAAATTCAATTTTCATTAAATTCCGACAAGGATAACGAGTACTTTACATGAAGCCCTACGTACATTTGGGGCGTGCTGCTGACCACTCACCCCCTTCTAGTACCGCGGTCATGGAAGAGTAGAGCTATACCTCTACCCACCGTCTGGGCCACACCGGGCCTGTAACGGGATCACTGTACCTTTACTTTCACCTTTACCCATGTACATTTCTGATATCTCTCTTCATTCTTCTTAGAATTAAAAATGTTTCAGACTAAAGTTGTAGAGAAAATCATAATATGTTTTATGTTGCATAACTTTTTTCCCCCGAAAATCGTGCCGTTTATATTAACGTGGAGAAACATGATAGAGTCGGACACACCACAGACGGCAATATATTATGGCGCGCTCTTTGCATGTTGCATAACTAAACCTACAGACAGATACACACGCAGAGTATGTAATACCTATTGCTTTCCCACGGCAACAATGGTTACGCGAACGCACCTCCATTTTGTTCTTATACGCATATTGCCTGTCTCGTTCCATCTACCACTAAATCCTCAAAGCGGTCTCCATCCCTAAGCTTTTCCACACAAATTTCAGTATAAATGTATCTTCTTTCCCATGCACACACGTTACAAAAACACATAATTCTATTTCTATGTTTTGTTATAGAATTTCTCCTTTTTTGTGATTTTTTCTTCACGTGTTCGGTGTTCGCAGTCCTCCCACGTGTCCTTCGAGCTGGAGGACCACCCCATGTTGACTGTCCGCAGCTACCTTCCATATCATAAAGAGATCTCATGATCTGCAACCTGAAGACACGCCATACCTCAGTGATAAAAGGAATATCATGACATCACACAATAAAATATAGACTCCAATTTTAAGGCAAATCTCCCATAGCATCTTCTCACACATCACAAATTCTGTGGCGGTTATTTTGCGCGTCCTGCGTTTAAGGTCTGCAATTTCTATGCTGGATTGCATAACTTCGCATAGCGAAATTAATATGCGTCATTTGGTGCAAAAGCGTCATAACTCCCAATAACGTCGTCAACAGAACATAGCGCTCAAATGGTTGGCAAGTGTTTCGTGTTTGGTAGGTATGACTAAGAGTGGGGGGGGGAGGGGTTAGTTTCGCGTGTAGTGCTACTGTCTCTTGATCACTTTACATACTGGCAGAAAAACTCGAGATGGAGCATTGCTGCAATGATACTAAAAGAGGAGAAACAGAAACAATGGGGACAAGGCAGTGCCAGAGACAATTTGTGCACCACAAATCCCACACATACTGATCTGGTATTGAACCAGTTCCTCTGCGATGACAGACTGACCCCTATCTGCATCATCAGTAAAAGGAAAAGTTGCCCCTCTCCACAACATGAAGGTATATATGGGGAGTGGAGATGAAGTTCCACTCATACTAATATTCGGTACTAGATGAAGGTGAGTGCTTAAGTTCACGCCCTGTCCACCCTCAACCCGGGAAAGAATCCGGTACGCATTGAATAGGAGGCTGGGTGGGTCCCACAGCTGACCTAAATGTTTTGGAAAAGCTATACCTTACCCTGCCAAGGATTCCAAATCCGGATCTTCCAGCCCGTAGCCCAGTGACTATACCATACCACAGCACACCCTAATCGGGAGGTCCTGGGTTCAAATCTCAATCAGCAAACCGTCTATCTTAACCGAAATGTTTCGTATTTTTTCTCAGTCCCTCCAGGAAAATGCCGGCACACTGTTATAAATTAAGCCATAACCTCTTCCTTCCACATCCCTTCCAAAAATTCTACATTAATCATCCTGTAATTCTAGGCTATATATTCCGAGCTACTGACAGCATCGTTAAGAAAGCCACAAATAAATCACCAAATACACCGCAGGCGATAGAATATGTAACACAAAGATCGTCCAGTGTGAATTCTTTTGTGCAAGAAGGACAAAACCCTGGAGTTGCCTCGCTCCGACACCAGGTAGCAGTGTTTGTAGTCTGGTGCCATCAAGAGTTTTTACTAGACCAGATTAATAATGAGGGAACCGACATAACCGACCGTGAAAGTGATGGCTGATGGATAGAAAAAATGTGAGACAGCTTTTCTCGAACAACTTCACCTCAGTTATTGCAACCTCATACAGGTTTTCTTCCTTCAGACATTGGAAGTTCTGCATGAAAATTAATTGACGCTTAAGAAGAACATCGGGGATCGGACGGCTAGTTATCCGCCTCTCACCGCGGAGGCCCAGACCGTCCGTGTGTGATTTATGTTGCAGAAAGTGGCAGCTGGGTTGGTTTGTCATACACAGTCACTCCAAGAATGCTCAGTTGTCAGTCATTTATCTATCACCGACATCATGCATTGTAGCAATTAACACAGTTATTAAACAACACCCTGTATAAAAATTTAACCTATTTATTAAAGCTCTAGTAATTACGGGTTTTTTACAAAAAAGGAATAAATCATCTGCATATTTTAATTACACAAAAAACGTAACTTATCATAAATATATATATATATATATATATATATAAATATTTTCAGTCACACAAAACAGGCTATTTTATACTCGTATTTTAAGTGGCAACAAGTTTCGGCACGGAATGTGGGCGGTCATCAGGCCGTTACACAGGCACACGAAAATATACAAAAGCTTTATAAAACATGATAAAGGAATATATAAATTTAAATTTAATGACAGTATTATCTGATTACAAGACGCCTACGGATATTTTTTAAAAATGTACAACCGTTTGTAAAATTTAAACAAGACAACAGGCAGTTTACGTATAACGTAAGACTGTGGCGCGTTCGTGCAACCATTGTTTCAGTGGAAAAGCAATGATTATCACACGGCCTGAATGCGTATATTTGTAGCCTTAGGTATCCAGCATGCAATGCGCATGTGCCATGTTGTCATCTGTGGCCTGCCCACTCTACAATATTTTTCCACATTATCTCACAAACGGCACAATTTTTCGAAAAAAAAAAATCACTGAACATAAAATGTGTGTTTTGATTTTCGCTACAAAGTTTGTCCAAAACATTTCTTATTCTAGGAAGAAATGAGCGAGATATGATCAACAATATACATTTGTCTTCACCGAAAGTACCCGTCATTCTTGTCAGATTTTAATGACACTTGAATTTTCTTGGCAGATTTTCGGAATAAATCCTCAAATATCAAATTTCATAAAAATCCTTCCAGTTGGAGCCGAGGGGACGGAGAGACAGACATGACGAAGCTAATAGTCGCTTTTTACAATTTTACGAACGCGCCTAAAATACAAAGTACAAGTATTTTATAAAAGTAGAGGTAATATAAATTATGTCATATGGAAAACTTTTAAGTATAGTTCATCTCAGTAATTAACCAACTTGATGCACAAAATTTCTATAGGTGTGATGATACCAGGGGCCGTGTAATGCAATTTTGACCTCCTGATGATGAGCACATGTGCTCGAAACACATAGAGGCATGAAATAAACCTACTGTAAAACAGAAATTTTGTGCATCAAGTTGGTTAATTACTGAGATAAATATACTGAGATGCACGGTCAGCAAAACGTCAAAATTTTAAATATAGATTTTTTTATACATTGTTTTCCGTAAGTGCACACTACCAGCGTCTCCCGATGTGGTGCCCATTGCATTATATGGCAGGCGTTCCCGTTTTTATAGCAAAATTGCATTGCAATTATATTGTAAAAACTTTCGTAGTTTTACCTAGTGTTATTAAGGTCCCATAAGTATTCTCGATTACCGCAGAATTTCTCAAAATTGATCAATAAGAAACGACTTTCGGAAATTCTACATTAATGAAGAAAACCAACTTCACATAATAATGCAAATTCCAGAAATTTTCCACATTTTCTGAAGTGTGGAGTTACACCACTCTTGCTCCAACATATGCGGCTCTCTATACGCCATGTCCTAGAAGTGTTAGGATATGTGCAAGATAGTGTATGCCCCGGGCACCAGTGGGGGAGTAAACAGAGCTGCTTGTAACGTGGGGCGTGCTCGATATGTCCAATACATGGTCAACACATGACTAACGATGCTCGCCAACACCTGTCATCACCGAACAATATAACATTTAAAACTCGTCAGAATGAGCGCCATAAGCTTTGCGATAACTGGGGCCATTGTTGCGTAAGGTACACAAATTTCGGTTTCGCGCAGGGTTTTGATATTAAATGATGTAACAGTGTGTTTAAAATTGCACAGACATTAAGTCACTAATAGGGTGTCAGAACCGGGGTATCTCAGTTGGTATAGTTAAATTCTACGGACTCAAGGATCTGGGTTTTCGAATCTCAGCAGGGTCGACAGATATTTCCCTTCTTCTAAACGTCTGGTCTGGTCCTGGGGCCCCACCAGCCTCCTATTCAACGGTTATGGAATATCTTTCCCTCAGACAAATCGGCCAGGGCCTGAAGCTTACCGCTCAACTCCATTCAGTATCAAGGTTACGAATAAGTAGAGCTATACCCCTACTCCCCTACATACATCCTCATGGCGTGCACTGGCGTAACGTAAACTTTACATTCTACGTGTTCATTATATCGTCTCGTTGTCACTTCAGGGGCAGATATTAACCCTTTAATGTCGGGTGGTTATATGCGCCACCATTTCGCCCCAAAGCCTACGTTCCGCCCAAAGAGAACACATCTGCTCATTTTATTCTCCTGAGAAAAACACACATTTACTTCCCCACACAGCATTAAATTATTGGCTTTCATATCGCAGTGGGAGTGTGTTTACTGCGCGGTACGTGCTGGACATTTAAATAGACTAGTATCAATCAGGTTATTTTTATTCTTCGCAGGGTTCAACAAATCTCCTCTCTTAGCACAAGATAAGAATGCCCGACGCTATCTCTCGGTGACTTCAGTAACTTTAGAGAGGATGCTGACCTCCAGCGTTCAAAGTCTTTCCTTTTTGAGAACTAAGTGCATTTCCATGTTTGAACACTGTCCTTACAGGCTTATCTGACACCAATATCATCCCAAGGACTGCAAGAGGCAAAATTCCACAGGACTCAGTACCTCAGAACAAATGCACATCTCAGAGACATTTCGTAAAACAACGCATTTTACCTGAGACAAGCGGATTCCAAATTTTCAAGAGCATGGAACCCTTTTAAAATCTGAATCAATTTAAAGCGAACCACGTCTCTCTACAGGTGAGACCTTGTAACTAGAAGATGTGGCTTTTCAGGTGAGACATCTCCGTCTTGCTCAATAATCAATACAATACATATAATTGCACGGACTAACACAACCTTTTATTAAGTAATTACAATTAAAAGATAAATCATTTTAACAGCAACATGTTTCGGCTCCTCTTACAGAGCCATCTTCAGGCTGAGCCCGAAAAAGTGTTATATACAATTAGCAATGCTTTTTAGAGTACGAGATCTCGTTTACTTGTTATAAATATATATATTATGAATTAAAAATAAATGTAATTTCAAGTGTAAAATAACATAGGTAATGTGGTTAAAAGTTACAAGTAATATAATTTAAAATGTAGGGATAGTAATAGTTTTTAGAATCGTAAGTTGTGAAATTAATGAAGAACCACTCTATTAGGATTTTTTTGATGTAATATCGTGGGGTATTCTCTACATCAGTGTAAATGGCGCATCTTCTGTTGGGAGAAGTAGTGATATTGGGTCACTGGATGTAATTATGTTGAATCTGTAACTTTTGTGCGGAAATGTAGTAATATTTCACTGTCGGGTCGCTGGATGAAACTATGATGAACCTGCACCTGTATAACTTGTAAGCTTTTAACCTATTTTATTTTACATTTGAAATTAAACTTATTTTAAATTCATAATATATATTAATAAAATGTAATACGAGCTATCCTACTCTAAAAACATTGCTAATTGCATAAAACAATTTTTAGAGCTCAACCTGAAGATGGATGTATAGGAAGAGCCGAAACATATTGCTGTTTTAATGACCAGCCGCATTCGGCAGCCAGTTTAGTTTTTAATATTATGCTCCCATTTAAACTCAGATCTAGCAAATATCATTATACGTACAGATCTCCCCACAAAAATGTTACATGCAATTTTCATGCCTCCTATTTGCACTGGACGTCACCACATGCTGCCAGCCTAAGTATGTATCTTCTGTATGCAGTTTTGCCATCCTGTTTTGGGTATAAAATCCTTGAAAGGAAAAGGAGTATAGCAGTTGCTCTATAAATTGTTCTAATTTATTTTGTCTTTTGTTTAAACCTTCTGGGCTACTGACATCACTTGAACTTCTAAAGCCGACTGGTTACTTTATGCACAAGTGGCTTTAACACTTAACAAAATGTCTACGTAATGACCACAGTGCATTGGCGTGTTCTGTACTGACCTCAAAACAAAAACATTTATTTCCTTTTTTTGACTTTCACGTGACCGTGCATCGTGATAATTTTTTTTAATAAAACCAACTAGATACACTAAACTAAACTCCGTGGCCTTAGTCCGCACGCGAACAATATCGACAGAGCGGCCGCCGCCGGTCGGCGAAGTTAGTGCCAACTTTTGCGGATAGAGGGGTGTCACGTGGTCAGCGCAACGGGTCCCCACAGCCGTTAATCTCTGTTTTCTAAACCTGGAG
>Ga0131853_10023935_pt1 | contig 11022 bp, 7 predicted proteins | sample TergutLab28metaG_FD_92764 | JGI IMG/M metagenome (GOLD analysis project Ga0131853, IMG submission 92764) | Labiotermes labralis P1 segment gut microbial communities from Petit-Saut dam, French Guiana - Lab288 P1 (version 2) (version 2) | ecosystem: Host-associated > Arthropoda: Insects >...
AACCCCAAACAAAAATTTATTTAAAAAGTTATGTGGTTGTGGTTAATTAAAAAAAAAATTTTTTTTATTTATATTAAAAAAAATAAAAAAGATTTTTTTTTTTTAATAAAAAAAAAAAAAAAAAAAAAAAAAAGTGTTTTTTTTTTTTTTTTTTTTGGGGGGGGGGGGGGGGGGTTGCTGTGTTGGTGCATGTGCTTGGTTTATGTGATGCAGCGTTCAGTGTCTTGTATGATATATTGTTGAGTGTTAGGATGATCACTGGATGATTAATTTGGAAGCATACAGGAGGGAGTCGTGATGGCACAATGCGATGTGCTCTTCAGTCGTTTGCTTCAAGAGAGTAAGGAAAATAATGAAGTTGTATAGTATGCTGGCCAAGAACTAAAAATTGAACTTTGCCAGATGTGATGAGAAAATGATAATACAGATGTAGTCTTCACAGTTTATAGCACTGTGCCAAGCTATAAGCATGCCACATCCAAATGAAGCCCTGACTGAGGCTTTGTTTATTATTTCTCAGGTCGTTATACTAATAAGCCATATGAACACTAACATACGCACAAACTCGGGACACATACAGTTGTAAGATTCCCTTTTGGTGCTTTCTATATATATATTACAGTATCTTAGTAGTGCTATTAACTGTTAATTTTTAGTTTTCTGTTTTTCAGAAAATTTAAACAGAAGCACAGAAAGCCATTCAGGGGAACCACTTAATAGAAAAAGTGTATAGAAATCTATGTAAAAAATGAGGATCTAATTTAATATAATTTAAGATATCTCAAATTCTGCAGCTTGCATGTGGGATTACTGGCCATACTTTGAACAGTATTCTTTAGTAATGTTTTTTAGAAAAGTATTTTACACTGTTTGGCTACTGTACAGCATGAATCATCTTGGAAACCTAGCTTTTATATTGCATACTGCTCTCAAGAATAGGGTCTCATTTTATTCTGTGCATGATGTTTGCACAGTAGTATTTTCCTTGAGGCGTTTTTAAGTACCATATTTACCTGAGTGCAAGGTGACTATTATCTCAGGTGACCCCCTAAATAAATACATCTGCCAATGTTTTTATCCAAATGTAAGTTGATACCCCAACACTAAAACGTCTGCTAAGAATAATTATTTTATTATTAATGTCAAACACTTCATACACCAAGCATTTCAGATTGTGTCTACCTTTATCAGTAAGTGTCACTGTATCACTGTCTCCATTTTCACAGTCAGTGCCTTCATCTTCCTCACACTCACACCTAACATTCTCACCCCCTTCACTGCCTTCCCACAACATATCATCATCAGTCCCTTCCACTGCACTCCTTAAAACCCTGCACAGTCACTTCTGGTGAGAAGCATTGCCATGCCATTAAGATCAACATTGACTAAATACTACACTTCTGTTTCTTGGTGTATAAACTCACTTGAACCTATGGAGATTCATAGTTTTCACCACAGATGGTGTTAGTGGCATTAATCATTTTAAATACTTGTGTTCTGCTGGATTTTTGTGTCATGTCTGTGGTCTGATCAGTCTGAGTTCATGGTTCTTTTTTATGGTTTTTAATTTGTGGTTTGGTCCAGGTTTTATTTTTGAGTCTTACTGTTAATTTTTTATTTTTCAATAGCCATTTTCCTGTTACTACCTTTGGACAAGATCCTCTTCTCTTCTTTTCTCTTCTCTTCTCTTCTCTGCTCTCTTCTCTTCTCTTTTCTCTGCTCTCTTCTCTTCTCTTCTCTTATCTTATCTTAACAAATAGAATATTTCTGTGGTGCATTGTGATAGAATAGCCTTGTCTAGATGGCCCGCCAGGTTAGGTGCTTCTTTGCCTGAAGACTGAAATGGTCCAGCTTCTGATGGGGGGAGAAAATAAAAATGTCAGTTAACTTCATTCATGTTTGACATTCAGGTGACCGTGCATCGTGATAAATTCTTATAATGAGACCAACTAGATGCACTAATTGCACAAATTTATTTTTGGAATAAAACTGTACATGTTTTGGGCAGTTCCTCTGTCCATCTTCATCAGTTTTTCACTGTACACACAACAATGGTACATGTCATACAGCTTGCGAGCAGGATTAGGATGTTCTGTTCTGATCCTGCTCGCAAGCTGTATGACATATACCATTGCTGTGTGTACAGTGAAAAGCTCCTGACGATGGACAGAGGAACTGTCTGAAACATGTAGAGTTTTATTCCAAAAATAAATTTGTGAAATTAGTGCATCTAGTTGGTTTTGTTATAAGAATTCCTTCATGCTGTTCTTGTTTGTATACACATGATGATTTGGTGATACAAGCCAAGGTTTGGCTATGCATGGTTCAGTTCAGAGTGGTACGGTTTTGTGCAGTGTGGTCCGGTTTGGCACTTCATACGTGAATTTCGGATGACCCACACATTTAAGTACCAAATTTAAGGAAAAAACCTTGTCTTGCATTCAAGCAAATACAATAATAGTAGCTGATGATGGTCATTAGTAAGGTCGAAATGTGTTGTACCAAGTGGCAATTAATTATGGAGATTTCACTTTTGAATAACAGTCTGGGTATTATTTTCTTTATTATATGAATTCACAAAGGAATGTGACTAAGGTTTGCCGGATATGAAGCAGAAGTATTTTCCACTTTGCTGCAACATTCATGTTACACTTATTAATTATGTTGTAGCTGGGTGCTAATGGTTGACTTCATGTGTTCATTCTGTTTATGCAGGTTATGGTGGTCTGTCGCTCTCAATTGAGGGTCCTAGCAAGGCTGAGATACAGTGCAAAGATAATGAAGATGGGACACTGAACATCTCTTACAAGCCGACAGAGCCTGGCTACTACATCGTGAATCTCAAGTTTGCTGACCACCACGTTGAGGGTTCACCTTTCACCGTGAAGGTATGTACTTCATGATTAGCAGTATATCCTTCTTGTTTAAGTTAATTTAGTGTAGAAACCTCAGAGGAGACCACTTGAAAGACAGTGATGTAGAATAAAAGTGTAAATTTGATGCGAGATTGTAGTTTGTGATGTCAGCTGAACTGATTTCAGGATGGAGGCCAACACCAGATTTTGGCATTAGTAGTACATGTGTGTAATAAGAACCAACAAAATACACACTTTTTACATTAATGTTTCAGTTTAATTATGGTGTCTTTGACATGTTTCGAACGTCCAAGCGTTCATCCTCAGGAAGACTTGTACGTACAATTGTATGGTATTTCTTTCATGCAACCATATAAGCAGTCTGGTTGATGTCAGGATGTTTGATCCTGACATTCTGACATCAACCAGACTGCTTATATGGTTGCGTGAAAGAAATACCATAAAACTGCATGTACAAGTCTTCCTGAGGATGAACACTTGGATGTTCGAAACATGTTGAAGACACCATAATAAAATTAAAACATTAATGTAAAAAGTGTGCATTTTGTTCGTTCTTATTACACAGGTATATCACATTGCATGGTTCAAAAAATGTAAAGCATTACTACTAATGAATATTTTGGTGCTATCAGAGAATATACATTTTGGAGACAGAAGGTGCTTACCCTTTTGGCAACTACTTGATATTTTTAGACTCATTTTCTCAACTTAGCACAGTTCAAAACAACTTCCTACTGGAGGTGTAACATGTTACCTTATAAAGGGCATATTTCTCATCATGTTTCTGACCATAGAGACTATCACAAGCATTATTACATTGGAAGCCTGCATCTTCTGCTAATTTGGAATCCATTCTTCCACTACAGTTTATTGTACCATATTTTACAGTATAGTCTGAAAGTGCCAACCTCCAGTTCTAAGTAGGTCATGCACCTTCTGAAAATATTTCTCAAAATATGATGATGAACTATTCTTGCAATATTAGCAGTACCTCCTTGGAAACTGTCTTTTAGTCATTGCAAAAGAAGCGCATTTCTTATTCGAATAATTTCTTCAATTAATGTGTCACATTTACTTTAATTTGATGGTTGCAATTTGTTTCTTGGACATGTTCTAGCCCTAAGATATTTTGCACTCTTGGCACACCAGACTGACTGTAGGGTTGCATAAAGAAACTTCATGAAATATGTGGACTTACAGAACTCTGCTGTCGCTTATTTAGGCTGTTTCTGTTTCTGCTTAATGTAAATCATCCCTCACCTGAGACAAACACAAGTTTTCTTACTTTCTGTTCATTCAGCATTGAACCTGTTGTCCACTATTTTTCAACTATTATATATGCTGTTATTTTACATGCACTGATAAGGCAGGGTATTTGTTAACAAAACTTTTGACAGAGAGAAGGATAATGCACATGTACTGAAATGTGATGACTTGGAAATAATGCACAGAAATAAGTTCTAACTTAAGTACTGGATGACCAGGTTGGTGGAGAAGGTTCCAACAGACAGAGGGAGAAGATTCAGCGTCAGAGAGAAGCTGTGCCCATAACAGAAGTTGGCAGCGAGTGTAAACTAACCTTCAAGATGCCAGGCAAGTGAACACACTTTAGCCCTTTTAAGAATTGGCAGTTAGTTTTCTAACCACTTGTTAAAGGTTCTAGGCTGGACAAGCAGTCAGTTTACTAACCCATGATGCTGCAATTTAAGTTAGACAAGTGGTTAATGTGCTAACCGCTGTACACAAATTTCTCTCTGTCAAACAAACTGAATGCTCTTAATGTTTAGTGCACTGTGTTGCCTTCTAGATCTGCAGCTGTGCATTGCTGATGTAAATTTTTTATTTTGATGCAGATGGCCTCCTCTTTGATGCGTCTGAAAATCAGTATTTTGTTAGTTCCATGACTATATGCATGCGTTATGTTGCTGTGAGCGAGACTGAAGAGTTGCTTGGTGATTCTGATACTGAGGAACAGTGTGTTTCACAGGACTGTGATGTTGGAGCTGCTGATGATTTATCAGATGATTCTGACAGCAGTGTTCTGACAGGTCACTTGTGTCATGATAGTAGAAGCAAAGGCAGGGCTAAAATCTTTTCATTGCTCCCAAGCCAGGTGTGAATTGTCACACTGCACCTAACATCAGTGCTGATTCCTCACCTTTAGACAGTTTTAGACTAATGATTACGGATGAACTAGTGAACATTTTATTGACAGAGTCAAATCATTATTACCAACAATGCATTCAAGGACAGGAAAACAAAACTCACCAACCAGATATTTCTGATCGAAATATATCATTTTCTAGCTCTGATAATCCTGATGGGACATGATGTTTGGGACGCTATGAAAGAGTACTGGTCAACCAGCAAGCTACATTGTACTCCATTCTACTCAAAAGTCATGAAATGTGATCAGTTTATGCATGTAATAGAAATGCTTCACTTTGAAAATAATCAAGATCCACCTGACAAAACGAAACCTGATTGCTACATGTTGTGGAAAATGAGAAGAATTTTCGACTACTCAGTAATACATATTCCACACTGTACCAACTGACAGAAAAGTTGGTTTTGGATGAAGTAATTGTGAAATTTAAGGGTAGAGTGGTGTTTCGGCAGCAGATACCAAAAAAGCATGAACAGTTTGGAATAAAGCTGTACAGGCTTTTTGATGGCAGTGAATACGTGTATGACATGGCAGTTTATTTTAGGAAAACAACTTTTGAATGCTGCTTCGAATATTACACCTACCCATGGAACAGTTCTGCAGCTAACAAGGAAAGTGGAAGATGTTGAACATATATTGTCCATGGAAAATTAGTTTTCTTCACCTCATCTGTTTTATGACCTATACAGAAGATAAACTGTTGTGGCATGGTTCATCACAACAGGCAGGGAATGCCAGCAGACTTTGGGCCAAAGACCTTAAAATTGAAGGAAGGTGACATCGTTCGTAAGGTGAAAGGAGGCACAAGTATTGTGTGTTGGAAAGACAAGATAGAAGTTCACCTCCTCACCAATATGCACAACTCCCCATCATCAGGTCACTTTGTGGACGAAGAAGGAAATGCATCAAAACCTCTATGCACTGAGAGTTACAGTAAGGGTTATTGGTTTTTGTGGGTTTGAGTGATTTGATGGCAAATAGCTGCAGCATTTCCTGTAAGACATGGAAATGGCCTAAAAAGCTCATCTTCCAACTACTTGACCTAACTATCCTGAACAACTTCATAAGCCACAAAACGTGTGGGGGGGAAACACATCAGTTGTTCTGAGAACAATTTGTATGGCACCTATCCCTGTTGCACAGGATATAAACCCACGTCCCTCAACTTCAAGCCATGGTCGGCCACCTTAAAGAGAGGTTCGCCACTTTCACTTGGACTTCAAAGATTCAAATCACTGGCCAGCCAAGAGTTTCTCTCGAGGATATAATGTGTGCTCTTCTCAAGGAAAGACTTTGCTTTTGTGAAGACTGTGATGTTGAGCTCGGTGTCTATCCATGCTTCACATTGTACACACCACAATCCACTACTGATTATCACTCATATTATAAAGTGACTTGGAGCAATGGAGCCATGTGATGTGTAATTGTTATAGTGTCATGACAGTGACTCACATGAAAATGTTGATTCAGTCGAACTGCCTGATTTATATTACGGTGCAGAGGAAATTAACTGGTTAACTGCCCACCAGATTATGCCAGGGTTCCTACTCAGCATACATAGCCACATTGCCAGACTGATGTGTGTGTAAAGGGCAGTCACACATTTTTACTTTTCATGCTACATAACTGCATTCATTGGCAAAAGAATTGACAGGTTGAATAGCTTACTTTAGCTTATATTCAAAAGGCGTAAAATGTGTAAAAAGTAACAAATTTATAAAAGTAACTAATCCAATGATACCTTTACAACTAGCTGTTTACTGAAAATGAATAGCACTATAATTCTTTACAATACGCCCATTTTAGCACACAGCAACATTGAGGTAAAGAAACAAGGGTTTTAATTCCATACAGTTTGATATGTGGCACGTATTTAAATCCTCATCCTGATTACTGCAAGTACTAGCCTTATAATAAAACCAACTAGATGCACTAATTTCTCAAGTTTAATTTTGGAATAAAACTAAAAAAAAAATATATATATATATATATATATATCGACACTAACTTCTCTGTCATTATGAATTACAGACATGCTGTCACAACACCATTATCAGCATATATACACCGTACATAAGTAACTTTAGCAGAACTTTGAGGCTCCCTGATGATTGTTGAAAATAGCAACCGAAACATGTTGGAGACCTAGGAATGTTTTTAAAGTGTTTTAACCAAATAAGGTTTTACAATATTTTAAAGACAAGTTGCATTTGTTGGTATTTTAAATGAATGTATAAAAACTCCACATGTTTTGGACAGTTCCTCTGTCCATCATCAGGAGTTTTCACTGTACACACAGCAGTGGTATATGTCATACAGCTTGTGAGCAGGATCAGGATGGAATGTCCTGATCCTGCTTCCAAGCTGTATGACATATTCCATTGCTGTGTGTACAGTAAAAAAACTGATGATAGAGTAACTGTCCGAAACATGTAGAGTTTTATTCCAAAAATAAACTTGAGAAATTAGTGCATCTAATTGGTTTTATTATAAGAACTTATCACAATGCACGGCCACCTGAATGTCAAATTCAGTACTAGCCTATTAATTGTGTTCATAAATCGTTAAATCAGTCTCAGTATTCATTAACAATTTGCCTGCTGTACGTTACTTTTGTGTCTGTCATCAGTTATTGTCACAAAGCATTCTTCCCGTATCATTAGCATGTATCTAGCCTGGATGATATCTCCTTGACTATGTTTCAGCAAATATTGAAATTCCTTTAGGTTCCTGTGTTTTTAGAAATATGCCTGGCCTGTAAGAGTGAGTTTTTAGAATTTAAACAAGGTAGGTAATGTATTTATAATGTAATATTGTGGCATGTTCACATAACTGTTGTTGCATTGGAAACATGATTATGCGTTCCTTGTTCTTCCACGTTGTCTGATAAATGACACAATTTTTTGAAAATAGTTTAATGAACAAAAATGTGTTTTGATTTTCTCTGCAAATTTTATCTGAATCATTTTTCATTCTAAGAAGAATTCAGGGAGATACCTTAAATTTACATAGGTCTTTATGTAAAGTGCCCATTATTCTTGTCCAATTTTAATCAGACCCAAGTATTCTCAACAGATTTTTGAAAAGTCCTCAAATGTAAAATTTTACAAAAATCTGTCCAGTGGGAGCCGAGTTGTTCAATGTGGACTGACAGACATGATAAAGCTAATAAATAGTCCGTTTTTGCAACGTTGTTAGTGCGGATGTAGAGGACGATGGACAGTAAGAATTATATATTTTAAGAATCTTTTTTTTTTTTTTAATTAGGAATCACATCGTTTGATCTTACTGCTACGGTGACTTCACCGGGAGGAGTGACTGAAGATGCTGAGATTAATGAAGTTGAAGATGGACTGTATGCAGTTCACTTTGTGCCAAAGGAATTGGGCGTGCATACAGTCTCAGTTAAATACAAAGAAATGCATATACCAGGTAAATAATATATGGCATCATTGCTGCAGATGTACAAGTAAATGTAACATTAACATTCTCAATCCGTGTCTTGGTGCAGTCTGTCTTGCAAGTTGTGACATCTTGTCTGTTGCATGTAATGGAGAGGTAATAACTGTATATGCCAATTCTGGGATCTGTGTCTTTTGGGACGTGATACTTTGTGGCTGGGTGAGTGATTCTTTTATGTTTTGAATGAGTGTAGTGTCTCCAAGCCATCCATGAAGACTGCTTAACTCTCTAAGATGAATGCACTGTGATCCACCACAGTGTTAGCGTCTCCTCCCCTCAGTGACATAGCATCATCTCAGAAGACCTGATCCCTCAGTAACTCCACTGTGACAAACTCAGATCTCACAGACTCTAACATCTTTTCCCCATATTTTGTAACTAGTTAAAAGAAAAAGAATATGATTATAAATGAATTTGTTGCTGATCATTTTTTCTAGGAATATTATGCCCAAACTCTGGAAGTGTAGTAATAGTTTGTTAGTTCATGAGGTACCCTCCCCACTCTGTGAACCACTAAACGTTCATATTATATACTTTTATAATGTAAGGGCACACCAAATTTTGATTATTTCTGTCCTGTGGGTATATGGAATGTAAAATTGGCACTTAGTTAATGATGCACTTATCCTTTATAGCAGTTTTAGAATTCTTCATAATTCTAATGTTAAATGTTTATGAGATTTGTCTAAATTGTGAGAAAACAAGTTGGGATCTTACACATTGATTAGTAATTAGACTGAGGACCTACGCATCCTCAAAATGTGTGTTGTAAGGCAGCATTCTTGTGTGTCTGTGGGTGAAGGATGTTGATTGCGTGCCTGTTTTTCCACTTTCTTGATTTAAACACAGACATTTGTTGTCATGAGGCACTGGGTGTGAATTTAATTTGGACTGTCAGATCTGTGTCCCTGTGATGGTTGTTTGTGATGACCTTACTGAACATAGTTTCCAAAAACGGTTTTGAAAATTTTGAACATTTGTGATCTTTCTAGCTGCTGCGGGACTGCATTTAATCAGAGACTTTGTTACTCTCTTAAAAATGACTAATTTTGTAATATTTGCAGGGTCACCATTCCAGTTCACTGTTGGCCCTCTTAAAGATGGTGGTGCACACCGTGTGCATGCAGGTGGGCCAGGTCTTGAGCGGGGTGAACAGGGCCAGCCCTGTGAATTCAACGTATGGACACGTGAGGCTGGTGCTGGTTCCCTTGCCATATCTGTTGAGGGTCCCAGCAAAGCAGGAATAGACTTCAAGGACCGTAAAGATGGTTCCTGCTATGTGAGTTACGTTGTCTCAGAACCAGGTAAGTTACCTTAACCCTTAACTGGTTTTTGATGTAAAGTTACGTGCAACCTGCAAAATGCTGTACTGTTATTATGTAATATTTTGTTCTGATACACTGCTTGAATGTCTGCCTGTTTTTATCTTATTATTTCATTTAGAGCTGTTCTGTAGGTACGTACCTACTGACTTATGAGAAAGACATTATATCGTGGTTCGGAGAAGACATGATATAATTTAGTAAACTTTTGTGGATACTTGAAAAAAAGTGAGGCAGTGAAAAATGTAATATGAAAAATGTAAGATGCTTCTTTATTATTCTCTCACATTATGCTTTAAATGTCCAAAAGTTGAAATGTATGTTAAATGTAATATAGAAATAAGAAAATTCTAAAGTAATAGTGGGTGGAAACTGCATGTAGTTCACAAAAATTAAAAAAACAAAAAACAGATTTTTTGTAATTTTAACAGGTTTTATTGTGAAATATGTTGTGACAGAAAGTGTAACAAATAATATAAGGCCAGACAATTACAGTCTTGCACCTGTTTCTCTCTGAAAATGACCTACAAAGGATCAAAATACGTATTTGGAGTTGTAACACAAATCATTAAGGTGTGTTATCTTCATGGATTATTCTTTCTTTTGAAGTCTCAAGTACCTGGTTTGAAATGGATCAACATCTGGCCGTCTGACTGTGTTTGCCCCTTAGTTTGAGAGACCAAGTATCACACCCATGTAACACAAGTGGCATAATTATAGTTCTGTGTATGTTTTGATGTACTATTTTTGGATAGCAAGGAGATGGACAGGATGTTCTGAATGCAATCATAACAAACATTCCCCCCCCCCCATTTTCCCCTCCTCCTTTCCTTTGATTTGAACTGCTCTTAATTTCATCGCACATGCAGTTTTGGTTTGTTAGTGTCATCAGTCCTGTGTATTTGAACTTCGCCACAGTTGTAGATGTTTTATTCTGTATGCTGTGAATCTGTCCTGCATAATGTTCATGATAACACAAACATGTGCTACTTGGTTCTCTCATCATTTAGTTTTAGACCAGCCTGCTAAGTAGAGACTTTTTTAAACTTTCTTTCGGGGGGGGGGGGGGGCGTTTATTTTACCCTTGAAAAATAATAATTTTTTTTAAAAAATTAAAATATTTGTTTAATTTTTTAAATTTTTTTTTTTTGGGACGTTCCTTTTTTCATTATTCGGCGTTTTTTCTTTTTAACCA
>Ga0131853_10023938_pt1 | contig 11022 bp, 11 predicted proteins | sample TergutLab28metaG_FD_92764 | JGI IMG/M metagenome (GOLD analysis project Ga0131853, IMG submission 92764) | Labiotermes labralis P1 segment gut microbial communities from Petit-Saut dam, French Guiana - Lab288 P1 (version 2) (version 2) | ecosystem: Host-associated > Arthropoda: Insects >...
GAAGTTTCTTACGCATCCACAACATTCTTCATTTGACACCAGTGATTTAGATGTGTTCGGGTGTGAAGACTTGTGGGTTCAGGCTGTGGTCTTCTGTAGATTCGGAGGTGTATAGTTTCGGAGGACTGTCGCCTTCTTCTTCGCGGTCTGATGGTGTTCCACAACAATGTTAGTAACCACACCCAAAAGTGCACCGTCACAACTCACATTACTTGGTGATATGTGCAAATTATGAGGTAAAAAAACTGTCTCTTAGGTCAAAATATTGCCATCACTGCCACCTCAGTTTGTCTTCTGGCTGACAGGGCTGCAAGTCCGCATAAGATAAAGGTATAACACTGGTTATTTTAAGTTCTAGGATTTTAGAGAGGGACAGGGAAGGCAAGGCACCAACTAAAAGGGCCTCAACCAAATTCCCAATCACCCCTTCACCATAACTCTCGTAACAACCCCTAGGTGTACTGACTGATTCACACCACATTTCCAACCTCACGTGGTTCTCAAACCAGAAATGTATGTTTCCTCAACATATTTTGTTCATATTCATACGAACTGGACATCAAATGGAGACAGTTATGTATGCTGATTATGAAAACGTGGCATATCTAACACTGCTTTTACAGTATCAGTTTGTGTACTCTATTTCACTTAGGTTCAGTTAGTTACTAGTCTATTCGTCTGCAGTGAGATAGCCAAGCTGCGTCTTTGTGTACTACCGTGATGGAACAGATGGCCGAGTTAAGTCACGGCTCTGCTATGCACTCATTTTTGTTCTGCACGTCCCATTTGCTCTTTGAGGGGGAGTGGTGCTATTTAACGACGCTATCAATATCGAATGCTTGTAGTGACGAATGGTAAGGCGACTGATGTGTGATGAATTGGAAATTACTTGTAAGAGACTGACCAAATGCCTGGCATGAGTGAATCCTACCAAAAAAAAAGGGGGGGAAGCTGAAGCCAAATGATGTCACGGCGGACATTCTGAGCATGTGCGGAATAATTATTTATTTTTATTTATTAATTTATTAGATACTGGTTGAAAAGCTATATCACAGGTACTTCGCTATAAACTAAAAAAAAGGTTTGGTCAAATTACCAGCCATATAAATTGGATGCCCTTGTCTAGATTTGGTCGTCAAATGACGGACACAGAAGTATACACGTTTTGTGTTTTGCTCCGAATTCGTGAGACTCTGTCGCCGGGATTTTGTCACCTTTGGTTACCACGGAAACAAACACACACATACACACACACACAAGCGCGCGTCTCGTATGAATTTGACATTTAGAGGACCGTGCATCGTGATATATTCTTATAATAAAACAAACGAGTTGCACAAATTTCTCAAATTTTGTTCACTACTCTACATGTTTCGGACAGTTCCTCTGTCCATCAACAGGAGATTATCACTTTAAAAACAGCAATGGTATATATCATGAAGGTTACGCTGACTGCTTGCTGGCAAGCAGTCAGCGTAACCTGTATGTATTGCTGTGTGTAAAGTGCTGAACATCTAATGATGGACAGAGAAGCTGTCCGAAACATGTAAATTTCTATTCCTAAAACAAATTTGGGAAATTAGCGCATATAGTTGGTTTTGTTATAAGAACGTCTCATATTCTTTCGTAGCCAAGGCAATCCGTCTTACCTTACATCGTCTATAATACCTATTATATATTGCATTTGTGAATTAAGCTTGCCACGCGATCGAGAAAAAAAATAAAAGCACTTCAACATAAAAACACCACGAAAGTAAAATGTTCAGTAGGTAAAGAAGTTTTCAAGTTGAAGTTGCGGATCATAGGTTCTGTAATTTACAATGTAATCTCAGCATCATGTGAGATGATATATGCCCAACACTAAAAAATTTGTATCGAAATTCGCTAATTATTATTACCATATAACGAAGGTGTTAAATCGTATAGGCGTAATTTGGGGGACGAAAGTTTAAGAAACACAATTACTGGTGAGAGTAAACTTTTTAAACTTACCTCCATCATCCATTCCGCAACTATTGTTCTCATTTGAGGGGTTAAGTCTTTCTGAACACACTCGAAATATGAACTGGACGGACAGTATCGCTCTTCCATTTGCAATAAGTTCTGTAATACGCGTTCATCTTTCAACAAAACAGGATCGGCATATGCGCGATAGTCACTCCCTGGTTCATAACACAGAAGGTCCATTATATCGCAGTCAGCAGCACACTAAACTTTATTTAATTTGCACTAAAATGTATCTTATAAGTTTTGGTTTTGAATAATAAGACACTGTTAAAATAATAAGGAATTATAGGTCATTACTTTGCAACGTCGATGGTAATTTTGTGTTTTGCTGTTAAGATATCAGCTGATCGTGAACGTTGCGAAACTGAAACAACGGCTGACGCGCTACTACACCTCACCACAACAGCACCTGGCACATTACCAGGCCAGAATAAACTACTGTTAGTGATTCAAAGAGCGAAAGGGATACCCCAACTGGAGCCTCAGCTTTCTCAGTTACCCGTTTAGCCAATGAGAAGTCGAGTAATGAATGGGATGGAGTAGGGATACAATTCTTTACTGCCGGCAGTTTCCCGAGAAAGAGATTCGTTTGAACACACAGGCGCGCTGCTATCATGGACAACAGCTGTTTCTACGAGCGAAGCTACTGAGTTGTCCTTCCCCGCACCAACAGTGTCTGTAATGGACACAGAGGAGGACGTTCTTACGCTTGCATTGTTGTAAAAGGGAATTTACAAAAATGAAGTTTTCAATAAATTCCAAGCACGGTTTTCTTAATCTTACAAACCATTAAAACTTAAATGGTGGTGGTGTGTGTGCTCTGTGTGTTGTGCACAACACACAGAGCACACACACCACCATGGACTTGATATAACATGCTGCCACACCACCGCATTTTTCATAACGACGTACTTTTAATGACTTTTTATAGATGTGACTTCAGCTAGGCTCAGGTGTAAGCTCCCTGATGATGGTCGTAGACCGAAACATGATGGAGCAGTTTTAATACAAGTTTTAATGTACATTTTAGTGGTTTATAAGACTGATAAATGAAGGACGTCCATGCATTGTGTCTTCCATGCCTAGGTTTTTCCTTGTTTGTAGTGTCCGAAATGGCTGTCAGCTGCTCTATTTCAGTAATAAATAACTCCATGTTGAATGACTCACGGGTCGTTTGCGTCGACATTTCTTCGACATGTTTAGAAAAGTCCGAACTAGATCACAGCACAGCTAGTTTCCGCTTATAGCCACTCGTGTAAACGACACGACTGTAAACAATGTCACCTAGCTGTGCGGTATTCCACAGCCGCTGCCAGCCGGCGGCGGCTGGAAAAGCTTTAGCAACTCTGTCAACTTGACAGAAGCGCACGCCCGTGGCAATAAGCCTATTTGAACGAATGCCTGTCTAACAGCGCTACCCACGGCAGAGCTACTAGATACTGCTCGTGCAGGAGCCATACGTCTCGTTAGCGATGTGAGCGCTACGGGGCCCCACACACGTACAGTTTTACATTCAGTTTTAAATGTGCAGGCCAAACTGTGCCAACTTTTCACAGTTTGGCCTGCGAGAGGTTTTACCACACACGCGTAGTTAAACCTGAAGGAAGTAGATCAGTTCAGTTTGTAATTTAGATGGGTGCAAAACATTTCCATGATGTTAGCTCTCAGTGAACTGTTGTGCTATGCAGCTATCGCAGTGGTTTTAGACAGGAAATATAGAAGAAATGCAAGGAAAAGTAGGGAGTGGACCAAGAAGTGGTTATTAAAACGACAGGATTTTTCTCACATTAATCTCTTGAAACAATGAATATTTCATCCGAAGGACTGGCATAATTTTTTTTTAGGATGAATGAATCTACTTACCCTACTTTATTATCCATTGTTTCTCCACTGATTAAAAAAAACACTGTAATGCGGCAAGCTATAACTCCACACGAGAGACTTACAGCCATGGTAAGGTTTTTTGGCAACAGGGAGAAGTTACGAGGACCTCAAGTTTTCCGCTGTAATGTCTCCACAAGCATTGGAAAAACTTATACCAGAGACCTGCCGTGCTATTTATAAAGTGCTGAAGGAATATTATAAGGTAAGGACATTTAATGTTAAAAACATAATAAACAATATATTGTTATGAGCAATCTGTAACACTGCTTTATTGAAATTTTGCACAATCTAAAAAGAGATTTATTATATTGAAATAATATAGGCCAGTGTCACAAACAACACTGTCACTGAGCAGAAACTTACTTAAATGCTGCAATATATGTACATGGTGCAGACTCTTGATCCACAGGTTCAGCAGCTCATTGTGAATGTTGTGCTGACCCTACATTCACAGATTCAGTACCATAATATGAATGCGCCATAGGAGAAGTTTATCCGTGCGGTTCGTTCACAATTAATCTTGAATTTCTTGTTAAACTTCCAAGTTGTGGTCCATATAACATCGTTTATCAATTTTTCGGTCATTATTCTTTGTTCCGTTAATATTCTTAATTTTGAAGCCATATTTTTTCGTTTATTTCATACATATCTACCTTCCTAAATATTGCAAGTATAGTACAGCGTAGCTTGGAGACAGTTCTCTTTTTCGTGAAAATGTTTTTGGTGTTGCTATAGGATAACTCGTAACATCACTTCATGGACTTTATGTGGCTAGTGTGTTGAAACTTGGGCTACGTACTTCTCCGTCCACGGCAAGACCTGAACCTTCTCCCGGATCACGTTCCCAAACATAAAAAAACTGGAATAATAAGTTATAATAATCGAAACCAAATTTTGTCTGCACTAATATATAAAGATACAAATGTTTTTCAGTTTCCAACAGGCGAACGAGATTGGGAAAGAATTGCCACAGACTTTGAAGTGAAATGCAACTTTCCAAATTGTCTCGGTGCTGTGGATGGCAAGCACGTTGCGACAGTTCCACCACCTGGAGCTGGTTCAAACTTCTTTAACTATAAAGGTTACAAGAGTCAAGTACTCACAGGAATTGCAGATTCAAATTATGAGTTCATTTACTTCATTTTTGGTACCAATGGTCGTGTATCTGATGGGGGTGTCTTAGAATACACAGATTTCTATGACAAGCTGCACACTGAATGTTTGAAAATACCAGAATCATCTTATGTGAAGGGAAGGAAGCAACAATAAGTTTTTATTGGCGAAAAGGCGTTCAGTTTAAGAAAGGAATTTCTGAAGCTTTACAATGTGAAACAATTGACAAGAGAAAGAACGATCTTCAATTACCACCTCTCCTGTGCTCGAAGAATAATTGAAAATATTTTCGGCATTTTGGTAGCCAGATTTGGTATATTTAAAGCTCTTATTAATTTTAAATTTGACAAAATCAAAGACGTAGTAATATTCAGTTGTGCGCTGCACAATTTCTTACGCAGAACATCCCCTGAATCGTATACACCATCCGAATGTTTTAACACTAAAGACCTACAAAATGGTACATTTACAGCAGGTTTAAGAAGTAACCCAACAAGCATGCCAACAATGAAATGGGGAAATAACAGGAACATGAACTGGAAGGAAAAGAAGTAAGAACTCAGTTTATGGAATACTTCAACAACGAAGGCAAAGTGCCATGGCAAGACAACTGTATATAAAGAAGTATTTTATCAAGAACCTTTACCTTTAATTTACTTGGTGTATACTCTAAGCATGCTATATGAATAAGATGTAAGAGTAAAGTGAATTACAATAAAAAATAATATATTTACCTCACTCTCCTTTTGTTGTTGTTGTTGTTGTTGCATATTTGACGTTAAATATGTGGTGCTTCTTGGTCACACAGAAAAAGAAGATGATTGTAATACCATAACTTTTTTATGTTCCTTTCTAAACGCGCTGCCCAAATTGTTGCTTTTTTTTTACAACTGTGTCTCACGTAGCATCAGGTTCAACTTCTTGTACTTTTGCAATTAGTGTTTGGTAACTTGCATATTTCTTTGAGCTGTTATAATAATCTTTCGATTTTATTTTCCATAAGTATTCTTCTTGTCGAAATAGTTAAAAGAACTCGAGAAGAAAATCCTTCGACCATGTAGCCATGCTACGTGATATTGACAGCATTAAAACTATAAACGAACTGAGCTTCGGCCTTGAGGACACACCATACACTGCAGTTCAGCGTGAATTGCGCAGTTGAATCTTCTGCCGTTCCGAAAATTACACAGTCCAGAAATTTTAAATGCACAAACCTACGGAATTTCCAACACACTATCGATCTAACTCTACAGTTATTAACTGTGCATTTAAAACTGAAGGTAAAACTGTATGTGTGTGGGGGCCTAAGAATTTGTTACCAAGCACTTGCAGGGTGTTTGTTCAGTTGAAGGTGTCTAGAAACACATCAGGTTAAATTTTCCCTTAAGATTTTGTATGGGATATGTTACCTGCACTCAAGATCGAAGCAGAAAGTTCTAGCAGACGTTTGTATACACAGCAGCGTACGTCTGAATTCCGTAACCATAATACTCGTCGTACTGACAAATCTCGCAAGAAGTTTCTTGCTGTTACTGACATTGAAGGGGCAGTACCATTTTGCTAAGTGCCTGCGTGTCGAGGCAGTTGAATCCATCCGTAGTCTCGTATTTAAATTTAGCCTAGCTCTTGTCCATTGTAATATTATTACCTACCCATCCAAACCTAGAGCATCCAGTTAGTCTCTTCCCAACTGTAATTTTATATGCATTTCCCACCTCTGCCAGATGTGCTGCATCACTCGCATTTCTCTTTCTTTACTTCATCTACGGAAGATATTCATGAAGACCACAAATTATAACGTTTTCCTCCACGTTGCTGTTACTTTTCCTTGGCACTCTGTTTTCAGTCCTCAATCATCCTAAATATGTGCGGGGTGCTTGATACCGTAATTTCAATTCGCTTGGTATATTACCAGCCATTTTACGAACCTGTGCATGAAAAAATAGACACTTTTATCAGTATCAGCAACAGTAGTAGTTACAATAGTGGTGGTGGTGGTGGTGGTGGTGGTGATGGTAGCAGCTATCAGTTACAAACGTGTCTTTATTGTTTCACAGGCGTATGCATTAACATGATAGGATAAACCCCCTTTATGACAATCCCAAAGGCATTATAATTCCGTTTAGGCAGGTTTCCTCTTCGCATACTTTCTTCCATATAGTATCAGCGTTCCAAATTTTGTGGTACAACATTCAAAACTTGCATCGAAATTATGTGTGTATGTCCGTCCATTAATTGTAAACAGTTCCACACGGATGGCTAACGAGACCACTCAAGTTACATAACTTAGCTGTCAAAAAGTGAAGAAGTAAAACATACAGTGCTAAATAATCACCACACCATGAAGACGTGATGGAAGTGGTGGTGTAGCTCTACACCTCTGAAATCAGCACTAGATTCAGCTCACTCACCAACCGGATAAAGCCCCGATAACCATTGCATCGAAGCCTGGATGAGCTCCACAACCGGTCTGGATGCTTCAGGGGGAAAAAAAAAACCTTCTGCCCTGACGGGAATCGAGTCTTGGGTCCTCAGTTGTCGTGCCCGTAGCGTAGTCACTGTTTTCAACGCAAAGAAGAGTGGGAAAGGGCGGAGAAGGATGAAAAAGAACAGCAGCAACAACAAATCTTTTGTGGAAATGTAGGATAAATGGGAGATAAAAAAAAGTGGAAGGAAGGGAATAAGGTAGAGGAGAAGAGGGAAAGTAAAACGAAGAGGATGACAATAGATGTAGGAAGGAGAGTAGGGAAATGTGGAAAGGCAGAGCAATAATCGCGCTGTGCGAACGCTGCAGTAGGGCTGCCCACAAACAGTGTACCTTCGCCCCGCTCTGGGCGAGAAAACTGCATGCTACGGCCCCTTCCACAACAAATTGTTCCATACAGGTGCTTCATTGCCATTAGTAGTGGGCATTGCGGATCTTTCCCAGAGTAGGTCTTTTTTTTTTAATCACCTTTGCAACCGAATCTAGCAAATCCGTTCTCTTCGTACGTTAATGATTAGCGAGAAAGATTTTAGTGCCCTCGGAAGTGACGTCGCGTGGTTTTGTAGCTAGATCGCGGTGAAGAAATGAAATGAGTAGCGTGGGCCGGGGTCTGAAGTTGACCAGTCACCTCCACCTACTGCAGGGTTTTAGAGTGAATGGAGCTGTGCCTTCTCTCCTCCATGTACCTATATGGCGTGATGAGGGACAGTACTAAAATTAAAGGCATGGGTTTTCTCTGGCGATGCTTTCTTGATTATCTAATGTTAGAAATGGGGAATACAGTTGGCTGTTATTTATAACATGCTTATTTTACAGACTTAAAAATATAAGTATATTATTGTTTGTGCTCTGTTTTCACAACATTTCCAATAGCTCGAATTATACAGCGTTGACGATAGGAAGGTTGGTATAAAAATAAGTGGAAGGTATTCGGAATAAACAAGTCGTCTAATCAAGATAATATTCGGGCGCTGCAGAGACTGTGGAAAAGCACGAGAAACCTCAGGATCTCTGGTGTCCGCGCCGAGACTCGAATCGGACTATGCAAAATACAAGTCCAGCACCTGCTGAGCTTAATGGATCATGGCATTTACTGCACATTGGTAAAATTAACAAAATATTTATGTAGCAGCATATAGAATACCCAAAGGTTAATCAAAATTAAAATTTTTTACATAATTTTATGAAGTACGTTGACGTAATCCGTCAGTCAAAACAAATATTTTTTATTGTTGTCAGATATTTCATGCACTTTACAACATTTTTCGGATGGGCATTTTCACGTAATTCGCACTATGTTCGAAATACCTCGAAGGAAGTTATTAATATAAAGTAATATAAATAGAAATAAGATCTCATTTTTTACATCAAATATTATTAATGTTTAAGGTTTATGAGATAGGTACGTTTTTACCATTTTAATAGGCCACGCAAGTCCTTAAGGTGAGTAGAGGTACAGCTCTAATCTTTTCTAGAACCATCGGCACTAGATGGGGTGGGGGATCAGCCCCACGCCCTGGTCGCTCTTTACCACCGGGAAAGAACCGGTACCCATTGTACAGGAGAATTGGTGCGCCCCAGGGCCGGTCTGAATAGGTGCGGGAAATCCCTCCTCCACCGAGATTCGATCCAACCACCGTCCAGCCCGTAGCTCAGTCGCTATACCGACTGAGCTACCCGGTCCACTAAGGTTTAAGTTATAGTAATAAATCTTGAAGAATTAGGTATTGCAGCTCTTTGGGTTCTATCTTCGTCGATTTAGGATTATATCAAGTAAGATACTCGATTATGGAGACGTTAAACACTCATTATATAAGCGAAAAAGTGGTCTGTCTTCTAAATATTCCCTTCTCATTGAACGACTTGTAGAGTAAAATTGTTGTGTGTCGCTTGACCATGTCAGTGGATCCTAATTTTTGGACAAACTCAGTCTTTTGATCCATCTGAAGCGACGTGTGGAGCAGAGAACCGAATGGACTGCCGGTTTAGAATTCAATTAAAACCGAATAAGAATGAACACGTCGTCAGCCTCGATTCAGCATACAAAGGGGTCTTTTGGATCTGGTCGCTCTACTGGCCACGACAACAAATGTGTTGTTGCACTTTTGACACCAAAGTCGCAAGTCACCGAATTCGATTTCTGACATGGGCACGTGTGTTACTATTGACAATCTTTGTTCATGCCGGTTGTCAGGCCTGTTCTGCCTACATTTCAGAGGTTAAAACTTCTCTTTCTGCAAACAGAACGGACATAACATCTGGCCATTCCGAAGTTAAGAGTACCTACACTCTCCATTCACGTCTTAGAACAGCACCTCCTAGCTTACGATACACGATAGTGTTATACGAGATACAGTGGTTCATTCTTGTGACATTCAAAAGTGATACGCCCAAGAGTGAAGTGCACGAACTTGGTGACCCGCATCATACTCTATCAGTGTACTGTGGACAGTATATTCGTATCACGAGTAAAAAAAGTCAACTGCTTCTAAGTAAAAAAGATTGGTCACAGCTGCTGGACATGGCCAGCGCTTGCACAGACAGAGAAGTGATCAAATACGGTAGACTCCAAGAAGAACTTGCAGAATTGCGCAATAAGTGTTGAATTCAAATCCTTTTGTACACATCCAGACATAAATGCCATTGATTTCAATACTTTGTGGAATGAACTAAAATATAAAAACACGTCCCTTTCTGTTGATAAATAATGGTTATAGGTGTCGATAATTTTATGCATTTATGCAATTGAAATAAAAAATCTTATATTGCATGTGTTTGTAAAATGTAAATTTTGGTCTTTATTTATTTCCCTTATACCCGTATCCTTTATAAAGGTGATGGTTAAGCCGCAGTATTCGAACCTAGAATCTTAACGCTTCAGCCAACTCTTTTCGAGAAACACGGAGTCATATAAAGTTTAGTTTAAAAGTACCGCGTAGGTAAACATATTGAAAAATGGCGGAGTTAGATTAGAACAAATTAAAAAAATACCGCGCTGATAGCCATATTGGAAATGGCGGACTTTAAAGTTACAACAAATTTAAATGTACCGCGTAGGTGGCCATATTGGGAAGCGCCAATTGAAACTTAAAGTTAGGTTAAACAATTTTTTAAATTACCGCGCTGGTAGGCATATTGGAAGCTGGCGGACTTGAAACTTATGTTTAATTTAAAAGTACCGCGTAGGTAGACATATTTGAAAATGGTGAACATAGATTACAAAAATTTTAAAATGGCTGTAATTCAAATTAGCGGAAAGCGCCAATTCAAACTTAGGTTAGAAAAAAATTAAAAATGGCGCTCATTCAAAATGGCGGACCTTAAAGTTAGGTTAGCGCTCATTCAAAATAATATCCGGCGCCATACTGTCTACCAAAAATTAGGTCACTCGCCATAGCCGGCGCCATACAGTCTAGCATAACTAGGTCATCCGCCAAAATTTTTACATTCTACGTCATTTGTTTACGTTATGTGACAAGCGCCATATTTGTTTACAGGCTAAAGTTAGGTTAGGCGCCATACTGTCTAGCATA
>Ga0131853_10023939_pt1 | contig 11022 bp, 7 predicted proteins | sample TergutLab28metaG_FD_92764 | JGI IMG/M metagenome (GOLD analysis project Ga0131853, IMG submission 92764) | Labiotermes labralis P1 segment gut microbial communities from Petit-Saut dam, French Guiana - Lab288 P1 (version 2) (version 2) | ecosystem: Host-associated > Arthropoda: Insects >...
GAAAAGAAAAGAGAAAGAAAAAAAATTGGTATGTAAGGAGGAGGGAGGAATTAAAAAGAAAAAGATTGGGGGGGGGGGGGGGGGGGGAGACAGAGAGCGAAAACTAACCTGTTTTAATTTGAAATTAAATTGCAAAAATTAACAGCACTGCGACTTAATCTTTCTTACTCAATATGTATTCAAGTTACGTTTCATGCAGTCTTTTCTTGCTTCTGCAACATCTATTACATTGCTTTCCGTTTCGACTGACAGAGGATTATTTTTGCTTACAAGCACTGAAATTTACAAAGAACGGAGTACCGAATACTTTGGGTACCAATTAGATACCCAAGTGGATGAGACACAAAATGAAGCCTCTCACAGCACCTGGAACCCTTTCATTCAGAGTAGTGCTTGCAGTATTGTTACAGGGTTCGGATACTGCAACATGCACTGGCTAAACATTGCAAAAAACGTGGTGTTAATAATCTTTGCTGTCTCTGTATTGTCAGTGACACTGCAAAGTGATGTAAAAAAATATATACATAAAAGCATTCCATGTTACAGCTTACGTCATTGAAAGCTGACTGCCACTCAGCTAAGTTAAATTAAACTACTTAACCCTTATCCTGCTAACGTGGAGAATATGGTGAGATCCTAATAATGCCAGCAAATGGCAGATGGGATTTAATTCGGCATTTAAAGGGTTAAAAGTGTCTAAACTAAGCTAAGCTCCTTCTTGAGAATCAAACCCTTTTTCGGACAGACTTGACAGAGCAATTTAACAACAAATACAAAACACCAGCAGTTTTAACCCCACACTTACATCAAATTCTGACACTAATGTCATCACAGTTTACAGGAATACTCCAATTTCACGCATAACCATCAACGGGATCTAACAGTCAATGACGTTTTGCTCACAGACCTGTGCGGTGTGTTATGTAATTATGTCGTTCATATGCTACAGCAGGTTTTCTCAAACTTTCTTTCCAAGCAGGAAACATTAAAATAATTTTTATTATCCCAATAAATCCCTGCTTATGTAAACTGGAGTACAACAAAAGGACAGTTTATAGCGCACAGAGATTATACCAGTACTGCCAAATCCCAGACAAAGATTTCTGCGATATTTCGTTGGGTATTCAGAAATTTTAACGGTTATTTCATAATTTTTATTTCATTCGCGATTTCACGCGGAACCCCTAACGATGTTCTGCTGAACCCCAGACTTCTGTGAAATTCTGCTTGGTAAACACTGCTCTAACCATCAACATGGGCCAGTTACTGGCGTCAGTTCGGGTATCCCATGTGTACGGTAATTGAACACACAGATGAATCACAGACGTTACTGTTTAATGGTTGGGTGGCCAGCTACAGGAATTAGTCGAAGGAAGCGCCATCACACTCACCACTGTTCCTAAACGCACTAGCCCTTTAGCCGTTTCTATGACCGACAAGGCCGAAACGTGAATTTGACTGTTTATCTCAGTGCAAAGGTTTAGAACGCTTGTGTTTACCTCAGTCTCTATATGCATTCACTGCTGTACAAGGGTAAAGTAAATAGGGGTAAACAAATCTCGAGCAACAGGCCGCCTTCGTGACTAAATTTTGTTTGTTGGCATCTGATATTTCTCTGTCCTTACTGGAGAACTTGCTTCACATCACCAATCTGGCGCCTAGAATTTTGAGGTGGCTCTTACGTTTTTGGAAGATTTTTGCACTCATGACTTAAGCGTACATTACACGTATAAATACAAAGTTGGTTCAAACGGTAAAGTTTCTGCTTGTATTTGGGAGAAACCCAGTTCTGGTATCTCCAAAACCACCGTCTATTATCTCTGAAGTTTTTGTGGTTTTCATCGTAACGTACAGTTAAGTGCCGGGACAGCAGCATTTGTTACAGTAGGATCGCTGTCCTTACATTTCTTTTCAAGATATACAGTCGAACTACAGTGTCGTTAAGTAAATTAAAATAAATGAGATACATGCATACAATTTTCCGATATGCCACCGACTATATAACTCAGGGCATGTCATGTTATTTTGCAATGTCGCAGGTAACGGTTTAATTACACCTTTGTGGTATAACATAAAAAATCGTGTAAAATTCCAAAAGGCAATTCATATTAGACACTTCAGTTTGCTTGGTTAATTAACAAATTTATATTCCGTACGTTCTGTGTTCTTTCATTATAATCAGTAAAGCTACCAGAGGTTAATGGAAAAGCTCCTGTTAGTACGAGTGTATTATTATCGGAGTTAGCTATAATCTGCATGGGTTCAGTAAAGCAATCCCTCATAGAATTGGTATTGTTATGGTATTTGCTTTAATACTTACGTTTTAGTATTTCACTCAATTTTGTCACATGTACATTTGCACCAAAAACACGGTAAGCGTGTAAAAACACTCTATTTGTATGCACTGCAAGTTCTGGTAATTTGTGTGCATATACTAAAGTAGTCTAACCCCGATATAGCGCCACCGTAATTTAAGACCCATAAAATTCTGTGAACAGAAATTCCCCGTAATTAGTATTTTGACTTAACTCCTCCCTCGGCATACCGCCACAAATTTCAGCAAAAAATTCGGCGGCGCTATATCAAGGTTTAACTGTAAACTGACAATCAGAGTCTTTTGGGGTGTGAGGATGTTTCGTTGAGCGAGCTTTTATGGGAGCTTCGTTGGCTCGCTATGTCTTTGTAACGCCGGAACTGATAGCTCAATGACAGACAGACACAACCAAGAATATTTTTATCTGTAAGAATGCCGCTTTTGCCGCTATAAGTCTCTTCAGGAGTCGACTTTTATCCGGAGCTACTAAAATTATATTATACAAGACAGTAATAAGACCGGTAGTGTCGTATGGAGCGGAAGCATGGACGTTGACGAAGAAGGAAGAACATGCTTTGCTAATTTTTGAAAGGAAAATATTTAGAAGAATATATGGTCCTAAATATGAATACGGGGAATGGAAAGGTCGGACGAATCGAGAACAAGAAGAGATGAACACAGAAAAAAATATAGTAAAATGGATAAAATGGCAAAGGATAAGCTGGTTAGGTCGCCTAATGAGATTGGAGGAGGATAGGATGCCCAAAAAGATCTTCACTCAAGAACTGGAAGGGACGAGAAGAAGGGGAAGACTCAGGAAAAGATGGAAAGAGGAAGTAAAAGGAGATCTTCAAGTGCTGGGTGTGAGAAGATGGAGAGAGTTGGTGGCAGATAGGAAAAAATGGAAGGACATTGTTCGACAGGCCAAAGCCCACAGTGGGCTGTAGTGCCAATGGAAGAAGAAGACAAGAATACCGCTGCGAAAAACGTAACATCTCATATAATAATAATAATAATAATAATAATAAAGTAATGCATGGGCAGTATATTAGAAATATAGATAGACAACTTATTAGTGAAGAAGACACGTTCCTCTGGCTATCGAAAGGTGATCTAAAAGCAGAAACTGAAAGTGAAATAGTGTCAGCACAAGCCCAGGCGCTACAAACAAAATATTATGCGACAAAAATATTGAACACAGAGACAGATAGCATGTGCAGACTTTGTCAACAATTTGGTGAGATAATACAACACATAATATCAGCATGCCCAATACTGGCAAAAGAACAGTACATAAAACGACATGATAGAGTGTGCACACAATTACACTTCAACATATGCAAGGAAACAGAGGTACAGTTGGACAAAAAACATTGGTATGGACATGTGCCAAAATCAGTAGAAACAAGTCAAGGAGGCAGGTAACCATATTGTGGAATCAACAAGTACAAACTGAGAGAATTATCCCCAACAACAAACCAGACATTACTATTCGTGATAATGAAAAGGGACATGTATGTTAATAGACGTTGCAATCGCAGGAGACAGAAATGTGATTAAAAAAGAAACCGAGAAGATTTTAAAATATAAAGACCTTACAATAGAAATGCAGCGCATGTGGAATGTAAAAACAAAGGTGATAACAGTAATAATAGGGGCGACTGGGACTGTTTAAAAGTCATTCAGAAAATACATGAGCAACATACCGGGAAAACATGAAGTCAAGGAACTACAGAAAACAGCCATATTGGGCACTGCACACATACTTCGGAAAGTACTAATATAAATTACAATAGATTCAACACTGAAATTAACGCTATAAGCACCATGAATAGTAACAACAGAATTGCTGCAACACTGTATTCCCTAGGGACATAGTTTGTTTCAGGAATATAAGTATAAACGCCCTGCATAAAGTAGATGTTAATAATAATAATAATTACAACAATATGGTTACCCTCCAGTCTCAAGAGCCAAAACATGTATAAAAGTTCTACTAAAACGCTGAAACATACAGTAGTACTAGAGAATACATGTGACACGAAAACATTGTATTCATTTATTGACTGCACAATCTGTCTCGCGACAGGTGCTTGCTTTCTTCTAGCGCGGGTTCCCCAGACAGTGCTATTTTGTGCTTCCTCTTTCCAATTCAAGAATTTTTTCTTTAGGTTGCGATTATTATATCACATTAGATTAATTATATTAATTCAGGTTTTGTTTTATGAGTAGAAGATTCATAAATGATGATACTGATGATACTCCATTTATATGAGATGCGTTACATCAAATATTGAACTGTAGAAATAAAGCTAAACATACCTTCACACAACACGGAAGTGAATCTCGAAATTCAGGCTTTGGCCGCTGACCGCTGGGAAAAGAGTTCTTTGTACTAATTTAGTATGATGCCTAGCGAACTTCACATGCAGTTCGGCGTGACGGCGAGCCGAGTAGTAATGCCCCCTACCGGAATTTGAACATGGGTCATCCAATTCCTAGCCAGTATTCTTACTTACCTACTTTTTATCTGTATTGGAGCTAAGTCCCAGGTGCTGTGTCGGTAAAACTTGCCGACCGCCTTTATCAAAATTGCTGTAACTTCCGCATAACACGCTGCTTCAGTTTAATAACCATCATCAGTGAGCTTATTGCTGTGTTTTGTTAAAGTTATAATATTAAAATACTTAGTTAAAAACGTCGTTATGAATCAGGTCTGTCGTGTGACTGCATATTTATACAGTCCCTTATTGGTGTGTGTACAGTGCACAGTGCAGAATGAGACAGTCTCAGTCTGCACTGTGCACCGTACTAACTATTTTAATATTATAACTTTAGCAAAACACAACAATAAACTCCCTGACGATGGCTGTTAAAACGAAACATGTAGGAGCATTTTAATGTAAGTTTTTAACAATATTTTCTAGAGCAATCTAATTGTGCATTCAGTTGGATAATTAAAAGACGTGATAATATGAAGAAGCACGGTAAAACTTTGAAAATTTTGAAAACCAGAAATCTGTTAGGTAGATGAGCGACTGTCAAATTCTCAAGAAGAAATCTTTTCAGTGCAGTTACTTACTAAACATGTAGCTAGGTGTCAAGCGGGGGAAAGCTATATGAAATGCGACAGTTTCCATAATAACGTCGTCAAGTACAACTCGGTGCACGATGCTAACCAATCTCTCCTATCGCGTGCCGTGACTAAGAATGCGCGGAGTTAAGCCTTCAATTCAAATACACCTTCATATCCTCGTGACTGAAGAAGAGATGCAAATTTACCTTACTTTTTAAACTCAAACGCCATTTACCTTTCGTCTAAGAGTAACTGTGTTTGTTTTGTAACTTGTACCGCTGCGGATGTTCCTTTGCCCACTGCCATCTTCGCCTGTCTGGAAAACATGAAGATATTGACGTTCTTCAGTACACTGAAAGAGGTATAAGCATAATTTTGCCTTTGTAAAGAGCAAATATTTCGTAACAGAGGCTTTTATTTCCATGTCATGTAAAACGAATTTTATTCGACGCATTCATATGCATCAAACTCAGTCTCCTACGGCAATTTTGATCCCCCGCAACCACCCCCCTTCCGGCCATTTTAAAATAGAAGCAGTTGTAAAAATTTAACACAGCACACCTCAGTCAAAGTGATTTTAAAAGAGACAAGGTATCGAATTCTGACTTGTTCGTTTGCTCGCTAAAACTAGGATACAGTATTGTAGTATTACACTTCACAGTTTACCGCAATTTGCATATATTACAAGTAACAATTATTCTAAGAAAATACCGAGAGCCAATTTCCCTTAAAGTGTTTTCAGCTCTCCTCCAAAAGGAATATAAGAAAGACGTAAATTTGTTAATGTGCGCCAAATGAAGGCACGTGCGAGAAAGACAAATTCGTACGTGCGACATTAAAGGGAAGCGCAGCGAATGTAGAAGGCACTAACCAGATATAAATTAGCCATAGAGGCGAAGTGTTTTTTTGGTTGGATCCATATCAATTAATTACAATAAATTTCTTCACTGTAATCTTAGTAATTAACCAACTTAATGCACAAATTCTTGTTTTATAATACGTTTATTATATGCCTCTACATGTTTCGAGCACTGTCGTGCTCGAAACATGTAGAGGCATAAATAACCTTATTATAAAACAAGAATTTGTGCATTAAGTTGATTAATTACTAAGATTATACTGAGATTCACGGTCAGCAAAACATCAAACTTCTTCACTGTAGTTGACAGCCTGGAATCTAGAAGTCCAGTAAATATTACCTACTGAATTTCTTCTTCTAGTATTTATCACACACAACGTCTGTGGAAGTTTTCGATGAACCAATCGAGATTCAGCGAAAGACAAATCCGAGGCCTGCGCAAATGCCTTCAAATAATGGAGTTCGTTCATTCTGATGTTATCACAATCTGCAGCTCTAAGCAATGAAAATTATCTGCACGGGGAGCCTTTCTTCACAATTCGTTTCAATTATGTTTTGTACTCACATGGATATCCACGTGGGTATCCACTACAGTGGTCACGTTAGAGAATGGAGGAAAATTGTCCGATTCTGATGTCAAAGCGAAATGCAATTTTCTCTGTCTCTCCCCCTTATACTTCTTTCCTTCCCATCAACACTTGGCAGCGAGGGGATGAGAAAAGCAGAATCAAGACAAATGAGTTTCGCTTCCGGAGAGCTAACTTCATTCAACGAACATCACAAGTACTGCCATCAATTCCTCGTACCGCTCTCAACCACTATGTCTACTATTATGGCCTCTGTCACCTGTTCTGCACCGTTAATAGAGAATGAATGCTTGCCTGTTTATTGCATCCTATCAAAATATCAATTTGCAGAGCAGAATATCAATGCACACGCTACACCGAAACCACAGTAACTTACAGATACCTCCAGGCTTACTCCCCACGTGCTCGGTCGCTGGTGGCCAATCAGTCTTGATTACTGAACTGTGTTATAACAGATTTACAAATAGGTAATGAAGACTGTACCGGGTAATGGAGTGCCTCGTATGGCTTTTGATAAGAGTCATCCTGTCGTGTTATTCAGTAGTCATAAAGTATTTTATTCAGTCACAAAACAACATAAATATACAGTTAATAACACAGTTTTGACCACATGTTTCGGTTTCATCAAACCATCCTCGGGCCAATATTTATTACAAGAAGGTACATTCAGTGTGTGCATACCTTATGGGATCCCATAGTGTTTACACTAATAAACGCTAAAATCACGCCAGTTTTTAATAATTTTAATTGCAATTTAATGTATTTTTAAAATCTATCGAAAATGTATTTTTAAAAACATATGTAAAAATTAATATAATTGTTTACATACTTTCATAGTAAAATGTATGTCAAGTTACGTGCATCTGGAGTTGATCTAGAACTCATGTCATATGGACGTTGAAATGAAGTTGTGTTACACGCAATATTATGAATTCTTACATTTGTTTTTAAAAAAAATTCTGTCAATAGATTTTCAAAATACATTAACTTGGAAATAAAATTATTAAAAATTGGTATGAGTTTAGCTTTTATTAATGTAAACAATATGGGATCTGATAGCGTAGGCACACACTGAATGTACAGTCATATAATAAATATTGGCCTGAGGATGGTTTGATGGAACCGAACATGTAGCCAAAACTGTGTATTATTGACTGTATATTGATGTTGTGTTGTGACGGAATGAAATACTTTATGAATCTCGTATGTTTCGCCCATTTAGAACTTAACATATATAAATAAAAGATTAATTTTTACAAAAAATCATTAATATTCTTACGACCACTTATTCTGAAGGTATATAGTGTGCAATAGTACCAATTGTTTGAGACCCTCATAAACTGACTTCGAAATCTAAGGACCCGACTTTTCACATACTTGATTTTAATTTTGTGGCACGAATAGTATTTGGATAAAAAATCAAAGGGCATTGGACGGGTAAAGCGTTGTATTCTGTACGGTATATTGAAAAATGCTCACAGAATTTTAGTCGGAAAATATGGAGGAGAGGATTTAGACATGGGTTAGAGGATAATAAAAATTCATCGTGGCAAAATAACTTCGGTGGCGAAGAGTAGATTCTTCTGCCTCTGAGCAGGATTCAGTTGCCCGATTTTATGAAAATATAATGAATGTATTGTTTCTATAAAGGGCTTACTTACCATCAGTTTATAAAGATGGACTCAGCTTCATGCAGGGAATAGAAATCTGATTAATGAATTTATGTAACTGAATCAAATCTGCTGCATCCCAGTAGACTCTGGAGCTTACCTCCCCTCCCCCCCCCCTTTAGTTATTCTGATGGTCACGGATGGACGGATGCCATCCAAGGTTCGTAGCTTACGATCATCTTAACACACCGGAATATGCACGCTACATCATCATGCTAGTATTCCTGACCGATCCATGCCCGACAGCCCTTCCCTATCACCAGTTACCCCTGCACCAACGGCAGCCCTTCCACTACAGCGTATCGTACGCTCCAGTAGCCATTTTCGACACCCTACGAGCTCAATTGCCGTCGTTTAGAGAATTTTATGGCATTACTGAGAAAATCCCCTTTTACGCAAGTAGGATTTGTTTCTTTGGAAGTAACATATGTTACTGCAGGTATTACAATCGATTCCTCTCATGCTGACAACAAAACATACTCCCCTTTCCTTGCCTAATCCTTCCAAGAAACATGACCTCGTTCGCCTCTTGCCAACTACAGAACCTGCTCTACCGTATCACACGACGCATGGTTTCCCACCCTTAGCATTACCCTTTTCTTCTTACCTCAACATAACGTCCAATGTTTACCGGGGTTCTTTACTGGGGGTACAAAGTGGCCAGTCCATGATATTTACCACCTACCTCAGATAGTGCTGAAGTTAATACTGAGTGAACTTACAGTTCTGTTCTTCCTACACGACTTCATGGCGTGGACTCAGAAAATGTTACACTACATTTTGAAAACATACCCACAACTTTATGCATATATGCAGTATAAACCAGTGTCTTCCGTTCTGAGCGACAGTGCACTCGCAACCGGGACATGAAAGAGAGGAGCGGGGAATAGGCCACATGATGTAGACTGACACAATAATGTAAAGTACAATTATGTACAGTTACAAAACCTTAAATCTTTTCAGTTTCTTTTTTTTTACATTTATTACTGATGTGCTTCGGTTTTATAAGAAATAATCGTCAGGTTTAATATTACATTATACTTTGAACAGCTTAGTTTGTGTAATTGTACAAAATATTGTTGTAAACAGAATAATAAGAATGACAGTAAGTCCAGTCAAACACAACTGTTTATTCGAGAATCATCCCAAAACTTGTATCGGCCTTGAAGACCACCATCATACTGAACAAGAATGACAGCACACGTACATTCTGAACACTATGCACATATTCTTATATTCTTGTTCAACCAGATGATAATCTTTAAGGCCGAAACATGTTGTCAGAATAATACTAGAGTAAATATTTGTTGTGTCTGACTAGATTTAATGTGATTCTTATAATCAAGAGCGCAACGGGGATGAATCTTCTTAAAAATACAATAAAAGCTGAACTCCAAAAACGACATTTTTATATTTGATGTTTGTGTGACCGTGCATCACTTATACAATAATATAAACAGCCAACTAGATGCAACAATAATAAATTTGTTGATAATTACAATCAGCTCAACATTTTTCTGGCGATAATTTCGCCCATCCTCAGGAGCACTAGACTGTGTTTACAGCTTGTGGTATAATGCAATATAAAATTTGTTAATGTTACATTTAGTTAGCTGTTTATATTATTGTACTACACTCCTAACCTGATCGTCATATTTAATCCAGATATACTGTAAACATTATGACGAATGATAGGCTCATTAATGTCTGTCGGTGACACGCAATACGTTAGCCATATTCCGGACGCAACACTCTTCGACTGCCTACTGGACAGTACAGATAGACAGACATAGACAGACAGACACAGACAGAGAGACAGACCTTGCTGCCATATAATGAGTCATAACAATATTATTATTCTTTTAATAGTAAATCAAAACTGCCTCATAAACATTAATGGTTAATTTACGGGAAGTACATTTCATTTCACTTATTTCGACTAGAAAACCCCTGTGATCTATAAAGCTGCGATACATGCAAAAGAGAATTTAATTTAAAAAACTTCATACATTCCATTCTGTGCAATAAGAAACACGTTTCAATTCACATAACAAGACCAACAAACGCCATATTTCAGATGTCTTTTTCACTTTTTATTCGTTCACCAACATGTTTTGATTGCTGTCTTTGTCAACAAGGAATGGTTCAGTTCTACATTTTGACAAATTTGTTGGGATCTCTAATATTCTTGTAATTTGCCCTGGGGAAGATCGCGACAGCAATCGAAACATGTTGGTGAACGAATAATAAGTGATAAACACATCTTACACATTTTTGTATCTCAGGATTTAACCAACTTGATGCACAAAATTTGTTTCACAATAAGTTTTATTTCATGCCTCTACATGTTTCGAGCACATGTGCTTATCATCAGGAGGTCAAAATTGCATTACACACCTATAGGTGTGATGATACCAGAGGCTGTGTAATGCAATTTTGACCTCCTGATGATAAGCACATGTGCTCGAAACATGTAGAGGCATGAAATAAAACTTATTGTGAAACAAATTTTGTGC
>Ga0131853_10023940_pt1 | contig 11022 bp, 10 predicted proteins | sample TergutLab28metaG_FD_92764 | JGI IMG/M metagenome (GOLD analysis project Ga0131853, IMG submission 92764) | Labiotermes labralis P1 segment gut microbial communities from Petit-Saut dam, French Guiana - Lab288 P1 (version 2) (version 2) | ecosystem: Host-associated > Arthropoda: Insects >...
CGTGGCGCAGCCTGCAAGCGCTCCAAATGCGAGAACAACAACCATGAGAAATGCTATTTTTTTCATTGGAACTACCTCCGATAAACTGTTGACGCTAAACGGTAATCATGAAAACTGTTGGTGCTCTACGGCAATCACGAGCTGGGCGCAGGGCTAAACCCCAGCGCAGCTCGCACCGGTTGAATGCAAATGAGGGCAGCAGCGGCCTTGAATGCGTCAGGCACCAGGAAGGGAATGACGCAGGCTGCGAGTGATGCTCCGAGAGTTGTGCCGGTTGAGAACATAAACCAGAGGCATCCCATAGCATAAGAGATGAGCGAGAACAGCACCAGCGAGCTGATGTCCAGTGTCGGCAAAAACCAGCGCGGGCGGGAGGGCTCTTCCTTCGTGTCATCCTTTGTATGCAGTGCTCTGCTGCGAATGAATGCGACGATGACCGCAGCCACAAGAAAGCCTACGAGAAAGCCGCCGGTGGGACCAGCCAGCACGGCAAAACCGCCGCGCATGCCTGAGAAGATTGGTAAACCAAGACTCCCCAGCGCCAAATACCCACCCACCGCAGCAACGGAATACTTGGGAGGCAGCAGGCAGATAACAATGCCCAGCATCAAAGTCTGCAAGGTAAACGGAATGGGCCCAAAGGGCACGGTGATGATGGCTCCCACAGCAATGAGCGCAATGCTCAAACCGGTGAGCACCAGTGATTGAGTGCGTGATCGTTGAGTCACAATTGTCCTTTCGTTTATTGGAATTATAATGCAGAAGGAGAGTTTTCAGCAAAATGTAGATTAAACGCTTTGTTGGCGTATAGGCAGGAATACTACTCCAATGTGTAAAACTAGAATTTGCCAGTTTAAACTTAGGCTAAAATAGCAGGCATCATGATTGAATTGAAGGGCATATATAACACCGCCAAGGTGTTCACCGAAACTGCGGAGCAGAGCACTCTGAAGCAGGTTGAACGCCTGCTTGATCAAGAGTTCATCGCCGGCAGCAAGGTCCGCGTTATGCCCGATGCACACGCGGGAATGGGCTGCACCATTGGCACTACCATGACAATCACCGATAAGGTTGTTCCCAATTTGGTGGGTGTGGACATCGGTTGCGGCATGGAGACGGTGCTCTTGAAAGACAAGTACCTCGAGCTTGAGAAACTTGATAAGACCATTCATCAGTTTATCCCGTCTGGCTTTAAGATTCGACAGACACCTCACCACTACAATAGCGAGATCGACCTCACTCAGCTGCGCTCTGCAAAGCATGTTGATTTGAATCGAGCGCACATGTCCATAGGCACCCTGGGCGGCGGCAACCACTTCATTGAGCTGGGAAAAGACGATGAGGGTCAGCTCTACCTTGTTGTTCACTCCGGCAGCCGCAACCTCGGAAAGCAGGTATGCGTGCACTACCAAAAAGCCGCTGTAAAAGCCTTAGGCCGCACGGGCAAGGGCTCTGACCAGGATCTTGCCTATCTGGAGGGCTCTCTGCTGGATGACTATCTTCATGACATGGCTATCATCCAACGTTACGCCGTAATCAACCGCAAGGCCATTGTAAGAGAGCTCGAAAAGCGGATGAAGTTCAAGGTTATTGAGCAGTTCACCACCATCCATAACTACATTGACCTGGAGTTCATGATTCTGCGCAAGGGCGCTATCTCAGCACAAAAGGGCGAGAAGGTGCTCATCCCCATGAACATGCGCGACGGCAGCCTCATCTGCATCGGCAAAGGCAACGAAGACTGGAATTACTCAGCACCCCACGGCGCCGGCAGAACCATGAGCCGCACCGAGGCAAAGGGAAAAATCACCCTCACGCAGTTTGAGAAGTCCATGAAGGGCATCTACTCCTCAACCATAAACCGCAACACCATTGACGAGGCCCCCTTTGCCTACAAGCCAATGGAGGAGATTGTCGTCAACATCACCGATACGGTGGACATTGTGAAGACTATCAAGCCGTTGTACAACTTCAAGGCGGCTGAGTAGCGCAGGACTAAGGGCGTTCCCCTGAAGAAGGTGAAAGTCATGAGCGACACGAAAACAACAAACCAATATCCCTTTGCGGTAGCTCCCTACGAGGACGATGATTTTGTGGGCTACCGAGCTTTTCTGATTGACATTTCTGCTGTTGAATCTTTGGGCATAACGCCAGAAGAAGCAGTGGCAGATCTGGCGGACGTAAGAAAAGAGTGGTTTGCCTATGTGCAGTCTAAAGGCATCTAATTGTGAACTGTGCCATGTCAATACCCTAACAAAAGTGTTAGAGTATTGACATGGCTCGATTTGATGACATATACGAACTACATTACGGATAACGGAACAAATGTCGCTCAGTGGTAACGTTGTGCCCATCAGGAAACTGTTATACCATAGATAATCCTCTGCATTATCTCGTCGTACTCATGGTATCTGTCTTCCGAAACCAGGATCTCCGCTCTATACACCTTGTCTCCATTGACACCTACGTACAGCAAGCCTGAGTACTTTATATCATCAATCCAATAACTGAAGTTTCTACTCTGGTAAACCAGATTGCCTTTTGTTGAATATCCGGCTCCGGAAAAGATTGTATATCCGCTCTCTGCAATTAATTCCGTTAAGTAGGAGCTGAACCAAGACTGAATATCTTCTCTCGCAGAACCGCCCGTAATAAAGTTACCTTCATTTGGCTCATTGGCGTAGATAGAGAGATGGCCTATGTCATAGATGTCAACAACAAGGGAGCCGTTTTCACCTGAACTTCTTACCTCCCAGTTGCTTGAGTAGCGGACTGTCATTCCGGAATACTGAAAGGCGGTGTCAAGTGTATCGACTTGATCTTGGCTCAGTGTTTCGTCTGTAGTTGTTTCATCAAGTACTTGAGGTTGCTGTTGCGGCGCCCCGCATCCCGCGCACAGAACACACAGAACTGCTGTTAATACAATAGCTATCAGTATCTTCATCGCATTATTCCTTTTCCCTGAGCCTTCAACTTGGCGCGTTCAGTGTGATGAATAGAAGCTCGTTTCAGTATACCCAAGGTTTCACCAAGGGGACAAAGGGAACGGTTCTGGCGCAGGAGAACCTGGCCATTGAGAGCCCCTGGTGTCACTGAAACAAAGGCACTTCCCCCAGAAGAAAGTCTTCAGCACTGGCATCCGGCCCTCCAACGATTAATGCGTAGGAGCCAGGATACTTCTCAAGGAATGCTCTCATTCCGTTGCGGCTTTTTAGGCGACCACTCTTGACCTCAATCGCTGTTCGCTTAGTGCCCTTCCTAATCACAAAGTCAACTTCATTGTTTCCCTCTCGCCACCAGAATAACTCAAACCCTTCGCCCAGGCTACGAGCCAGCAGATAGGCACCAATCGCACTCTCAACAACATGTCCGCGCCAGGCACTGTCACCGAGAAGTTCTTCTCGTTTTCTCGCCGAGGCAATAGCCAGTAGAGATGGGTCGAACACCAGAAGTCTTGGAGAACTGCTCCGCGTCTTGATTAGTTTTTCGTCGTATTTGAAAAGACCCCTTAGAACGCCCGCGTGTTCCAGAAGCTTGAGGTAGCTAGCTATTGTGTCGGTGTTTCCGGCATCTTGAAGCTGACCGAGAAGCTTGCGATATGAGATCTCTTGCGCCGAATAAGCTGCTCCAAGATAAAACAGCTCAGTCAAGAGAGCTGGCTTTCTCACCTCTTCCATTAACAAGACGTCCTTGGTCAAGGTTGGCTCGATAATGGCTTCTCTCATATAAGATGACCACCGAGTCTCGTCATCTTTGAAGAGGGCTGCTCCTGGATAGCCGCCAAAAAAGAGATACTCTTCCAAGGTGTAGCCAAAGGCCTGGATGCACTCCCAAAGACTCCAGTGAGGTGATCGGATGAGCTCAAATCGTCCTGCTAGAGATTCTGTAAGCCCTTTTCTGAGAAGCAAGGGAGAAGAGCCTGACAGGATGACCTTCAAATCGTTTCCTGCTCGCGCGTCCTCATCCCAGAGTGCCTTAACCGTTGATGACCACTGCTTTACCCTCTGAATCTCATCAAGAATCAGCAGGGTATTCTTTCCCTCCTCTTTGCTCTGCCTGGCTTCGTTCCAAACATCACGCAGCACTTCTATTGAGGTATTCTTTTCCTCATCAAAGCTGAAGTAGGTAGACGATACATCCAGCTGAGCAACAGCTTGAAGGATAGCGGTTGTTTTTCCGGTTTGACGAGGCCCAACAACAATCTGCATGAACCTTCTTGGCTCCAGCATTCTTGTAGTTATCGTGTCGACCAGCGGTCGCTTGAATTCTGTCTTGGTCATAGGGGCATTCCCTGCTCTATCGGGCAAATCTAGAGTTTTTCGATTTTGCCCATTATATCGTGCAAAACGCGAGTTTTCAAGTATTGCCCAATATGTCAGTGAATCACCGTTAAACTGGGGCGGGGCCAGTAGCCGCCGCTGTCGCCCACATAAAGGGCCAGACTGCCGTCGCTGCTTTCGCTGGTAGCAAAGACATCATAGCTTCCGCTTAACCACTTGCATTCTTCCTTGCTGATTGTGTCTTCAAGCACGGTATCGTTGACGATGAAAAACCACTGTTCATCATCGGTGGAGTAAGAGTAGTGAGTAAAGGTGGTCTTTAGGTCAAACTCGCCTATCTCAACGGAGACGTGCGGATTTGTGATTTGGGGCCGAGCGCTTGGCCCCAGGAGGAGCAGCGCAAAGGAAGCAGCAACCACGAGCATCACAACCAGGCTGATGCCGATAGAGAGTGGGCCCGGTTTTGCTGGAGTTTCTTTTTGTTTCATGACAGTCGTTTCTGCTCGCAACTCGTGAGCCCCTTCTTAGGAAGTGCCCCCCTGTCCCACTTTCTACCCTTCGTCAATGAGCCATTGTTCAAAGACTGCTTGAGTGGCAGCGGCGCTGGGTTTTTTAGGGTCGCAGCTTGCTTTGAGCTCGGCGAGCTGGGCTGACTCCTCAAAAGTGGAGCAGTCATACTGGTTGTTTTGAATACGGTGCCACACAGCACTAGCGAGCGCTCTTAAATGAGCCAGCTCGCCTTCGCTCACCTCAATGTACTTTGGCTCCAGCATCACGCCACCGCGTTTTTTTGAAGGCTCGGCAAACAGATCAGCTCCGCCAGACACAGTCCAGCCTTCAAACTCTGAGGAGTTCTCTATGAGAAGCTTATAGAACTGTAGTTGCCTGTGGTAGGCAGCGCCAAAATCGGCGTTGTCGGGACTACCGGTTTTATAGTCGTAGACCTTGATGGTTTTGGTGGCGCCGTTGCAAACCAACAAGTCGCATTTACCCGTAAGCGGAACACCGTCTACGATGGTGCTGATTGAGCGCTCGGAATAGAACTCCAGGACACCGCTCTCATCAGAAAGCAGCTCAATAACAGAGGGCACAAAGAGCTTTGCAATCTGATCGAGTCTCTCGCTCAAAACCGCGATTTCTGAAGGCTCGTAATCCAGCCGTTTAACCTTCTCTTGATACAACTCCAAAAGCTCCAGAACTGTTGCCTTTGAAGACCTCACCACATCAGCAAAAACACGCTCCATCATTTCGTGGACGAGATTACCAAAGTCGAGAGAGATGCTCGGCTCCGCCGGCAGCTTGAGAATCTGATTGCGGAAGAACGCTCCGCCGCCAAGCTTACTTTCATTGAATTTATCCCGGTAGGCAACAAAACTGTTAAGCAGCGAAACTGAGAGTTTCCTGCCCTCCAGCAAAGGGCTCGCCAGCTCCATAATGCTGAGGTCATCCGGGTAATAATCATCCTCCCAACAATGGGTCGAGACCGTGGCTATGGTAGCTAAATCCGGCTTGGCTTCTACAATTTTAAGCTCGCCGATAAACTCGCGCACTAGCTCTCCACGAGCAAAAGTTACCTCGAGAAGCTTGCGGGCACGCGTTGCCACCACAAAGAGCAGGCGCCTGTCATCATCGATGTCGCCAGCGTCGTTAATCAGCATGTTTTGGCTGAGATAACCCCTGTTGGCTCCGCCCGTATGCCACGTGGCATCATCTGCATCAATTAGATACACCAAATCAAATTCCAAGCCCTTTGACTTGTGGGCGGTCATAAGCGAGATGGCATGGGAGCGCGCCACCGGAACCTCAACATTAATGTCAATATCAAAGCGCCCGGCTTCATCCAGCTGCCCTATCACCTCGGCCAGCCTGAGTGGCCCGAGATCTCCTAGATTCTTCTGCGCCGCCAACTCATCTTCTGCAAACTTGAGCAGCTTACGCACTCCGTAATTGAACTCGATGAGACTGAAGGGCTCGCTCTCCTCAAATTGCTTATAGTACTCAAGTAGCGGCTCGGCCATACGGGCTATCAGCTTTCGCACCGGAGAGGTTTGCGAGGCCAACACCAACTCTAGCAACCAGCCGTGCAGATGGCGCAGCTTCTCGTGAGGCGAATCTTCTAGCGCCGCCATCCAGGTTTTGCGCTCACTTTGCACTGAGACAGCAAACGAGAAATAGTCCTTGGGCTCAAGAGCAAACTCTGGCGCCGCAATTATCGCTGGCAGCAAGGCCTCGGCTTTGTTAGAGGAACCTCTCGCGGAATAAACGCAAAAGCGCATTAAATGTAGCAAGGTCTGGATCGGCTCAATACGCTCAATCGTCGATGAGATTTCGTAGTTATAGGGAATGCCAAAGTGCTTGAGATAAGGAATGAGCGCCCTAAGGCTCTCGTGCTTGCGCGAAATCACCGCAATCTCCTCACCCGGATGCGAGGACTGTTCCATGAACCCTTCGTCCAAGCGTTTGCGGATTGCTTGCGCCACCTCATAGTTTTGTAGCTCAGCGCTGGCGTACTGCACTGCAAAAAAGCTCATGGGCTCCGGCTCAGACTTTGCTGCCGCGAGCTTTTTGTCTGTCTTACTGGCCGGCGCTCGATTCTCGATTTGCCGAGCAAGTGTTTGACCAAGTCCAACCAGCGAGGGCGTGGAGCGGTAATTTGTGTTTAACACGATGCGATTGGTGTCCAGATAGTGTTGCTCAAACTCGTTGAGATACTCCACGCTTGCACCTTGAAAGCGGTAGATGGCTTGGTCGTCGTCGCCAACCACGAGAACGTTTGGCTGCTGTGACTCGCCCAGCAAGAGGTTGAGCAAATGCATTTGAGAGCCGTTGGTGTCTTGAAACTCATCTACCAGCACGTATTGGTACCTCTCGGCTAAAGTGGCTCTGAGCTCATCGCTGCTTTCGAGGGCACGCAAGGCGTCAAAAATCATGTCATCGTAGTCGTAAAAGCCGCTGGCTTCAAGATAGGCTTGGTATTCCTCGTAGATAGCAATGGCACTCAGCAGTTTGTTGCATCTTGCCTCGTCGCCAAACTTACGTGGCCTGGCGGTAAAGAAGCAATCGCGCAGCTCCTGAAAAACGCCCGTTTTGCCCTCTTCATCGTAAAGCTCGGCATTTTCAAATGCAGCAGCCAAACAGCGCCCATAGGGTTGGTAAATGCCGGGGATGTCAACCACCGGTGCCAGCAGCTCTTCTGGCAGCTCGGCAACGATTTTGGCCACCTGCCCGGGCAGGGCATCAAGCTTTGCAAACTTCTCCACATGCTTGCCGCCGAGCGCATCGTCTATCAAGCCAATGAGCGGCGTATCCTTTTCTATATACTCAAAAAAGGCGAGATTTTGCTGAGCAATGGCGCGCACCTGCCCAGGGGTAAGTCCTGATTTTTTGATGGTGCCGATAAAAGCGCTCATGTCACCCAGGTTGCTTGGTTTGCCTTCCCTTTGACGAGCATAGAGCGGGTCGTGTATCGACAGCTGCCCCAGCAGCTGAGCGAGCTTTATCTTGGCGTGCAGCTCGGGCATTTTGGTGTCGAGAACACCACGCTTAAAGAACTCGGGGTATTGACTTGCCAAGCCAGAAGCGAAGCTATGAAAGGTAGATATCTGCACCCCCAGTGCATCGCGCCCAATCAGCTGCGCCAGCCGCTTGGTCATGGCTGCTGCTCCGGCATTAGTAAAGGTGAGACACAGAATATTTTGCGGGCTTACATCACGCGAGCGCAAGATATTTGCCACGCGTAGGCTCAAAAGCTGCGTTTTGCCCGTACCCGGACCTGCAATCACCATAACCGGACCATCGATGCTTTCAATGGCTTTTCTCTGCTCGTCATTGGGCAGATGCTCAAGCTCAAGACCAAGATATTGCATAGATATCCTTCCCAGGGTTTTTGGTACAGAGGGACGGGGTTAGTGTGGTACAGAGGGACGGGGTTAGTGTCCCACTTTGGCTCTGGAACAGAGGGACGGGGTTAGTGTACCACTTTGGCTCAAGAGCCAAAGTGGTACACTAACCCCGTCCCTCTGTTCCAGAGCCAAAGTGGGACACTAACCCCGTCCCTCTGTACCACCTCTGTACCAAAAGGAAGATCTCGTGTACTACTTGACTACGTATCAGTCTCCTGTAGGCTTGCTCACCCTAGCCAGCAACGGCGAGGAGCTGATTGGCCTTGAGTTTGAGGAGCAACGATACCCCGGTCCTTTTCATGCTGAGGAAGCTGTGCTCAAAGATAATCTGCCAATATTTGACAAAACCAAAGCATGGCTAGACAGATACTTTGAGGGTCAAGAAGTCAGTTATTCAGAGCTGCCCCTGGCTCCCGCCGGCAGCGAGTTCAGGCAAGCGGTCTGGCGCTTACTCTGCGAGATACCATACGGACAGGTTACCACCTACGGCGAAATAGCAAAGCAGATGGCTACACTCAAAGGCATTCCACGCATGGCAAGCCAGGCAGTTGGCGGTGCCGTAGGACACAACCCTATCTCCATCATCATCCCCTGCCACCGGGTAGTCGGTTCAGACGGAAGTCTCACCGGCTTTGGCGGCGGCCTACCAGTCAAGGCAAAGCTGCTTGAACTTGAAAGGTTTAAACAGCCGTAAGCTCCCCGGTTTGCGTATCAATGACAAAGCCGTGTACCTTAATGTCAGAAGGCATCAGTGGGTGATGTTGAATCAGGGCAACGCTGTCCTCAACGGAGGTCTCCAGGCTTCCAAAGCCCTCAAGCCACTCTTCCAGATTCAGGCCCTCGGCAGCAACCGCATCAAAGGCCGCATCCGCAATGCCGGCCTGCTTCATCAAAGAGCTCATGCTGGCACAGTTCATGTGTTGAGCGCCGCACTGGGTGTGGGCCACCACCATGATCTCGCGCACTCCCAGCTCATACACTGCCACCAGCAGCGAGCGCATAATAGGCCCATACGGCTCATTAACCTCAGCGCCTGCGAGCTTGATGATCTTGGCGTCGCCGTTTTCAAGCCCCAGTGCCGCGGTAAACATCGTGGTAAGGCGGGTATCCATGCAGGTCACAATGGCCAGTTGTTTTTTTGGTATAACCTCGGCCCTAAAGGCAAGGCCTTTTTCCTCGGCTACAAAACGCTTGTTGTGCTCCAAAATCGCTGCAACGACAGATCCATTACTCATAAGTATTCGTCTCCAAAATTCCGTTTTACATGTAAGTAGCGGTGGCACGATCGGCCACGCGCACGTTGATACTGATAATGGTGCCCTCATGCTCGGCGAGCAAGGTGGCAATGGCCTGTTCTTTTGCTTCTATGTCCTCAGCCCGGCCAAAGGCTACCCCCACGTTATTGTAGAGTTTTAAGGTGGTCTTAACCGCATCCGGCGCAGATATCACGGCCACCATGTCGCGCATCTCGCGCGAGAATCCGGTGAGGAGGGCCAGGGCATTTACAATACCCTCGTCTGTTTCAATCATGCCGGCCTCCGGCTGCACCGCGGCAGAAATGTCCTTGATCTTAGGCAGCTTAACCAGTTCCTCGGCGTTGATGCGTGCCTGCCCCACTACGTCGTCTTCAACCTGGGCAATCCAGGTGCCGTCCTCGGCAATGACCCACTGCTGGATTGAGTCATGCGCCGTCTCCGGCACAATACTCACCACCGCCGCAATGGGCTGCTCGGTTATGCGCAGCACAATAGTGTCCGGAAAGCCCCGCTCCACACTCACATTCAGTATCCAAGGCTCCGTCAGCAGCCGCTGGCGTATGCTCTCAGTGTCCGTTCTAAAGTAGGTGGAGTCCTCGGGCACATTGGCCAGCTTTATAACGTAGCCACTCTGCAGTTTTGAGTTGCCGGCAACGGTGACGTTGGTGATAGGAAAAAGACTGGAGAAGTAAACAGCCGTTGCACACGCCCCCAGCACCAGCACCGCCGCCAAGGCGATGAGGAGCTTTGCGCGGGCGCCACTCAAGAATGACTCTTTTGAGGCAGGGCGTCGGCTTGTGCGAGAGCCGGAGCGTGAGCCCGAGCGCGAACCCGAGCGCGTGCCGCTGCTGGTGCCCCTGGTGCCCCTGCTCACCCGAGTGCCGCGGCTGCCGGCCGTGCGCTCAACTATCTCTTCTTCCATTTCATCAGCAGAAACAGAGCCCGCGGGAGCATCCAGCACCCGAGGCGTGCTGGGGCGCACCTGCCGGCGCGCTCTCACATGGTCGCGCTCGGGTCGGTATTTTCTGTTACTCGAAGCCGATGAACCGGATCTCTGTCTGGAGTTCTGTGCCATATTCTACTTTCACGCGACGTCTGACTTCCATGATTATAGCAAGCACATCCGCTGCGGTTGCCGAGCCGTTATTAACAATAAAATTAGCGTGTTTCTTGGACACCTCCGCGCCGCCCACGCTCAATCCCTTGAGCCCCAAATCGTCAATCATCTTGCCGGCAGAAGCCCCGGGAGGATTCCTGAAAACCGAGCCAGCCGAAGGCACCGTGAGCGGCTGCGCCGCCTTGCGCAGGTTGAGCGCTGCCTCCATCTTTGCCTGAATCTGCATGATGTTGCCGGGCTTGGCTCTAAGCTCAGCCTCAACAATGATGTCCCCTTCGGGTATGCCGCTTGAGCGGTACTCCCAGGGCAGCTCGTTGCCCTGTATGCGCATCAGCCCCACCATAGGGCGATACACCGTGAGCTTGTTGACGATGGAGCCAATGCCCTCGGTAGCCGAGCCGGCGTTCATGGCGAGCGCCCCTCCCAAGGTGCCGGGGATGCCCACCGCAAACTCAAACCCGCTAAAG
>Ga0131853_10023941_pt1 | contig 11021 bp, 8 predicted proteins | sample TergutLab28metaG_FD_92764 | JGI IMG/M metagenome (GOLD analysis project Ga0131853, IMG submission 92764) | Labiotermes labralis P1 segment gut microbial communities from Petit-Saut dam, French Guiana - Lab288 P1 (version 2) (version 2) | ecosystem: Host-associated > Arthropoda: Insects >...
ATAAGCGACGGCACAATGCTGTCACGCCTCGGTATCAACGGGAAGAAGAGGGAGGCGGTGCTCGACTATCTCGGGAAGATAGAGGAGTACGGGGAGATCAACGTGAGGTCCAAGGAATACGAAAGAATGGAAAGGTTATCGAAGAACGTGATAATATCTGAGGGAATGGACGACATCGACTCCAACCCCATCATCGGCATACCCGCGGCGTTCATGGCCTCTACCGCAGAGACGATAGACGATGCGAAGAAGCTCATAGCGTACATCTATCACGTGATGACGGACGAATCGGAACCGGCGGCGTTCTCGCAGACGATAAGGGATGCGGTGTCGGAAGCATCGGAGATGTCCGGGGACATAAGCACTTACAACATCATGAGACTGTTCAACGTCGGGGTACATACCGCACGCACCATAGGCAGGCTTGCAAAGATGAGCAAGAAGGGCATGAATATGCGCATCTAATACGAGATCATGTCCGATTTCATGTACTCTCTCAAGAGGCACGTCGCATAGTTCCCTTTGGACAGAGCGAATCTCACATTGTAACCGGTTTCGCCGATCTCATATGATACGTCGTTGACCGGACATACTATCTCACGCCTGGAACCTCTCGACGTACAATGAGGGAGGCCCGGAACCATGAAATCCGTGCTCTCTATCTTCTCGGCCTCGATGACCTTCCTCTCTATCTCGCCCATGACCCCGTCGGCGAGCAGGCTCTCCGTGCCGTACAATGATATCGTTATGAACGCCTTCCCTGAACGCAACTGCCTTTCCGCGAGGTCTATGTTCTTCTGTGTGACGATGACCTGTCTCTCATGCATCGGAACACGGTCCGCGTCCAGAGGTATGACCACGTCCCCTTCCGCCGGCCTGTTCAGCGGGATGCCCGCCTCCATCCTCATACTGAGCATCAGATTGAACAGATACGACTGATAGGCGTGGGTGAACATCATCTGAAGGTTGGTCGGAAGCTGTGATATCGCCCCCATATCGTCATCGGGACGTTTCAGCAGATGTTCCGCCATGATCCTCTCGTAGGACATCGTCTTCGGCATTATCCTCAGTGCCCCGGCGATGTCTGCACGGTCCGCAAGAAGTTCTCTCGCCGCGGCGGCGTCGGGAAGCTCATGTTCCGACGGCTGCGACAGATATACGTCCACCGCACCTCTGAGGTCGCCGCGGACTATTTTCTCACCGACGATGTGCGTCACCGGCCGGGACGTCCCGAATCGTTGGACGCCAAAATAATTAGGAAAGCCTCCCAGTGTCCTGACGTCATTCGTCACGGAGTTCATAGCATCCTTGATATCACAGGGGGACATTGTGCATCCTCTCACCGTGATCCCGAAACGGTTGCCTATGAGCTCGCCTATCTGCATGCCGCGGTTCGATCTGTGTACCTTTTCGATGCTCACGTCCTTCAGCGACACTTTATCCAACACATCGTCCGATACCTCGAACGACATCGACTGTGTCGTGACGGCGCGTTTGTCCTTGGTACCGGCAAAACCTATCTTCTCTCTGGATATGCCCATGGAACGTGAGAGCATCCTCACAAGGCGGTTCGTCTCCCAGTTCCTCGTCGTCACCGAAGCGATCACGTACCTTCCGTCAGGCCTCTCATCGGGATATTTAGGTATCTCCGTGACGACAAAATCCTCGGGCTCCGTCTTTATACGGCCGCCCGTGCCGTCGGCGGCACTGAGATAATAACGCATGCCGATGTCATATTCCGCGGTCTCGCATCTGCGGTACATGATCATTTCTTTACGCTGAGATTGGAATAATATTCGGATATGGCGGCCGCGGCCCTTTTGATGGCGTCCTGAGGGGCACCCTTCTTCGTCGAGACCATGAGCACGGGGTCCTCAAGCTCGGGATGTTTATCCACGAACCTCACGATGGACACGTCGTCATCGCCCGATAGTTTGTTGAGAAGCGGTTGGATAAGGGTCATGTCGGCGTCTTTGATCCGTATGGTCACGGAATCCTTCGTTCTTTCGACCAGATTGAGCTCCATGTTCCCCTCGAACACCATGACCGTCTTAAATCTTTCGTCAGCGGACGCCCTGTTAGGTGAACATGGAACATGTTATCCAAGGGTCCGGATATGCTGTTCGAACGCTGTGTGTGAATGAAAAAGGAATGAAAAGGTGAAAAAAGGTTTATCAGATGGGTTTGTCACCCGGACTCGAAGTATCATCCGGGCTCAATGGGGAGAGCGTCTCCGTAGGACACGGTCATGTTCGTGGCGTCTATGATGTACACCGTGGAACCGCCATCAGTGACATTCGTGAGCGTCAGTCTGTATACATTCCCTTCCTCTACGACGAAGTCTATCTCTTCGCCCCATACGCGTAGGTAGGGGTCGCCGAACTCGCCGTTCTCATCCATCACTCTGAGCTTCCAGAGGAATTGTACATCCGAATCAAGCATGTCCTCGTCCACTACCGTTACGGATATCACAGTTCCCTGACCTCCGTCTTCCACTGTTATCTCAATGAGACCGTCGTTGAACGGGATCTCATAAACATTTTCCGAATCGTTGCCCGATGCCGCGATCGCCAGAACGACCGCAGAAATTACCAGCAGGCCGACGATGCCTACCGCAAGTGTGTTTTTTGCTGCCATGATGACACCATAGGTAAATCGCTCTGAAGATATATAAAGCTCTGATTGAGAAGAAACATGCTTATACATTATGTAACGCGGTTATCATGGGTCACTTGGTCTGCATCCCGTATATGTCCATTACCTCGGACGCGGAGGTTGCCTCCTCCGGTCCCTTGTCATCCCTTACCTTACCGGTGAATCTCGGGAACCTTATGCCGAGTCCGGTATCCTCCTTGAAGACGCCCGATGCCGTGGTGTGTATCGGGCTGAGACTGAGTTCCGCGCCTGTCACCTCCAGTATGACATACGGATCGAACCACACGTCCGGTACCATTTTCGAATCCACGTTCGCCGGACGCTCCGCTTTCTTGTGTCTGTCCAAGAGCTCCGGCATCGAGTCCAGGAAGGCGTCGTCGAACCCCGTCCCGAGTTTACATATGGTCGTGTACGACTGCATCTCCTGATCGTATGCTGCCATCAGCAGCGCCCCGTATCTTCCTTTGCGCTTCCCCATGCCGTAGAACGCGCCTATGACTGCGAGGTCGTACGTGTCTATCAGGTCCGAACGGTAATCCTTCTTGTACTTTATCCACAGGAACCCTCTGGACCCGGCTCTGTACACAGACTCCGGTGACAGCGATTTTGCCATTATGCCCTCGCACCCGGCCGCCAGAGCGTCGGCGAAGAAAATATCCGCCTCCTCCGGCGACGATATCACGTTCATGTTGGACATCACTATGTTCTCAGAGTCCCTGAACGCCGAGGACAGTATCTCCCTTCTCTCCGGGTACGGTAACAGCGTTGTATCCCTGCCGTCCGTGTGCAGGATGTCGAACAGGAATATCTTTACAGGATAGTCTTTCACAGCATTCTCCATTCCGTGCTTCCTCCGTCTGTGCGTGACCTCTTGGAAGGGGAGCATCCTCCCGTCCCTCAGGTCAACGGAGACGCATTCGCCCTCGACTATCGCTTCCTTCCCTTTGAGCGCTGCCCTCAGAGATGATGCCACGTCCGGGAAGTTGCTCGTGAGATCCTCCAACCTTCTTGAGTAGAGCCGTACGCCGGCCTCTGAGATGTGTGCCTGCACCCTTATCCCATCATACTTGAACTCCATCCCGCATCTTCCGTCCATCTTTGTCATTACTTCCCCTAACGACGGGAGGCGTTCGGCCAGCATCACCTTAATCGGACTGCCTACTTTCACGCTGACGTTGCGTACCGCGTCCATTCCTCCGGCCGCGAGTGTCTCGGCGACCGCACCCATGTCGCACGTGACGTTGAACGCCCTCTCTATCTCCGGGCGGTCACTCTTGTCGGCGTACGACGACGCGAGCGCGTCCAATATCGTCATGGATCCCGCACCGACCCTCATACGACCGGTGACTATCCTGCACAGGTATCTCGCCTCCGTTGGTCCGGAGTCGTGCAGCATGTTCGCAAGCAATTTCATCTTACGCTCCTGCGAATCCTTCCCGTCGGATGATTCTATTGACAGGAGACCTTTCATCACGCGGTCGAGCGTCAACGGCTCCGAGAACAGTGCGGTCTGTTTCTTCATCCCCATCAGCATCTCGGCGACCGTTCCGGGGTCGCCCTCCTTCACCCACATCTCCTCGACGGTGCTCTCGCTGAAACCCGATGTCATCGATATAGCCTTCAGTACCAGCTTATCGGACATACCCAGCTTCTGAGGGAAGAAGTCCGGATGGAGCTTTCCCTGTGACAGATATACAACATTTCTAAGCGATGCGGGGTCCAGTGTCCCGAACAGTTCCGATAGTATCGACGTCATCTCCAGACGGCTGCCTGTGCCCTCTATCCTGTCGAAGACGGAGGCGATGTCGGAATAGAGCATACCCCGTAATACAGTTCCCATTAAACAATCTTATCTGTCGAATTCCTCGATACCCCTCTGCGTCCTTTTGGGTACCGGGTCAGAACGTACGCTCTCCCTCATCTTCCTGAGACGCTTGGTCATCGTCTCCTCCTTCTTCCTGCTGACCGCCTCGAACGCCTCGTCCCTGGTCCCTTTGGCGGTTAGCACGTATATCACACCGTCGTTCTTCCTTCCGGTGCGACCCCTTCTCTGTATCGTCCTTATCTCCGACGGGACGTTCTCATAGAATATCACCAGATCGGTGCTCGTAACGTCCAGTCCTTCCTCTCCCACGGATGTCGCCACTATCACGTTGTATACGCCGTCCCGGAACTTTCTGAGAAGTTCCGTCTGCTCCTTCTGCCTCAGACCGCCGGATGATTGGCCTATCAGCTTTCCCACGGAGACGCCTTCGATCGTCGCCAATTTCTCAGTGAGGAGATCGCATGTGTTCCGATAGTGGCTGAACACTATCACCTTGGACCCCGGCCGGTAGTTGACCTCCTTGCTGACGAGGCTCATCACCCTCGATATCTTCGGATGCTCAGTTCTGGTCGAATCAAGTATCCTGCGGACCTCCTTGTACTCCTTCCCCGAGACTATCTCCTTGGCGCCCTTACCTCCCTTCTCCATCAGCGATTCTTCGGTGAGTTTGTCGAGGTACGCGCGCAGGGCCGTCGTGCCCTGTGTCTCCGCCAGACCTATCGCATGGCTCACCTTCATGGCCATCGACTGCACGGACATCGACCTGAACAGCGTCGCGGACCTCTCGCCGGTCTTGTGCCTCATCTGCAGCGTCCGTCCGGTCAGCAGGAGCTTCTTCGTCGTTACGTTCTCGGACGGTGCCATCGCCCTCAGATCGATCAGCTCGTTTATGCGGTCGTCCAGCATCTTGTTGAGAAGCGAGACGACGGACATCAGGTCCTCTGGCATGTCCAGCTCTATCTTGTTTATCGTTACGTTGTACGTATACGGTGACACATCGGGATCGTCCTCCGATCGCATGTCTATCTTCCTCAGCGACAGATTGACGCATATCCCGTCCATCCTCTCCCTCTCGCTCCCGGGGGACGCGGTCATCCCCATAGACAATCCTCCGATGTCCTTGTAGCGTTCCGCCACGGAGACGTATGCGTAATCCCCGGTGCCTCTGTGCGCCTCATCGTAAACCACCAATCCGAAACCGCTCAGATCGTACAATCCGTTCTCAAGGTCGTTCGCGACCGCCTGCGGCGTCGCAACGACCACGTCACTCCGTTCGAGCATCTCCTTCCTCTTCTTGGGAGGCATGTTACCGTTGACGGCACCCACCTCCGTATCGGTCAATAGGGACGAGAACGTGGAATGGTGCTGGTCCACCAGCGGTTTGGTGGGCGCAAGTATCAATGCCTTCTTCCCTTTCTCCAAGGTATCGGCGATCACGTACAGCGCAACTATCGTCTTGCCCAGACCGGTCGGGAGTATGAGGAGCGTCGAATCTCTGATACATCCTTCCGCCATGCGCATCTGATACTCGCGTTCCTCCACCGTGTCCGGGACGATGCGCGGGTGTTTAACGAATGTCGCCATTACCACATCCAGCGCATAACTTGTTATAAAAGGTTGTCAGGGGGTGCCCGAAACTGGTCGAAGGGTGCTAACAGGTGGGCGATCGTAATTAGTTGATAAATTTATAGGAAAAACATCAACCTTCTGATGCTCCATGGTTCGTCGGTCACTCCGGCGGCCATTGCCGGAGTTCCGTATCTCGTTTTATGTGTGCCATTGACGATGATGTTATCGTCGCCCGTTTCACCGTATTTATCACATTTCCTATTCGTGCACGTGACGCCTTAATGAATTCTTAGGATCTCTCAAACCCATCCGACCGCCTTCTAAGAGAGGTATGTGCATACATTTAATTTCAATTAATTATGATTGCACTACCTGGGATCGATGACCAAGTACTTTCAACGACCTCTCCGTTTTGCTTATATAACTAGACTTATAGTATGACATACAGCGATGGGGCTGTATCCAGACGGATCCATATCCATTGCTGTTTGATTGAATATTAAATTGATAGGATCACATGGTAAAATGAGAAAGAGAAAGACAACCGAAGGAGTATCCATCCGCGGTTCGGCGGCGAAATACCTGACGTACATTGCAAGCATGAATGATAATTCGCAATGTTTTGAAATACGCTATGCGGACGAGAATGTCTGGCTCACGCAAAAGATGATGGCGATGCTTTACGATGTGGGTGTGAACACGGTCAATTATCATATAAAAAAGGTCTTTGACGATAGTGAACTCGACAAAGGAGCAACTATTCGAAAATATCGAATAGTTCAAACCGAGGGAGGTCGCGAAATAAGCAGAGAAACTGATCATTATAATCTGCAGATGGTAATCGCTGTGGGTTTTAAGGTCAATAATGAACGTGCCGTGCAGTTTCGTAAATGGGCGAACCAAATTGTCAAAGAATACACTATAAAAGGATGGGTCATGGATGACGAGAGACTAAAGAACGACGGCTCGGTCTTAACTGAAAAATACTTTGAACAACTCCTGGAACGCATAAGAGAGATACGCCTCAGTGAGAGGAGATTCTACCAAAAAATAACAGACATATATGCAACCGCACTCGACTACGACAAAGATGCGAAGAGTACGAGATTATTTTTTAAAAAAGTACAGAATAAAATGCATTATGCGATACACGGCAACACTGCAGCCGAGGTCATATACTACAGGGCGGACGCAACCAAAAACCATATGGGACTCACGACGTGGGAGGCATCACCGGATGGCTGATGGGAAACCCTCTCGAATAAATGGAGACCGAGCGTAAGTTATTCCTCCCACGGATGCAATTCACTCCATCGGGGCCGGTTGCTCCCTCACAAGAATGGCCGGACCCAGGATGGGATTAGTGTGTATCGTAGGAGATCCGCTCAGAGAGCGGATAAGTTGGCCAAGATAATAATTGTGGTGTCAATGGCCTTGATCGCCGCAGGGGTACCGAGATATTCGTCACATTTCAGCAATCATGTGTATGACGATCATGCGAAGATAGGGATGCTGGTGCTCCGTCAGCATCTTGACGTATCGTATGAGGAACTTATGGATGCGATGGGGTCGATGAAAGGGGTCATGAAGGCGTTGAGGATAAGGAACATACCCGATCCTTCGACATTGAGGAAGTTCGTCAAACGTTTGGATCCGAATGTTTTGGATAGGGTGTTGTGGCACACCGCAAAAGCGGTGTGCAACGACGAACTTACGGTCGCGATCGATGCGACCGGACTGTATTGTTCCAATGCTTCCAGGCATTATGAGAGACGCATACGCGAGTTCAAGGACGGCAAAGTGGCATATTCCGGCGCTCCTGTCAGAGGTTATGAGAAGATGACCCTCGCCGTGGACACGGGAACATGTGCGATACTGGCCGCTGACTCGTGCGCTTCCAACACAGCGGATGTCAAGCGTCTTCCGTTCGTTGTAGACGATATGCGAGAAGCTGAATACAACGTCCGGTGCGTATTAGCGGACAAAGGATATGATTCGGAACAGGCGCACAGGTATGTGAGAGAGAATCTGCAATGCGAGACGTTCATACCCATGAGACGTAAAAGTGAGCCTGCCAAGACGAACAGTTCAAGAACGAGGACATCGGGCTTTTACAGAGGACTGATGAAATTCTTCTTTGATCCCGTGACGTACAGGAGACGATCGATCGTTGAGACCGTGAATTCGATGTTCAAACGGAAGATGTCGGATATTGTTTACGGACGGACGCCTTGGGCCAGATCCGTCGAAGTTCTATGCAGGTGTATCGCACATAACATAAGGAGGATGTTCTCACTAGGGGTGAAGGTGTGAGGGTTTCCCATCAGCCCACCGGATGGAAAAATAATAAAATCAGATGTTTCTGTCGCTAAGAACTATTTGATGCGAGAGGAGGTCGCAAGCCTTAACAGAATCGTTTCAGCCTATCTTGATGTGGCGGAGGACATGGCACTCAGACGAATACCAATGACTACGTATGACTGGTCAGACAGGTTGGACATTTTCTTGAGAGCAACAGACAGAGAAGTACTGGAAGGCACGGGAACAATAACCGCAGAGATCGCAAAAGAACATGCTGAAGCTGAGTATGAGAAATACCGCATTGTACAGGACAGGTCGTTTGTGAGTGACTACGATAAGTTCATCGAACAGTTACTCGCAACCTCCGAAAAGAAAGATGATGAATGAAACATCTAGGTCCGATTGACATTATTCGAACGACGAGGCCGTATGATCTTACCAGAGCGTTATGATCAGTACGAATCCTTGAGCGTCGATTGGAACCTGTGCGTCTCGCCGGGCGATGATCCTTTACGAACCTTCCCCTCGATCGCGGCGCCCTCCAATGCCAGTGTGTGGCCGTTGTCCAAACGTTCAAGGCAGAGCATTCTGAACACGCATAGATCAAGCACGCCGGCTGTATACGAATAATAAATAGATTGACACACGGGCGCGTTTGCGCCCGTGTGCCGTTCGGGTTTTACTTTATTCCTGTTCTATGGTCAGGTTGCCCGTGACGTCCTCCTTCGGTATGGTGTACTCCCCTCTCCAGTTCGATTCGATGAACTTCCATCCTCCTTCGTCCCCTACGCGGTATTTCATCTTCCCCGTCCCGGATGACCTGAACTTATACGCCGTTTCCCTGAACGCCTTGTTCCTTCCGTAGATCGTCGCGTTGTGTGCGTGTATCATCGTTACGCTGAACGCGCTTCTCGACATCGCCGCGAACCACCACCAGTATCCCATTCCCAGCAGTATGAACAGTATCAGTACCGGAAGCACAAACAAGAACGGAGATGACCCTTCCGTCGTGACGAATTTCGCTCCGACCGTCATGGGTGAGACCATCGTCAGAGATGTCGGATGCTCGTTGCCGTAGTGGTCCCCTGTCCACTGCAGGAAGTAGTATCCTGCACCTGCTTCCGTTCTGAGGCTTACCACGTCTCCCGGAAGGAATACGACGCCGTTAACGGTAAGCAGTGAGTAACCGCTTCCCCGTACAGACCACCATATCGTCCCGTCGCCTATTATGTCACCGAGGCTCAGCGTGTGCTGGTCCCTGAGCAGCTCATTGTAGAACGCCGCCGTGATATCCTTGTCACTGTTCATCACTATTGTCTGCAGCGGATCGTTACCGAACAGGTCGCCGAACCAGTACGCGAACCCGTATCCGACGTTCGGTACCGCCATGAGCTGTATCGAACCGATACTTTCGGGTATTCCGAGCGTAGCGGGCAGGTCAGCCCACGTCTTTCCGTCCAATGACCACTGTATCTTTCCGTCGCCGATCGTATCGGACGTCAGCGTGTACATCGTTTCGGTGTCGTAGTAGAACACTGCAACGACCGTCTTGTCCGTACCGTCCATCATCAGCTCCACTTCCGCAATACCGCCGGCGAGGTCTCCCATCCATGAGAAGAATGAACTTCCCGTGTTGGCAACAGCTCTCAGCCAGACGGACGTCTCGAACGGAGGCACCCACAGCGGTGACTTGGTCAGATCGAGGTCTGCCCAAGATATACCGTCGATGGACCACTGTATCTTTCCGTCGCCTATCACGGAGTAGTACACGAACGGATCGTCGTGGATATGGAATATCGCACCCACCATGTATGTGTCTGTCCCCGCGGAGAAGGTCAGCGTCATCAGCGGATCGTCGCCTGCGAGGGCGCCGTACCAGCTGTAGAACAGTTCGTCCGTGTCTGCCCACAGTTCTATCGACGTTTGGCTCTGCGGTATCGTAAGGACCACGGATGCCACATCGTATGTTCCCGGAGGCGTCACGAGTGATACCAGTACTTCCCAGGCGATGCCGTCGACGGACCACCATACGGTTCCGGATGTGTTTCCTACTGCATATGCCGTCAACGTGTACACCGGATCATCCTCGTGGTAGAATATCGCTCCCACGAATGTGTTTTCGCTAACGGTCAGAGTTCGTTCAACTTCGTTCCCTGCAAGTGCGCCGTACCATGAATAGAACACACCGTTCAAATCAGGTACCGCCTCGAGTTCCACCGCCGTTCCGTATGCGAGTCTGGCCGAGAAGGATGTCACTCCTGTATTGGTTATCCCGCCTATGGTGACGCTTATCGTCCCGGGCCCGCTTGCCGAGAGGTCGAGTGTGTACATGTCCGAGGCCTGTGCGAACACTGCCGTAAGATCATGATCTCCCTCCATTGCAAATATCTGTGACTGTGCCGTGGCATCGGTCATGTCCGAGGGCAACGTTGCATTCGAAACCCAGTTGGAGAACACCGATTCATCCTCGATCGCAACAAGCTTCACGGACCAGCCGTCGGTGACGTTCATCTCGAACGTCTCGCCTGCGGCTACCGTTGTTACAAGATCATCGTTCACGTAAACCTGAACGATACCGTCAGCTGCGGTGGACGGATCGCTGACCGTTACCTTCAGCTCGAAGTAGTCGTCGCCGTTGAAGTTCGCAGTTATGTCGTATGCGGCGAGCATA
>Ga0131853_10023942_pt1 | contig 11021 bp, 8 predicted proteins | sample TergutLab28metaG_FD_92764 | JGI IMG/M metagenome (GOLD analysis project Ga0131853, IMG submission 92764) | Labiotermes labralis P1 segment gut microbial communities from Petit-Saut dam, French Guiana - Lab288 P1 (version 2) (version 2) | ecosystem: Host-associated > Arthropoda: Insects >...
CTGGGGAGACCTAGGCGTAGATGGGTGGATAATATTAGGATGGATCTCCAGGAGGTGGGATATGGGTCTGTGGACTGGATTGGGTTGGCCCAGGATAGGGACAGGTGGCGAACGCTTGTGAGTGCAGTAATGAACCTTCGGGTTCCATGAAATGCGGGGAATTTCTTGACTATCTGCAAACCAGCTAGCTTCTCAAGAAGGACTCTGCACCATGGAGTAAGTAAGTAAGGATACACTAGACAACGGTTGGTAAAAATAAGGAGACATGTAACAATTACAAATACAATCTACAATCACCACCCAGTATTCAGCACATACGAGACTAAAATACGAACTCTGTACCTAGCAACACATACCATAATTTGTGACTTTATATATACACACACATATATGCAGGGTGTCCCAGGGGGAATGTGCCAAATTTTGGGAGAATGTCCCTTAAGTTAAAGTACACCGATATAACCAAAAACACCTATATCTGAAGTTGAACAGTTACGGAGATATGGTGAGAGAAAAGTGTGATCTTCTTGCGGTTCCACAAACTGTACCTGTTTCACGTGATGTGTTACCCGTACACTGCGTGGACCCGTTGCATGGTCACCGAGGTCGCCAGATCTTATACTTCTTGATTATTATCTCCGGGGGCCACATGAAGACATTAGTGTATGAAACTAAGGTCGATTCAAGAGCAGCGCACTGCGCCATTGTTTTTTGCAGGAGCAGAACACATACGCAACCATCCTGACAACATTGCCTCTGCTTCTCATTCTCTATTAATGCGTGCCGAAAACTGCATAGCAATTGGAGGAGAACACTTTGAACAGTTACTTTAAAGCAGGTAATGTAGTTTAGTACAGGCAAGTAGTGGGCTTATACCAAAATCGGCAGTCAATAATGGTAAATGAATCTTATGTGTATTCAAATGGTAAATGAGTACTTCAATACTGCTGGATATTCATGTGCCATGTAAAGTGCCTGGAAACCTAAGGACAACTACGACAGTGCAAGTGTTCATGCAGTTTAATTGAGTGGCTTTATGTCACTCAGATGTTAATTAGATGTTAAGTACAGATATTAACATTACAGAAACCACATATTGCTGCCAGTTTTAATATGTATTTGGTAATCAATAAGTGTATAACAGCTGTCACACTTTCAAACTTCTCTTGCCATTATCTCCATAACCGTTCAACTTCGGATATAGGTATTTTTGGTTATATCGGTGTACTTTAACTTAAGGAACATTCTCCCGAAGTCTGGCACATTCCCCCCCCGGACACCCTGTATATACATACACACACATTTTAATTTTAACACAGTCCAACCTAAGAGATATGTTATTATGTGTCAATTTTAATTTCAATTCCATTTCAGATCTTCTTTTAACTATTACTGTATCACAGGCAATATAACAACTCAAGGTTTTAACAGAATTTTAACACTGGTGTAAGTTGTATGGGATCCCATATTACATTGAATTTAATATGCACTATATGTAACCTGTTTTAAATTTTATGTAAAGATAGCCTGATGATGGTCTAATGACTGAAACTTGTCCTCAGTAAGTTAAATAATAAAATATTGTTGTGTTTGACTGCAACAAATAAATTTATTATTGTCTTTCAATTCTACAACACAACGGGATGTCCTATGCAAAAATTGGTTCACAATCAGTTATCGATTGTGGTACAGTTTAACCATCATGAAGAGTACATGTGATTTCAGGCTTTTGTCATGAGGTAGCTGAGAGATGTGTTCTTCCGGGTTATTATGCAGGGAGTACTCGCTGCATAATAACCTCAAAGAGGGCAGTTCACATCATGAACAGTAGGTTAAAGACTATAAATATAGTATACGGAAAATGTTTATATAAATATATGTAGATAATTACTTCTAAAGTGGAGAACTTTTTGCATGAGATGTTTTACAGGCAGTGAGTAGAGGTCTTGAGAAACTGATGATTTTTTGGCTGGTACAGAAATGTACTGCTTATGGAATTTGAACATTCATTACTGTGTTAACAACAGCCTCCCACATGACATCACCAAAGCAACACAGATAACAGTGTACAAAATATATATATATATATATAAATTTTCACCTACTATACAGTACATCATGTGTAATAAAAATATTTCTACATGGAATTTATTTATTTATTTTAATATGTCTGGCATCTATTCCATCTTTCCCCCTTCAGAGTGTGTCCATTGCAACATCACTAAGTCCAGGGGGTTGTGCCATTGTTGAAGGCATGGATGGGAGCCTGTATTTTGAACACCATTAGTATATTGCCATGTTCATATAAGAAACAACCCCAACATTGGGGAACATCGACAGACACCGTCCCATCTTTAAATATTAATCTATTAATCTTACACTACACAGTGTGTGCTATGGGCAGTCTCAATGAATAAAACATATGTAAGTAAATAAAATTAACCTCACACGCCACTTGGATTTGGTGTTCTACTCATTACTTCCTCTCCAAAGATTTGCTGGTGTCTGTAACAGTTTTGACCAACCTGAAACAGAACTTGATACACATACACTGTCCTTTAAAGCCCAATTTCTAACAAACAACTATCACAAATAGATAACACATTACCTTTATTCAAGACATGCCACTTCTCAATGAGATATCTGGAAGTTCTGTAACAAATGGCAAACATTCAGCATGCCAGGCTGAATACTACAACCACCTATAAGAGTTATGATTATAACTATGCTAGTACCATCTGGACAGCCAATCCAGAAATATTATGATCATACCTCATATGGAATAGTTAATATTTGTTTTTAATTTGTAGCCAATCTAATATGACTGGTGTGAAGTATGTGATAATGCAGTCAGCACCTGAAACGAAGAACAGTTATAAATACTACACAAGATTCAGACACTCTCAGAAGCTACAAAACCTGCCTCACTAGACACATATTTTGGACATCACAATATGTGATATTAAAATTCATATCAAGTAGCCACGTCTGACATATTCTGAACGATCAGATTCATTCTCAGGGTCCATACACCAAACACAGTTCATTGCCAGTCCTGTTGGAGTTAAGTTCTGTCACCTGGAAGAAGGAGCCATGTGGTTGGCTACATGTGTTTTATGATTTATGGTTATAATTATAATAAACCAAAGCCAAAGTTGGGTTCCAGGCTCTCCATCCTCCCATCCAGTAGACACCAAATGTACAATGTCCAGGAAAAAAAAGACAATTATCATTCAAGTCCTTCTAACGTTAACACCTAAGAAAGGTTGAAGTCATGCTTCAGATGCAGTGTATTTAATTACTATGAACAGAAGTAGCCTGTAATATGACACTTGCCCAGAACATATGAATAGTATTTTGTATGGTGGAAATGAACTTACCAGCTCTCCTCATTGAAAGTAAGACTTCTTCCAGAACACCTCGCAGATCGATCGCACCAGCTTTAGCAGCATGGTATAACATTGCATATTCACCAGACACCTGAAGTTGATAAAGTATGATTCACAGCAACTAAGACCAATTACATATACCTGCACTCTTGAAAGTGAAATCTTTACTGTGGCAGCAATTTTATTCTCAAGACTTCTTTACATAAGCCAGCTTCTAGTAACACTATTTCAGTACATTATTTACGCAAAGAAAACTAATAATTAAACTGCACTTACTTGGTATACAAATAATGGGTATTCTGCATGTGCATCTTTGGTTTGCTTGACAATATCCAAATAAGCAAGTCCCGGTTTAACCATCAACATATCACAGCCCTCAGTTACATCTCTCGACTGAAAATAACACACCGCATTTCATGAGTTTGCACTTGTCTGAATTGGAACCCAGGAATGCCAGCCATGCAACACATTCCATACTGCTTGCTATCAAGTAGACAGCAGTATCTGTTTGACATATGCCTGTTGCTGTATATACAGTCTTGAACTCCTGATGATGGACGGGAAGACCGTCCAAAACATGTAGAGTGTCATTCTAAAATAAATAAATTTGATACACTGGTGCATCTAGTTGGTTTTACTATAGAAATAATATTACGATGTATGACCCACGAATGTCAAAAGTGTTCTAGTTAATTCAATCCCCCCCCTTGATATACATATATATATATATACACACACACACACACACACACATGTAGATATATACACACACACACACACATACACAAGTGCAGCACTCAGACAAGTCCTTATGAATTATGGGGCCTTCCTGTGGGTTTAAGTTGGCCAGCCCTGCCATAACATGTGACCAAAGATGCATACATCCTAGGTCAGTTCATAAATGTTAGATGACAGTACTGTAAAATAACAATGAAGTGAAGCTGGGGTTATATTCTTGAAAAATCCCACTAACAATGCAAATGCAATGCGTTATGGGAAAAAATGGGTTAGAGGAACCAGACACGAAACATCATATATACATTAAAGGTTAATAAACATGTAAACATATGTGCTAGTGCTTCCTGGAATGACTTTGTTTCTGACTGAATGTTGTCAGTTTGATCATATGTCACAGACTGCATGACTGAGGAAGAAACAGAAGACTTTGTGAGAAAGACATGATCAATGATTGCCTTTTCTTCTTCTGCATTTTCTGAAACACCTTTTACGGTGCCATGCCAGCCTCCACCTCCATCTTTGAACCATATGCACAAAGCCCCTTTGATCTTTTCAAGGAACGAGTTACCATGAGTTATACAAGAAATTTTGCCACCTGACAGTGCACTAGCCTTAACAATATCCGTGGTAATGCATTCATTTTTCTTAATGAAAAAAACCAATGATTTGTTTATACCATAATGGCATCTAACTGCAGCATTGCTCAGTTGCACTTTCCAGACATAACTAAAACATCAGGGCAACAACTAGTTCTAAAAAGTGTGAAAAGTGCAATCAGGCCAGATGGGTGAACAGATACAGTGCAGTGAATGACCAAGCGACCTGCATTACACTCCAGAGGGTTCTCACAATAATTCTTCCACAAGTAAGTGAAACCACAAACAAGGAGGATCTGCTGTATATCATGTCATTTGATTGTTCTGCTGACTAAACAATGTTATATCTTGGGAGATATTAAAAACATAACTTACAGTGGCTCGAATAGCAAGCCCTTTGCTCCCAGGTGGAAGCTGATAACACTTGCGATCACTGAACACGGGAGCAGATTTAGTGACATCTCGGAAAGGACCATAGAAACCAGACGCAAATTTAGCAGCATATGACAATACAGCAACACGGTTCCCTAGTCCAGCATCAATGAGGCCTCTCTTAATTGCACCAATTCGACCATCCATCATATCTGATGGAGCCACAATATGAGCTCCTGAAAATTGACACACCAGTCTCTTTCTAGTACAGGTAAAGATGTTTACAACAAATTCTAATAATCTGTAAGATTAGAAAGATTAGAAAAAAACTGTACAATTACCAGTTAACACTTCCTATGTTATTTAGCCAATTACACCAGTACAGAGACAGCATATCTGACATAAGCTCACACAAATTAGTACTCTTAATGACTTGGCAACCTTGAAGATAAATCATAGCTCTGTTACTCAAAAAAAAACTTTTCTTAATTGTACAGATTAATCCCAAAGTACATGAACAGCCTACACTGTACCCTATATCTTCATACAGTGGATTGAATGGAAAATTACTATTGAAGTGGCACTTAATAGAACACTCAACATGACATTACTGTTATGATGGTGACATCTATAGCCATGATCATCAGTCTACTGAAATGCTGCGTCACTGGTCAACCCATTCTAGCCTCAGTTGACTGTCTCTCCAATAGTCATCTCTGACTTCTTATTCTTGTAGGCTGTACATGAACATAATTCTGTGGAGCTGCTCTATCTGCATTATATCAAAATGCCAAATCAACCTGTTTACAGTAAAAAATGTTACTCAATTCAGATTCATTTTTTAGATCATCTCATGTATCTGTTCCCTTTGCAGTCTTTCTTCCCATTTATACTTTGTAGTCAGTTTCACATACTGCTTCAGCAATTGCAATTTTGTGTTGGTGTTTGGTTTGCATTTATCCACCACAGCAAAGGCCATGACACCTAAAATTTGATAGACTCTTTGCCTTGAGTGTTGATAATCACAACAAATAAAATCACAGTCATACAACAGTAACAGCAAAGCATTCACACAAATCTTATGAAAGTGTACATTATACCATCATGTTGAATGTACACAAACTTGTGTTAGTATATGTTTCTATCAAACACAATAGTACATGGATGTTATTTACATCCCACACTCTCACAACATGTTCCAACACTTAAGTGCCATCATCAGGCCAGTACTTCCTATATCTTACAGCTTTTAGGTACAGCAGATACCTACCTGATGGCAGTAGCTATCACAGAAACATGATGCCAAAATGTGTGATGTACAGTAACATCCACGTGCTGTCATATATGATGGAAGCATATAATAAAACAAACATTATGAATATTGCTGATGCAATTTCTAAGGGAAGAGATGAATTGGGGGATATAAGCACATATGGAAGGATAATATTCAGATTTATATTAGTGAAATATAGTGGGAGGGTGCAGACTGAATTCAAGTGGCTTAAAAAAGGGCTCAGTGATGGGCTCTTGTGAACACAACCAAGTGTTCAGGTTTTAAGACAGGCAGGAAATGGGTTCACTAGCTGAGGCATTAAGAGCTTCTCAAGGAGTATCAGGATATGTGGAATTGATGAGACTGCACACATACAGGCCTACTTCATGCATACAAAATCCACAGTGCATAACTTACAATACAAACACAAGAAGCTAGGCAATATCTGCACAAAACAAAATCCACTTTGTAAATTACCTTAGATGTTGTATTTGTGAATACCTTTCAGAAAAACAGTCAGTATTGTAACACAGTCTATATGTTAGTAACAGATTTACAATCACTCATTAAGCTACTGTAAGTGTAAAATTTACAATCTGTGTCTCTGAAATGGTGGATATTCAGTGTTCAAAGATGCTCATGTTGATACCCAGTGCTCATCTGTTTCTTCAGCCTCAGCTCATACCTCACAGAGAACAAAGTCTGTCTCAATTATAAAAACCAATAGTGGCAAGAGATCATAAACGTATGTAGGTTCTCATGTTAAGTGTCTATTACTTTTGTACATTTTTACAAAATCAGAATGTTGACAAGTGTGAAAATTAATGACAATCCATTCCATGGGAATTGTTCAGTTCCATGATGCTTATCACTGCCTTTTGCAGTTATTTTTGCAAACATACCTAAAAATGGGTTTTTTCCTTGCTACATGCAACCCAACATACATAAAATAGCTCATAGTGTACTCAACAGCAACAGACCACTATCATAAACTTTTAAGGAGGCCTTCTTCTATATGGGATCAGCATTCATGGTGGCTGACTTTGATGATAAAATAATGATATGAATACTAACTTCAGGTGTAAATATTCTGCCTGCCTCTACTAAGAATCCATTGCTGGTCTTAGGTGACACTGTCCCATTGTGTTTTAACAAGTAAGTGCTTCTATTTACTTTCTGACCAGCACAACTATATAGGTCTTGTATACTGATTTTTATTCAACACTACTACATGTTTCAGCTGTCTATGTCAACCATCATCGGGCTGGAATACTGGTGTACAAAAATAGTAAAAGGGGAGAGAGGCCTCTCCTTACAAATAGTGGGCATAAAATTATTGCAAAATTTATAATTATTATTCCAAAAGCAGAATAATAAGTGACACTAAGATTTATAGATGGAGTATATTGCTAGACTTTACAGGTATATTCAAGTGTTTCAAAGTAATAATACTGGTCACATGGTACACTGACAAATCAATGTCTGAGCTATATTAGTCAATATAATTTTCACAAAAGGAATGCACACCCAGCCCTTGTTTTATGTCCTTTTGCTGTAACGCCCCTTGTCAATTTACACCACTTCTTAATTTGGGCACTCTCATTTTGGCTAATTTGCAACTTTTTTTCTTACGGGCATATCATTTTTTATTTACGCCTCTTTGATTTATGCCCATTTTTTCAGGAATGCAGCTAGGGTGTAAAAAAAGGGGTGGGTGTAATATGAAAAAACATTTCATCTCATATTCAGCAAAATGGGGTTACAAACAAGGCATATACTCATACAAGGTTACCATCAAATTCACATATAGGAAAACAAAAAGAAGAACCAACAGACACATTGGAGCTGAAAAACAAGTATAGCCTATTAATATATCATAACAGCAGATAACTGTTGAACTTGGACTTTAGTCTGCTGTAAATTATTTGACACTCATGCCGTATAATTACGCACATCTCTAGTAAAAAAAATTCTGTCTCTTTCTTACAAATCCACTCCTTCCCTCTCGCAAGACAATCTGTGAAACCCTGTGTTGCATAATGTCAACAAGTAGCCTATTATTTATAGCTTTCAATTCAGGACTTACAGGAAGTTCATGAAACTAAAGATCAGCCACTGATATTTTAATGGATGCTCTGTATTGTATTATATATGGCTTCAGCTTACAGGAATGGTCAATTGAAATTACAGGTCTTCCTTTAGGGTTAAGGATGAGAAGAAAGGAAAGTTTAAATGATTTTACCTGGACAACATTATTTGTTTTGCCACATAGGAACTGAACTCTGCAAACATGACACCAAGACATATTATTGGAGATTCTCTGACCACTGTTGATGATGGTGCAGATCTTCCAGGAAATGACATTATGTCAATCTTGCTACTTCCATCTTCAGGATATAAGCAGTCCAAAAAGATAAATGGTTTTGAACTTCTTACACCCTGAAGATGGATGAAGCAAGTTCCCAAAATGAAGATAACTATTTTCTGACTGACATGGTCTCATACCCTAGCAGACTTGAATCTTGATATATCAATAAACTAAAATACTAAAAATACCTGCTTTTGCATAGGCCACTGCTACCTGCGCAATACGTTCAATGCTGGCTTCATTATTGATAACTCCATCACTGTCTAAAATTCCACAGTGACCATGATTTGTATATGCACACAAACACACCTGCAGCAAACAATATATATGTCACATAAATGATTTCTTGCATAGCAGCAAAGCTAGAAGAATAGATGTGGTATAATGTGGTGTTATTCTGTGCATGCAGAAACATATGCCAGCTGCAGCCACATTCTGACTGTAAAATCTACAGTGTCTGAATATTATGATTTTAACCCACAAAACATCCATATTCAAGCTGTAAGTTACCTACTACACAAGTGTATTAAAGCCATGACATGTTGCCATTACTTACTTACATCACATGCAATTACAAGATCTGGGAAACATCTTCTTAATTTTGGTAGAACTTGAATTACTGGATTTCTTGGAGAGTCAGCATATGATCCTTTCCCATCCTGCATCAAGTCATGCATATTTATAATCATTCCATCATTATGCCAACAGGAAAGACTGCTGGAAATGGAAGGGTAAAATCTAAATAAAAATTCTTCTTAATTATTTTGCTCGATACAATACATGAGACCACACAACCGACAACACAGAAATATGTAATGTGCTGGGGGAGACACAAACATATTCATAAGCATCATTTCGGAGTTTTCAAAGTTCAACAGAGGCTGAGTCAGAGTAAGGAATATTAATAAAATAAGTAAATGGTCTGATTATCATGTATCATTTACTAGTATCAGTGAGCAAATTCTGTGATATCTTAAAAATATAGATACTCATACCTGACCTAAGATATTTCATTCAGCACTACATAAATTCAAACTCAGAACTCCACCACTACAACAACAGCTTATTTAATACTTTCAGGTGTTTTACTTGACAAAAGAAAACTGTCAAAATCATACAAATATGGGCTGAAAAGGTTTGCCTCCTGTCATATTTTTTATTAGAGTAATGAAAACAATAAAACTGGTTCCATGCTGTTATGTGATATCTCCCCTCCAGCGTACATAACCTTTAACCCACAGCTAACCATAACTCCAGTTCAGTGCCAGTCAAGAACATGCAGTTCAGATGTGCCATCATGGAGTTCTTGACTGGGAAATAAATTCCTCCCATCAACATTCATCGTAACATGCAGAAATGTTTGGGGATAAATGTGTTGATGTAAGCACAGTTTGATGTAGGGTATGGCAGTTTAAGCAAGCAATGAGTGAAGCAAGTATGTGTTGCAAGGAAAGTGCCTGAGAGGACAGAGACTACAACAGATGATATGAGAAAAGCATCGAATCAAACAGACAGACACTGTTCTTAAACAGGAAATCTCTAAACAAAGAGTGGGCCACAATATCAACCTTCCTGGATTCTGAAAAGTGTGTGCAGGTGGAGTTTCAGGGGAACTTCTGGGTCATTTTGAAGGGGAAGGAGAGGAATTGCTATGGCAGATAGTGACAAGTGATAAAACTTGGGTCCATTACTATGATCCTGAGAACAGTCTATGGAATACCACCATAAAGGATCACCAACACAAAAGAAATTGAAAACTAAAGCCTCTGCTGGAAAAGTCATGTTGACTGTGTTCTGGAACTCTGAAGGTGTTGCGCTCGGCTTCCTGGAAAAAGGTGCTCCAGTGACTCAGAGTATCATACTGAAACCCTAAAAAATCCAAAAAAACACATCACAAGGAAGGGGGCAGAAACTCATGATGTCTTGTTTCAACAAGATAATGCCAGGCCTTATAAAAGTGCCGCCAAAACTGTTGCCATTGCACGTTTGGGGTTGACAGTGCTACCATATGCAGCCTACAGCCTGGATCTTCCTCCTAGCAATTTACGTTTGCTCCCCAAACTGACAGAAGACCTCAGGAACCAACACTTCAGCTCTGATAAAGAAGTCAGGTATGCAGTATGCCAGGAGTTTAAGGAGAAAAGAAGACTTTTTTTCAGGAGGGAATTCAAAAACTTGTTAAATGACACCAAAAATGTACTGAAGTTGGAGGAAATTATGTGGAAAAGTGATTATACTCAATTTATACATAAAGGTTAAAGGTACATTAGTTTTTTCTTATCTTA
>Ga0131853_10023944_pt1 | contig 11021 bp, 10 predicted proteins | sample TergutLab28metaG_FD_92764 | JGI IMG/M metagenome (GOLD analysis project Ga0131853, IMG submission 92764) | Labiotermes labralis P1 segment gut microbial communities from Petit-Saut dam, French Guiana - Lab288 P1 (version 2) (version 2) | ecosystem: Host-associated > Arthropoda: Insects >...
AGCATGTGTTGTGGAAAGTTATTGTTCTTAGCAATTGATTGTATTATTTCCCATTCTGTTTGTTTCTTGTCTGGATTAAGAAGTAAAGAATGCATTCTGGTTATGTGGAATCTAAAGGCTGCCATTTTTTGTTCTATGGGGTGATTAGAAAGAAAGTTAATTGTTGTGTCTGTAGTGGTTGGTTTCCTGTATATGTCTACTTCGAGTTTGGTGTCTCTGCATGTTATTGTCAGATCGAGGAAGGCTGTGGAATTGTGTTCCTCGTATGTGGGGTTAAGTTTTATGTTATTGTGTATTTTGTTTATATATATGTTGATGGTGTGCAAGTTGATTTTTGTTGTGTCGTATATGACTAATATGTCATCTACGTATCATACAAAGAGTGCTATGCTCTTCATATCCAGAAGTTGTTTTATATTCACGTCTTCATAATGCTGCAGGAATATTTCAGCAATTAGGCTTGAAATCGGTGACCCCATAGGAATACCTGGTGCAGGTTGATAGATTTTTTGTTGGAACATGAAATAATTCTGTGATAAGATTACTTTTAACAATGAGAACATTTGGTATGTTATTTGAATGTCGTTGTTTTGCAGACAACATTCAAATAACATACCAAAAGTAAATAGACACCGCACAATCTTAATAACTAGATAAACACAACTTTTTTAGATAGGTAGTGTAAACAGACAATGTATTTTTAACAATTCTAACAACCGGACAAACATAACCTTATAGACACAACAAATAATCAGCAATTTATACGATTTTATGACTAGATAGACTCAGCAAACATAAATGTAAATAGACATAGTACCTTTCTAATAAGTTTAATAACAGGATAAACAACCTCTACATGATTTAACATGCTTATAGTAAGTAATACACAGAAATCACACCTGAAAAATTCACACATAAATTTTACTACTGTTTGTTCATATTTATAGAATTGTATTTTAGTAATTTTAGACCACTCACTTGTTTCAGTATGATGATACCAGAGGCTGTGTAATGCAATTTTGACCTCCTGATGTTGAGCACATGTGCTCGAAACATGTAGAGGCATGAAATAAACTTATTGTGCATCAAGTTGGTTAATTACTAAGATAAATGGCTAATTGTGTTCCCAAACTGTCTTTCACAACCATATGTGCAGTACATAGGATACTTTCAAGAGAAAAGAATGTTTAATAGCAAATGCTTCATTTTCCAGTATATAAACCTCTAAGGACAAGTGTTCTGTGTTCCACTGTTATTTTAAACCATCCAGGACTCGTGGTCAGTTAATTGGCATAGAAATTTTTGCCTCCTAATGCATGTGCCCTTAAGAACCATACTTGCAAATATGAAATAGAATATATGTTTATTCTTGCAAGTGCTGACCTTTCACTCATGAAAGACAGTTCACCAAATAGTAAGGCTCAGATGCAGCATTATTGTTTATTGTTGTTGTTGTTAAAGTTTTGTCTCCAGGCTGCCCACGCTGCATTACCATACTCAGATTGTTTGCTGTACTGGCTATGCTTTTGTTCTGGGTTGAAGATTAATTCTGCTTGCTTGTACATGAAGTTACTATATCTGCTTTTCTTTATACTATGTAAATATTAAATTAATAAATTACAAAAGTCACGTGTTTTTAACAGTGATAATCAGCACAAGAATATGATGTCCTGCAATGTGTGTAGCGGTGAATGTTTTGTGTTAAAATAACGGCATATTGTCCTGCAGTCTGCAGGTGTTTTTCTTTAAAAGTTTAGAAAGTCCTTGTACTGATTCCAAAAGTTCAGTACTGTGTTCATAAAAACCTGTCACTTGATCTTAATCAGAGGCAGGTCAAGCTGTATGATGTTTGATGTTGTAAAGATTGTTGTATTCTGCGACAGGATGCCATGTAGTTTGGCATGTGGGTACCAATGTTTTGAACTAGTCTGGCGGATGGAGGCAGTAGATTCTGATGACGTATTGGTAGTAACCATTAACTTGAATCTGCAGTGCCACACCTCAAAAGACAGTTCAATCTAACCCACGCACTTACAAATTTATCTCTAAGATGCGTTTTGACAATAAACTTCCAAATACACCTGGATCTCCCAAGTTGCCTTGCTGCTTGAGGTTTTCAGACTGTAATTTTGCTACACATTTTTCAACTCCCCTGTGTGGTTTACACTTCAGATCCATCCTCTTTAACTTATTCATGCTGTTAATATTACTTGAAGACTGCAAATTGCTAAGGTCCTTACAGTTCGGTTTTCCTTTTCCATTTACTTCCTGTGTTGTAAGAGTGTATGTTCTTTGTATTCTGCTCTTAGTATGCCAAAAAAACAGCATAGGTTACAGTAACGGTGTCATATTTTTTGTTCATAAACTTGGATGTTGTTTTCATGGGTATATCATATGGTACTTGAAACCTAGTGTTATCACTTGCATGTAGCTGTGTGCTTTATAATTCTGCTTTGCTAGCCAACATGCTAATTAGTAGTTAACACTTCTCAAGTATAGCCACTAACTGTTGTCAGGAGTAACAGTAGAAATAACCAAGTGTGATTTTTTAGTCAGGTTTATTTGTAATCATGTGATCTTGCCTTATTTAAACAATTAAAGGCCAAGATTGTCCTGTATTATGCCATGCTGACACAGTTCTACCCATGCTTGACCTTAGTGTTCGATAGGGGGTGGGTGGTCAATGCCATGCCCCAGCTGCTTTACCTCTGGAAAAGAGCCCTATGATTGATTGTACAGGAGGCTTGTTGGGCCCCCAACTGATCTGGATGGGTGTGAAGAGGAGATAATCCCTTGCCTGGACCAGGGTTCAACTCTTGAACTGTCCAGCTATACCAACTACACTGTCCTGATCTCAGAAAGGTCCTTAAAGCTTTTGATTTGTGTTGGAACACTGATGTAATTTGTGTTGGAACACTGATGTAATTTGTGTTGGAACACTGATGTAATTTGTGTTGGAACACTGATGTAATTTGTGTTGGAACACTGATGTAATTTGTGTTGGAACACTGATTTAATTTGTGTTGGAACACTGATGTAATTTGTGTTGGAACACTGATGTAATTTGTGTTGGAACACTGATGTAATTTGAAAGGTCAGGGATATAAGGTATTGTTCATTGGTAACTTCAACACCAGTTGGAGGTGACTGGTCAGTTTCGTGCTTTAATTCCAAGGTAGTCCATGCCATATCCCAGGCATTTGGTTGGCTTTGACCACAAAAGTCCAGGTTTATTTCCAGGTTATTGTGTGTGGGGTATGTGGTGGACAGCTTGGCAGTGGAGCAGATTTTTTCTGAGTACTTTACATTTCCCCTTTCAGTAATCATTCTGCCAGTGTTGAATACTCTTTAGCAGCCAATATATGGGTACATTTAAGGCTGTAGTACAAAGGGACTCAGTTTCACTCGAATCCTACAACTGGACTGCTACTTGGGAACAACCTCCTGGTAGCAGTGGGTAGGGTGTTGTGGCACTTTAAGGCTGGTATGGGTGTTGTGGTGGAAAGAATAATCTATTAAAAGGTTATGTGGAAGTCCATTGAGCTGTCTTGTTTTAAAATGGAAAAGAGGCTGAATGAGCCCCATATCCACTCTTGAATGTGGATGTAATAAAGAGAAAAAATCAAGTCCCTTTTGGGATGTCTGCAGCTGAATGTGTTTATGACAGACTTTTGCTTGAGAAGTGTTACTGTAGTTGCTTTGTTTGTCTTGCCTGCTTGAGCTTACGCTGTTTCAGGTATCCCATCATGTAGATACATCGCAGCATATGACAAGAATCTTGGAAGATTCTATTTCTGGATCCCCCACTATAATCACTGCTATAGCTTCATCACCTCTCGATGATGTTATAACACTGACAGGGGGTCAGGCTAAGGTAATTATTTCTTGATCCCATTATGAATTTGTTTTTGTGCAGAGAAAAAGCACGCATGACCATGTTAACCCTTTGGCACCAAAATCGAATGCTGAGCGAGAGTGTCAGAAGACTGGAATTTAAATGAGATCTGCATAAGGAAGGCCAATAAATGCTCACATCTTACCCTGATGTTTGGAGTTCTGAGCATCAAACTTTGTGACAGTATACCATATGTGAGGCACTGAAGAGTTAATTGCATATTCAAACAGATTACATTCCCTTGTTATAGTACAGTAACATTAACATTCATTTGTGGCTGTGAACCTGACACACATAGGCAATGAAATTTCCACGCTAACCCACTTAGGGCCAGGCTGTATGGGTAGGTTAGGTTATGCTAAATATCAGTGACCTCTTGAAATGGAGAAATATCAACATACGTATTGAGTAAAAGAGTCTTGTTATTCAGTGATGGGATTGCATAACACACGTACAGTGGTGGCTGATAATCAGCCGACAGCATAATATGCAATAATGCCAGTGGGCAGCAGATTGTCCATGTGGCACCAAGCGGTTACATTAAAATGCCAGAGTTCTGATAGTACATATGATTGCGCAAGACTCAGACAACCCACATCAAGATGCAATTGATAGTATTAACAATAGAAATTCTAGCCAAAAAAATGTGCACTGGTTCTTGCTCATCTCAAACCCAAGACCTTATGTGCAGAAAGTTGGACCTAACCCCTATAGCGGTAGGAACCCCACCATCCCACAGTGGAAGTACAGATTATTTAAAATTGTGTAGGACATATTTTTCCGCTGAAATGTATATTTATGTTTTTGTCACATGAAATATGATATGTCATCATTTGAATATCCGGGGTCTGATCCTTGGAACTGTAAAATGCACCATTTCAGCAGATAATGCCTTTAGTGCTTGTTGTTTGCTGTTGTTATTTCTTGAGCATTATTAAGTGGTTTTAGTGCATATTCATTATATCCTTGTCATTAATCCAAGTCGAAGCTGTAGATAAGTTTTAAGTTGGAAACTGAGGTACTTTCACCGATCCATAACACAGGAGAGACACTGTGTGGTGATGCTCTACTTTATTGTGTTAAAACAGAAGCAAAAGAGTTATGAGATCTGTTTTCAAAATCAACAGGAATGGGTAAATGACAGTGTGTGTGCTTTAGGTGTTTTGAATGCAGTAGCCATACAGAGACTGACATTGGGTTGGAAAGCAAAAGTGGAATGAAAGAAATGGTACTTTACATCAAAAGCAGTGTTGAGTGCACCGAAAAAAATGGCGGAATAAAACAAGTAGGCCTTTCGCTCATTTGCATCTCACATGGTTTTCATTACTGTAACATGTTAAATGTGACTGTTGCAGTGATAAAATCCATTACAGAATAATGGTGATTTGTGGTATGGTCTTCATGGTCAAAGGGCAAGGAAATCAGCGAAATTTATGGATGAATGGCATTTCTTCATAAGCCTCCTTTCATGAGTTAGATTACAATCTACATCATAATCACATTGGCCTATACATTGGGCATTAAATAAAGAATGCAGATTTAAAAAACAGTGTATTATAATTTTAGTAAAGTAAAGGTAAAGTGATCCCGTTACAGGCCCGGTGTGGCCCAGAGGGTGGGTAGAGGTATAGCTCTACTCTTCTATGACCGCTGCAGTAGAAGGGGGTGAGTGGTCAGCAACACGGCCCGGCCGCACTTTACCCCCGGGAAAGACCCGGTACCCATTCTACAGGAGGCTGGTTGGGCCCCAGGGCCGGTCTGGACGGGCAGAAAATCTCATCCCCACCGGGATTCAATCCCAGACCATCCAGCCTGTAGTCAGTCGTTATACCGACTGAGCTACCTGGACCACATTATAATCTTAGTACTCACCAAAAATGCTCTCAGGCTTAAATAAAGGAAGTTGGTGTAGACTTGTCAACATGGCATTTTCCTCTGACTTTTGGTCAAGTGTGGTTTCTGACACTGATAGAAACTTATAGATACATTATGTTTAAATTTGCCTATTAAAAAATAATATTCGGGTTATCAACAATATGCAAAAAATTCGCTGTTTATGCTTACCCCAAGATGTGATAAGAATGCACAAAACTGGTACTGGGAGAAATATGATATTTGTCATAAAGTGCTGAATTAAGGGGCATGGGAAGATTTGCATGCATTTCAGGTACTCTGCATGTATCAATCAACACAGATGTTTCTGGGAATAGAAACTGTAAATGTAAAAAACAGTGCAATATGAAGACATGTAAATCATTCTATACCTCTAGTGTTGCAGCATCATTGAACAGTCTACTGACTCTCGTATGAGAATTTGGAGGTTCTGTACTTCCATTACCAAAGCCAGTCTTGATCCTTAACACCAGCAGCTGTCTTCCTGGTCTTTTTACATATGCATTTTTTCCCCCTCCATTTTAGGTGCATACTCAAGGTATTCTAGTGACATTTCGTGATCATAACAATGCTAGGTTACATCCTGCCTCTTACAAAGCTCCAAGTTGTGTAGTGTGATCACATAGTTTCCAGACTGAATTTATTTCTCCATAACAATGTATGATCTAATGAAGGTTTTTCTCTTCAAAGCATTCTTCTTAGGAATCTTTATACCACAAGTCCAGTGATGGCACTACCATCTTAAGTTGTCATTTGAATCTGATGTTTATTGGACCATGCATCATTGTGATAACTGAAGAATAAAGAACCAACTAGATACCACTTGTTACTTTATTGTACTACTTATAGGCTCAACATGTTTCGGTCATTACTATGCCCACCATCAGGAGCTCGCGACTATGATGTTGATTTCCACACTGGTCATTTCGTTCTTGGTTTGCTGTAGGTTGGAGGTTAGGTGCGGTTAGGCTGGAGTAGTGTCTGGGCTGTAGGCCTGCAGCTGCGAGGAGCTCCTGATGATGGACATAGTAGTGCCCAAAACATGTTGAGCCTATAAGTAGTACAATAAAATAACAATTGGCATCTAGTTGGTTTTTTATTCTTTGGTTGTCATTTGAAATTCAACAAGTGTGTCCTACAGCAATGGTTGAAAAGTGTTTTTAAATCTCGTTCGCCTTTTTGCCTGCTTGAGTTTGGGGAAAAGAGAGAAGTTACCTGGTGCTAAATGTGGTGCACAAGGAGGGTGTGGAATGATAGTCATTTTGTTCTTAACCAGATAATGCTCCTCACTCAGCAGTTAGAGCACTAATTTTGCAGCCCTCTGATGCAGTTCATACCTACTTTCAGAATACCCTGAACTGATAAAGATGAAACTGTCAGCATGTTTGCAATGTTACTGATAATTATTGTTCTGTTTTCAAGGATAAGGACTTCACTTGATCCTCATTTTCACCTGTTTGCTCACCAGTAGTCATCCCAAGCATTTGGCACTGTCAACAGAGGTCACACTTCTTTCAACTTGGAAAACCACTCCCCAAAAAAAAGATGTTATTCCCATTATATGCCCTCCAGTAGGTGCTTTCAACATATTGGAAGTCACTGTAGAATTTTTTGCCCTCTTTAAAGCAAAATTTGATGCAGGCTCACATTTTTTTAGGTCTGCCATATTTCTGGGTTTGCCAAAAGTACAAGTTGAACAACACACACTTCTACTTAACAAGATGTCACTCAACAGTCACGCATATTGTAGCCTTATTCCTAGCAGGAAATGACTTAGCAGACTCACCACTTTCTACACCTAGCGGTAAAAGTTATTGATAGAATTAGTAATATCATCCTCTGACCAGTCCTATGATTGCACCATGTAGGACCCAAAATGACCCACTTACTTTATCACTCTTTGGTTTAGATATCTTTCTCAGCAGTTTGTCTGCAACACTTGTTTTACATTCTTCCCTGAGAGAGACACTCTGTCTCACACTCATAGGTACTACACAACCTGTACTTAAATTTCCATGCTGTTTGTCATGGCTTTCTATGATATACACGTGTTCAATCCACTGAACTGTTGTTATAATGTTTTAGGTTGTTCCAGGTGTGGATCAACCCCTGGCTACTTCAGAGCTTCAGGAAGTTGTTGCATTTCAGAGAGAAGGCTTTGCGAGCGGTGGAAGCAGTCCTAGTCGCGAGGTTCAGGAGATCTTGTCACAGAAAGGCTCGGACCCTCGCAGTCACAGCTACTACAGTGACAAAGACATGGCAGAAGTTGTTGAATCAGTAATTGAGTGAGTGAACCCTCAGCTTACTTTAAATTGTGTAATTAATTACAGCTCATTGTTACAGAGGATTTTTTTATTTTTCTGCTGTGTTTTGTGAAATTAATGGCTTGCATTGGCATGAATGGTTTCCAGTAACTGTTTTTCTGAGTAATAAGATCTGGAAGAAACTTGGCACCTGCATCACTTTAAATGCTTGAGAGATGAGCCAAAACAAAAAGCAGTAATTACTGTGTATGGTTCAGTAACCTATTTCTGATTATCTATGTGCAGATCATGGAAGTTTCAGAATGACTTATTTACTAATTACAGCTTTCTGTAATGATTTAAATGTTCCCAATTGCATGTATTTCATTAACCTCTAGAGTATGAGGGATTTAAATCCCAAAGTTACCGCTGACAGCCGGTGTACTTTTCCCTTTAAATGTCTGTTTTTTTAACCTGTTGATATTATCCTCTGTATTTCATGCACTTTTAAAGATAAAAACTTGAAATAAAAAGTACATGTTTAAGAATGAATCCATCCACCCATTCCGCAAGTTTGAAGAAAATCCACATATTTTTAAGAAGCTTATTTGGTCATTTTTTATTTTGTTTATTTTTTACTCTAAGTTTCATTTATAGATTTATTCTTTTCAAATAGCTCCTGTTGTGAGTGGAGACCAGTGTTGTAAACTTTGGGGCTGACTGTACATGTCATCTTATTTCTTCAGATGTTGTTAAAGATTCGCTGTCATCATGATTTATCTTAGTAATTAACCAAATTGTTGCACAAACATTTTGTTTTACCATAAGTTTATTTCATGCCTCTACATGTTTCGAGCACTATGTGCATCAAGTTGGTTAATTACTAAGATAAATATACTGAGATGCACGGTCATCAAAACATCAAAATCTCATAATGATGTTTGGGTCTGTGGTAGTGCTGGCTGATATGGGTGCTGTGGCGAATGAGATAACGTTCAATCAGTGGGAGAGGAAAGGAATTCATACAGATGTTTATTTCTATGTTTAGTGGCATGTGGTACAAGAGGCAAATGTTCTTTATTCCCCTGTAAGGATTTCTTCTAGACTTTTTTTAAATATAGGTTTATGCTGTCTTCAAATTAGCACTTCAGTCCATTTCTTGTCAGAGCAATAACATGCAACAGGCCTGACAATGCACATGCTTGAATCACGATCAGTCAGAAGGTGTTGGGTTTGCTGTGTGCCGAGTTGGGTTGAAGCGCGTTCGGAAGAATGGCTACAAGAAGAAACCATACAGACCGAGACATCATAGAACTGGTATTAGACTTGGACTCCGATGCACATTTATCGGAATATGACATTTCGACTGAACACATGACTGTTGCATGTAAATGCAATATTGTTTTCATACCATACCAACTGTAAGGGTATCATTGCATGTTCTTGTTCTGCGGTGTTTTTTGAGCTGTTCTGTTGTTCTGTTAATACTTTTATTTTTGTGGTCTAGCACTGACGTGGCACCACCGAAAACAGCAGCTGCAGCAGTAGCCGAAAACCATCAGTTTGATGCTATGATAAAAGAGAAGGACACGATAAACCTGAAGCCTAGCAGGCCTGAAACTGATGGGTGGCCACAAATTCCTATCAGTTTAGTTAATCAGTTTGGCAAATCAGTTTCTTCAGAGGACACTACAACCAAGAGGTAAGGAAGACTTGTTACATGGAAACTGTATATGAGTAAGACATTTTAATGGTGGTGAAGATTTGTGTTATAGTTGGAGTTGTGATGTCACATAGTTTGGTTGTGATCCAGAATACCACATTATAAATGTTAAAAGCACATGATTTTTCACAATGCATTATGGGGTTCTTATCAAACAAAAGGAAATATGTCATTCTACTTTGCATGCAAGTCAGTGCTGATGAGAGGGAGCGGCTGGTACAGATTACCAGGGCCTGGTGATCTGGACGGGAACCTCGGGCCTGACTATGTTTTGTATGTTTTTGCATCAGTAAATTTCGCAAAATGTAACTTTTCTGAATTGATTGTTTGAAAAAATGTAGCTTTTTTAAATAGCTATATTTACTCTTGGTTTTCAAATAAACAAAATGTCATGTAAAATTTATAAAAATGTAAAAAATTGAACATTTTATTGAAAAATAAAAAGCTTTTACATATTGCAGGTAGTAAATTTTAAACAGTTGGTATTGTTGAAGCATAGCATATTCACATGAAGCTGAGTACTGGCAAATAAATCAAATTTTCCCAGACAGTGGGCAGTGTTTAGTTAGTGTAAATACAATTATTTGCTGTGATATGCTTGTGGGCCCCATGCTTTGTGTACTCTTGCTGTATGGTAGCTACACCCCTGCTGTGTATATATACTAGGGCACAGAAGTTCAGTCTCCCACTGCATGTAAAAAGCATGAGCTTGCAGAAACATTGAATTTTCATTGAAATACAAATATCTCCGTCTCAAGGGTTGGTTAAGGTATAACAGAATATGAGTCTGTGGAATACCCAATAGTTTCTTTACCTTGTCCTGATATTCTTTGTTTATTACCACAAGACAGAGTATGCCACTTCTCTGTGTGATTCATGTGGTTCCATTTATATCTGTTCCAGTCCCACATGAAGGTTGTTTTACAAGGAGAGGCATAGTTATTGTTAGCTAAAAACGAAGCACTATGCATGAATTTATTACTTGTAGCAATATGACTCTTTTTCTGGAGTGAAGTGCTTCAAACACTCTGAAATTGAAACTGGTGTGATTAATAAGTCTGAAACCTTGCCTGGTGCACAGTGTCATGTTGCACTTCACTTACTACGTAACATGCATAATGCACAAGTCAATAGCGTCCAGTACACAGTGCCATGTTGCACTTAGGGTACTAACATGTACAGTGGCGTAAGTCACCAGCATCCAGTACACAGTGCAGCGTTTCACTTAACGTCCTATAACTACTACAGTGCCATGTTGCACTTAGGG
>Ga0131853_10023946_pt1 | contig 11020 bp, 12 predicted proteins | sample TergutLab28metaG_FD_92764 | JGI IMG/M metagenome (GOLD analysis project Ga0131853, IMG submission 92764) | Labiotermes labralis P1 segment gut microbial communities from Petit-Saut dam, French Guiana - Lab288 P1 (version 2) (version 2) | ecosystem: Host-associated > Arthropoda: Insects >...
AACATTAAAAACGCTCCGACATGTTTCGGTCCTAGGACCATCATCAGGGAGCTATATCGTCCTTGCTAAAGTTACACTATTAAAAGTCATATTAATTTCACTATTCCAGTTCGTTTTGTGGCAACACAACACAACACGGCATGCTGCCACAAAACGAACTGGAAATATGAAATTAATATGACTTTTAATAGTGTAACTTTAGCAAGGACGATATAGCTCCCTGATGATGGTCCTAGGACCGAAACATGTCGGAGCGTTTTTAATGTTCTAATGTTTTAAGGTGTAAATTTTATAAATTTATATAAGTGCAGTGGTTGGTAAAATAATTGAGTGACATGCGTTAAATGTTCACGAAATTTTGGATTCTGTTGGGTCAAATGTTTTGTTTTGGCCAAAATTAATTCATTTTTAAAGGAATAGTTACAATGCGAGTTTTGAGATCTTCTAGTGGTGCTGATGAAGATTCAAATTTTACATTTTCCATTCCGTGCATTGTGATACAATTGTTATAATGTAAACAAGCAAAATGCACACACTTCCTTAGAATTACAATAATGTTTTAATATACATAAACTTCTACATGTTTCGGTCCTCACTAACCCATCACCAGGAGTGCACATTTGTATAAAACAATTATTGTCCCTTTCTATTATCTCTAACATGTGGAACGGTCGTAAGTTGATAAATGTATATTTTATAGTGGTGAATATGTGGGGAGTGAATAGAGCAGGCTGTAGGTTTCAGTATTCACTGTACGGTAAACATTATTATAAATACAAAGAAGTGTTTGCGTTTTGTTCCTTTGCATTGTATCGAAGATTCAAGTCTTGAGATCTAGACCGCCGTGCTTTTGTTAAATAGCTTCCACCTTTTCGGAGGAGATTTGTGCCACCATCTTAAAGGTCCAGGTAGTTAAAGTCTCTGAATGCTTCGTTTCAGAAGGCCATAATGACACTGGCACACACTCTTGTTCTAGTGCTTCAGCTTTCAGCGCCTTCGCTTACGTCCCGAACATCGGGTATTAGTTTCTTCAAGCCTGTAAGTCCGTAAGTCCATCTCTCCTTAAGTATCAACTCAGCTGTCACTGGGGTGAGGGGGGGGGGATTTTCATGGAATTGTCTACTGGAGAATTTTACGAAAATCGTACATAAATGTCGCGCACTTTACACGAAGACCTAAATAAGGTCATATTGTTACTGGCAGTAGGGAATACTTTATATGTCAATAAGGCGAATAAAACCAATTGTTGCCTTTCCATGGAAAGAGATTTGAGAGCACGTGTCTCAAATTACAAAGGGAATGCATTGTTACTTTCTATGACAAGAATGGTAATGCAAACGCTGCTATGTTGCGTTATACTTACATATAGTTTCTCTTTGTCCCCATATCAAAATCATTCTACTAATGCTTCACGTTCGTCTGTAATCCAGCCTATGGCCCGAGCCCCTAGAGACCGCAGTTTTCTTGTAATAAAATCTCAGCCTACCAAAAGAATAAAAGAATGTACCCTATGATGATAGCTCTGTGTACATGTCAAGAATTCAATTTCTCCACTTCACCACTTGGGTGTGTCTTCTTCTTCGATCATCACTTTAAATTTAAACCTTCCTTCCTGTGTAACCCCAGCCCACCCATTCGACATAAACAAGTGTACGTTAATTTTATGTTCTTTCCCATTGAAATCTAAACCCGTCTTTTCTACCCCTCCTCAGGAAACTTCACACATATAATTCCAAGCGCTTCCCAGGGCGGGCCTTCTCTAGGTGTCTGCAGACTGACCTAGAGAAGGCATTTATGGTGCGAAGAAACTAAGAATTCTTACATAGTAATTTAAGGCGTAATTTCGCAAATTATAGTAGGCATAAGGGTACGTCGACCATTGCGTACTGGAAAGCGGTCATAATGGATAACGAATTGCAAAAAAAAAAAAAAAAAGAGTAAACGTTTGAGGCTTAAATAAATCATAAGCCACGTGTAGTTACTAATAGGCAACATTGCTGACAACATTACATAAATCGTCCCAGCCGTCATTTGTTCTTTCCAATTTCAGACTGTTTTATTCAAACAGAAAAAATATATATAAGCTTAGGTGTTATTTAAAAAATGTTAACTTTTGTGAAGTGTGCCAGTGAGAAGGTCTGAAAATCTCTGATCTAAGACTTTATGACAATTAGATCACAAATATAATAATTCTAAATATGTCGTTGCCATATGAAATTACAAATATACGAAATTGAATTTATTCAGCATATGTTTACTCACAGCTATAAGAAAGTGAATTATATCTGTACATATGAGCTGATAAATACAAGAAAGCCTATTCTATAGTAAAACCAACTAGATGCAACATGTATTGAATATAGTTTATTTTAGGACGACACTCTACATGTTTCGGACGGTCTTTCCGTCTATCATCAGGAGTTCAATACTGTACATACAGCAACAGGCATATGTCAAACAGATACTGCTGTCTGCTTGCTAGCTACTATAGAAATGATCCACGGCCCTATGGACGTCAAAAAAGCCAAGTTCATAGTGCCATAATAACTCGCCCCCATATAAAGAACAGATGTATTGGAACACACCAAATACCAACTGTAACTCAAAATGTGAGAACGTCACTAACATTTTTCTCACTTTCTGTTCCACATTATGGGCCCATCGGCCTACTTTGAACTACTCTAAACGATATTATCCTTCTTGTTCAGGGTCTACCCACTGGACGATGCCCGATAGTTTTATAAGCTAAGGTTAATATGACAATATGACAATCCTCTGCTCCGTCCACAAACGCTCTGCACTCCATTTCGTGACGTTGCATTCCTTCCATTATATTTGTTGTATTTATCTGTTCCTTTATTTCCTCTCTTCCTATGCAATCCCTTCTACAGATGTCCACAAAACATCTGGGAAAGACCAATCGCTCTACTTCTGTTATAATGTAATCTTCTTGCCTTAGAATTTCCATAAAGCAGAGCCCGTTTCTTTTTATAAATATGCTCACGTACTGATTCGCATATTTCAAGTATGTGAGCAAATGAGATCAGTCAGAACATAGTAGCTCATAACACAAGATATTGAGGATATTAGCACCAACGTAACAGTAGCCTTTTAAGATTTGTTTTTTCGTGCATGTGCAATAAGTTCCTCTTCACAAATTCTGCCGAGACAGGTGTTCAATCTCGCGCAGGTCCATGTGGGTTACCTAGAGGAAAAACTGGCACTAGGATAGGATTTTCTTCTAGCACTTCAGTTTTCTCCAGTCATTTATCGTTCCATCTATGCGATTTTGAGTTTTCTTGCGTAAATAATTTAGAACCAAAATAATTTTATTTCCTGAAGTATAAAGTTCCAGTTTATAAAAAACTTAATCTGTGCTTGAACTAAATTCTTCTTTCACTCTCGTCATGGCGTACGTTCCTGAGGCAGGCGTAAATTCCAGTTCGAATTGCACACACGCGGTTTTAGTTCAGTACCACCTACTGTCTTCATTTTGTGACTGGCCTTCCTGTATTTGCCCACCGCTGGCCCTGTGGCCAGGTGGAGTTTCTTTCCATTGTACAGACGTTAATTACTTGTTGGGAGTGGCCGACTTTACAAAATTAGTCTTTTGGCTCCGCGGGGGTGGATGTTAATACCATATCTGAGTCTCAAATTATTCGGACAGTTGCGTTGATACATCGTTAAGCATAACAGTAACAAGTTTACAGTTTCGTCGGAGAGTGTTTCCATAAATCATGCAAAATCTGCTTGTTCTACAGGCAAGTAGCAGTATTTTAGTTAAAAAAAATACATACTAAACACACTGCCGAGAATTTTAAGCATAAGAATTTAAAACATGTCGTTATTAAGGATTTTACATTCTTATTCGCTACATTTTGCCAAAAGGCATAGAATCAAGTTCTTTAAATTAACGAAGTGTAAGGTAAATCAGTCCCATTACAGGTCCGAGGTGAGCAGAGGGTTCCAGGAAGTTAAGGTTCCCATATTACGAGACAATGGCACACAATGGTGGTAAGGTTTTCGGCCTTAAGCAATGGCCGCTTTTTACCCCCAGGAAATATTCCTGGTACTCATTTCTGTTAGAGGCTGAGTCGACCCCAGGGTCATAGTGCGATCGGAGGGATTATGTCAATAAAAAATTCCAATGACACCATCTGGAATCGAACCAGCGACCTTTCGGTTTGTAGCGTAGCTCCTTAACCACTGTGCTACCGCAGACCCCAAATTAACGAAGTGTAGTAATTCTAATTTGTATGTAAGCTTTATTGTAAACACGAAAAACAATAAAAACTATACGTTAGAATCCACGCAATTCAGTTAATAAATAAGTAAATAATTGGTCAGTACAAAACTCTATGTTATATACTGTTCGTAGCCAGAAAGATTAAAATAATTTCATATTTATTGGCGTCCAAATATTCATAAGTTATTGCAATGCCTCTACAAGTATTCCAATCATGCAAGGTATTGTCAAATTTAATTACGTTGTAATATGTCGTGCAAGTTGTGTGCAATTGAAGTTATGCACAAACATTTAAAATAGAGAAGTGTATGGAATATTGTGTTGCTATATCAATACGCGCTAAATTCTTGTTAGAAGTCTTACATAAACCACATTAATACCAAGTTGTATTTGCAGCACCATTCACCTTGATACAGGAAGTTTTAATGTGATATTTAATATTAATACAGATGTTGATCGTTGCACTAATTGACACCAATGCCATTACGTACAAAATTTTGTATTCGTCTGAATTTATTTATTAACCTTTTCATACAATTTTTTTCGAAACATTTTCCTCTTTCATAAAAATTTAAGGAACTGCATCCTACTACTGAGCTGAATTGCGTAAATAGATCTAAATTCAGCTGTCTATTATTTTAGTTCGGTTTTAGAGAGATTCAGAGCAAGACCATGATGTGTATAGGAATTTTCCAATATTAAATTTTATCAAAATATTTTCTTCAGTTTTCGAGTTTTTTAAACTAAAAAAAAATGGCCGGACAGAAGAATATTGCTAAGCCAATGGGTACATGTTTGTAAGAGAAAGCGCTAAATACCCACTTCTCACCTTAAATACGACAAAATATTTCTCCGTTTCAAAGACCAGGCAGTTAATGCTGTTCCAAATAACGTAATCGATGTTTGTTGTAAGAATAATATGAAATATATATAAATGCACATTTTGGTTATAATGCTGAGTTCTTAAAAGTTAAAGAACGCGGTACCTTGTCCTTACAGCTGCTTTCAAGTGTTAAACGGGACCTGCTATAGATAATTCCATTCTCGTGCCTTATAAATTAACGTGATGGAATCCAAAGCTCCGCAGGACTGCTATTAAGTGACACGAACATAATTAATTAGCTGTACACTTAACCATATACGGCTAACCATTGTGGGCCGGACCTTACAGAGGACGCATTTTTCATTCACAGCTAGGCTGGGGAGAAACTGTAGCGACATTGCTTGAATGCGCAATTCGTTTTCTTGGGACAATGGCCTCAGTCTTAGCTGATATTTGCTTGAGGTCCGGGAGCATTTGCGGTCCTAGTTTTGACTTGTTGTCTCATAGCATGTTAGTGATCCAGACCCATGATATTTCATGTGCTAATCACAGTGTCAGTAGAGGTTTATGTTTGGTTAAATCCTTAAAGACTGGCATTTATCCAGATTATATATAAAATTTCAGTTCATACCTCCCTTTAAACGCTGTGTGCTTCAACTAGAAAACAAAGAGATGGAAGCCGTTTAATATACAATCGATTTCAGTGCAACCATCATTAAGATGCACTTAGGTACATTCTATCGAAAACTGCAAATTTTGAATGCTAAACCTGCTGGTATGGTACATATAATTACCAATTGGCTTTAGATGGTTAATAATTTTTCAAGTAATTGTGTGATCAGTAATTATATTGTGGTCTTCGGTGATGTGACACTAGTTAGGTAGGTGGATACTGCCGTTTTTTGAGGAATATACTGCCACTGTCTTCAGGGTTTAAGTAATATTTGGACTCTGAACGTGAAGGCAGTGTCTTAACAAGAAAAGCCTTGTACCTGCAAATACGGCAGTACGTTCTTTCAGCGCATCGCGCCAAACTGAGAACTACACTCTTAACACACGGTGCTATATTAGATAATATCGTCACAAATCATTGGTGGCCTAGTAATGATTGCAATATTTCCGCTTCTACAAAACTTCGTAATAATGATGCTGTAGAGGGTGAAGACTTGTGTCACTGAAGTGACATACGTGTGACTTTTTCCGTTGTCTTGTTATTCCTTAAAAAGTTTCAGTTTTTCAGAAAATGGCCCCTCCTCTCCCAGCGTACAACATACATTTGATATGAACTTTATTTTGTTGGGTGCACTGGGTGGAGGTGATGTCTGTCACCGTTGTGTGACTTTCAAGGACAATGAAATAGGCCACTACAAGATTCACCTCAAGTCTAGTTTGACGGTTCATGCATACCCTCAGGATTATATTTGATACGTATCATTAAAGTAGGTGAATCACCTCAAGTCTGTGATAATGCGACTTGTGTTTTATCAGGATTATATTTCGCATTGTAAATCATTCTTCGCCTAATTTTGTTACTCACATTGAGGGAGGAAGGTAGGTTGAGGGTGTCTGAGAATATGGTGTTGAAGATAATATTTGGGCCGAGGAGGGACGATGTAACAGGGGAGTGGAGAAAACTACATAAAGAGGAACTTAATACCTGTACTTCTCAGTGAATATTGTTCTGGTGATCAAATCGAGAATGAGATGGGCGGGGAAAGTAACACGTAGAGGGGAGAGGAGAGGTGTGCAGAGAGTTTTGGTGGGAAACCTGAGGGAAAGACCACTTAGAAGACCCTGGTGTAGATGGGAGAATTATATTAAGATGGATCATTCAGGAAGTGGGGGCATGAACTGGATCTAACTGGCTCAGGATAGGGACAGGTGGCGGGCACTTGTGAATGCGGTAATGAACCTTCGGGTTCCATAAAATGCGGGGAATTTCTTGACTTGCTGAGAACCGGTTAGCTTCTCAAGAAGCACCCTGCTCCATAGAGTAAATAAGTTAGTAAGCATTTGTCACCTTAAGTGATAATAGTCCATGCGTTTTTCAGGATCATATTCATGAACGTTAAGTAGGTGAGTCACTTCGAGTCTGTGATAATGACCTTGCATTTTATCACAGTTCATATCAGTGTCATAAATGTCACCTCGAGTCTGTGGTGATAGTCCACGCTTTTTATCATGACAGACCTTGATTTGAACCACTTCCCGGCTGAATCGTCTTACGTTTTATTTAAAAATCTTCGCTTTCTCATTTGTCACAAAATACCTCCTGTGAAGAGGTGATTACAGGTGCTGTAAGGCTAAAAACTTTCTTAAAACTCGACACAAAATGGAAGCCAGTGGCTTTTTTTATCACGACAGACCTTAATTTGAACCACTTCCCGGCTGAATCTTCTTAAGTTTTAATTTAAAATCTTCGCTTTCTCATTTGTCACAAAATACCACCTGTGAAGAGGTGAGTACAGGTGCAGTAAGGCTAAAAACATTCTTAAAATTCGACACAAAATGGAAGTGAGTGGCTTCACCTACGAGAGCAAAGGAACCATGATATTCTTTGGCTACGAAACTGGGTGGTGGCGAGGAACTACTCGTACTTCAAATTGGTGACGAAAAGGGGGGGGGGATATCTGGCACCGCCGCACGTCCAAAACCCGGTCGTCTACCCCCAAGACACACTTGACAATGAGTGAAGTTCCCCGATGCCGGGATTCAAGGTGATGTGCTCAAGAATACTTGTCTTCCGAAAAGTGACAGCACGTAGTCAGGTAGAAATTTACCGACATTTCGGTAAGAACTTCTGGCCGCTACTTCAGGATAGAAGGATATATGGAGCCAGAGGGTACTTCCAAAACCCCGTAATGTTTTACCAGACTTCACCGCGTCATATTTCGGAAGACGGCACTCTTCACTGTTACCTCCATAAGAGACTCAAATCTCGCGAATGTTGCATTCAATTCTTTCCTCTAACGAATTTAACAATAGAGCAATATGATTTTTCAGCATTGCAACATTTTATTAAAATTGGCTGAGTATTTCTTGCATACAATCATAATAGGCACGTTGGCAAATTTGCCGGGCGTGAGGATTAACCTCATCATGTTTATCGTTTAAAGCAAATCTGTCCGGCTTCTTTCCGTGAGACTTGCCAGTGGTTAAAAATTTCCCCGAATGGGTTACGGCCCAGAGCAGTGTAAGTCGAGTGGTAGGATTGCTACCTTTATCCTCTGGACCGGCATGTTCAGGGATGACATTTCCTCCATTCCTGGTGAAACAGTTATACCGCTGAGACTCGGTCGTCATTTCCTCGTTTGTGAGAACAGGGTATACCACGAGAGGTTGAGGATGACTGTTGGGTAGGATAGGCTATAGTATTACGGATCACTGCCCATTATACATCAGAAGAATAACAGCAGCAGAGATGAAATACATGAGAACAGCATGATACACTTGGACAGATTACAAAACAAAAAATGCGCAAATTGCAAAGGAGTTAAAAATATCGCCAATTTTGGACAAATTACTGGAATACAAAAGAAGCTCGATACAACATATAAATAGAATGCCTCGAAATAAATTACCCAGGGTAATGAAATACTACTCCCCAACTGGCAGAAGGAATCATGGTAGACCTTTGAAGAGACTTCCGGAAACATGAGACCGGGAAGGGTCAACAAGTGGCCCAACTCCATGACAGATATATATATATATATGTATATATATATATATGTATATATATATATATGATGATGATGATGATATTTATCGTCTGTCGGCATAGACCAATTAGTTTCGCACTTGACAGATTTTCTTTAAATTTGATGTTTGAGGGTTTCTCGAAAATTTGTGGAGAAAATTCAAGTTTTATTGCAATGTGACAAGCATAAGAGGTGCTTTACATAAAGACACGTGTACGTTTGTCATAATGTTTCTTAGAATGAGAAACATTTTACACGAAATTTTTAGAGAAAATCAAAACACTTTTTGTGTTAAAAGTTTTCCGGAAATCAAAATCTTTACTGGGCAATTTAGAAAAGTTTTGCAGAGTCCGATAGCCCACAGATTGCAATATAATACGGCGCATGCCCTTTGCATGCCGGATAAATAAGAATACAGACACTCACAATATTTAATACTCATACTTACTGTTTTTCCAGGGTAAGGATGTTTAAGCCAACGCACCTGAAAGCGCCAAAAAAGGCATGCAGTGTAATGACACTGCATGCCTTTTTTGGCGCTTTCGAAAAATTGCGAAAAGCGACTATTAGCTTCGTCATGTCTATTTGTCCAGCCATCTGTCCGTCGTCCTTCTGTCCGCATGAAACAACTCATCTCCTACTGGACGGATTTTAATGAAATTTGATATTTGAGTATTTTTCGAAAACCTTTCAAAACATTTCAAGTTTCATTAAAATCTTTTAAGAATAATTGATACTTTACATGCAGACCAATATAAATTTATCATTATATATCGCCCAATTATTCTTAGATTGAGGAATGTTTCTGACAAAAATTGTAGACAAAATCAAAACACAAATTTTATGCCCGATAACCTTTTTTTCGAAAACATGCCTTGTATGAGATGAAGTGGAAGAATAATGCAGATTCAGACAGGCCACGTCTGACAATATCGCGCATGCGCATTGAAATGCTGTATTCCTAAGTCTACAAATACACACTCAGATTATGCAATGGTTGCACGAAAGCGCCTCATTGTTACATTATAAGTACATTGTCTGTCTTGTATAAGTTAAAATAATCGTGTAGTTATATGATTATATACAGAGAGCGATAAGATTTTCGATATTTTTACGTACAGAAGGTTACTTTTCTTCTCTTGATTACAGTTAGCAACAATATTTTATTAGTAGTGCAATCTGTAGGCTGTTCGCGTTTTATATAACCCTGTTGTTTATAACATATATAACTGCAATATAACAGAGAATCATTCTTGGCGCTTTCGCTCCGGATTCAAGAGATTCACCATTCACAAACTCTCCAGTATCCATCACTGTCTTCCTCCTAACTATTATAGTAAAAAGGCAACACGTAACACGAGGTAATCGATAAATCAATCAAGTGTAAAAGTGTCAATAAAAGTGTTACAGAAGTGCGGAAAACGACCTCACGAGAGAAAGTAAAAAAGATGGGACGCTTCATCACATCACCCTACACAAACATGATTGCTGAATCTTACTGGAACACGATTGTTGTTAGAACAATGCTTCTTATGTGACCTTCTAAAGTCAACAGAAGCCATTATTTTTTTATTGTAATATTTGTACCGCACATCTTTTATTATTGTTTTATTATCAACTACAAATGCAAAATTGTGCATTTGTTGGCTACAAAAATTAACATAAGACAGTTTAACAAATACGTGTTTGTTTCATTTACCGTATTAAACCTTTACATTTCGGTGGTTAACATAGGCTTTACCACTTTTGATAAATAGAGGGTTATTCAAAATGATTGTCGGTGTCATACACAATACACTCCACATGCAACTCCATGTGATTTCTTTCTATGGGGTTACGTCTAGGATCGGGTGTATGTTCCTCCTCTTCCCGCATGTATCTCGGAACTGATGGTACGAATCAGAACAGCCAACAGCCATTGAAACCATCACCGCTGACATGCGGAACGAACTCGATTATCGTGTTGATGTTCGTAGAATCACAAAGGGTGCACATGTAGAGCACCTCTAAGGTATGCATAAAAAACGTGGAGTGGTGTTCTATTAAATAAATAAATACATATACTCCTATCTCAAGTGTATTGTGTATGGCAAGTTGTTAAAACCCCAACAATCAGTTTGAAAAACCCTGTATACAGGGTGTCCCAGGAGGAAAGGACGTAACTTCGGGAGAGTGTTCCTTAGGTCAAACTATACCGATATAACCCAAAACACCTATATCCAAAGTTCAATGGTTACGGAGATATTGGCCAGA
>Ga0131853_10023947_pt1 | contig 11020 bp, 8 predicted proteins | sample TergutLab28metaG_FD_92764 | JGI IMG/M metagenome (GOLD analysis project Ga0131853, IMG submission 92764) | Labiotermes labralis P1 segment gut microbial communities from Petit-Saut dam, French Guiana - Lab288 P1 (version 2) (version 2) | ecosystem: Host-associated > Arthropoda: Insects >...
ACTCTTTTGGATGTAAACCTGATGATGGCCGGAATAGGCCGAAACATGTAGTTGTTATCATCCTCTAATAAACATCATTAGAAATATTTGTTGTGTTATTGACTAAATACCTGTACCTATTTAAGGGTATATCATATTTGGAGTCATTCATGCTTTGGAATTTGTCTGCCATCCTAAGTTTAAAATAAAAATGAGAACACAAAATTTTTAAGGCACAATCAGTCTCCGTCCTCAGGCAAGAGGATAAGGGAAACACCTAACACATTGGGCCCAACACAAAAAACTATTCTAAAATTATCTTAGATGTGGGTCACTGGTCCTAGTGGCTGTGTGGTCTAAGGTGTAGGTCTATGGCCGCTCGCCTGTTGGGATTGTGGTTTCGAATCCCACCGGGGGCATGGATGTTTGTCTGTTGTGAGTGTTGTGTGTTGTTGTCAGGTAGAGGTCTCTGCGACAAGCTGGCCACTCATCTACAGGAGTCCTACCGACTGCAGGTCATCACTGTGTGTGATCTCAAAAACTCACGAATGAGGAACCACACCCAATCAACGTGATTGAGCTTAAATAGGAGATGTATCACTGGATGTATTTCCTACATGCCATTAATAGTGACCATCAAACACGATTGCTGAAGTCCTTGGACAGATTGCAATGATACTGGGAGATTAAAAAAAGACAAGGGTCAATGGAAGAGGTCAAAAATGGAACATTTCTAAATATAGAATGAAGTTTATTATAATTATATTTAAATTTTATGTAATGTTGTAGTCTGGTGGTCTTATTACCTTAACTGCTTTTATAAACTGCTCTGTAAAACCCCTCAATGGAAACTCTTCAATACACACGTGGTGCATTGAATTGACAAGTGGCTGTACCATACAGTGTTAGTTACATGAAATATAAATGCTGGTTCTGTGAGATACAACAGCTAGTTATGTGAGGTGTAACTACTGGTTATCTGCTCACCATTTCCACAACCTCTACTTCTGCTTCTATCCTGAGGTGATAGAGGAACATCTTGAGGTCTTTCTTCATCTGGATAGAATTATCCTCCATCTGTGCGACTGTGAAGATGCGCATGCGACAGTTCTTCCAAGTTCGGTGCTGCTTCAGCAGGAATGGCAGTAACATGAGTAAACCACCATCATGCACAATCCACCAGATGTCGATGTTGCCAACCACCTGCACAAATAATTATACACTATACTATACTACAGCAATGGACCATTTAGATATCTTTCTGTTATGTAAGAGAAACGGCCGGAACATATATTTTTAAACTCTGTCATACCGTAAAAAGTTCACCCTAGAACAGGCCACGAAGGCCCAAAGGGGGAGTAGAGGTACAGCTCTACTCTTTCTTTAACCTCGGCGCTAGATGGTGGTGGGTGGTTAACGCCACGCTACGGACGCTTTACCCCCAGAAAAGACCCGGTACCCATTGTATAGGAGGCTGGGTGGGCCTCAGAGACGGTCTGTACAGGTGCGGAAAATCTCGCCCCCACTGGGATTCGATCCTGGACCGTCCAGCCCGTAGCGAGTTGCTATACCAACTAGGCTATTCCGACTCCAATGTCATACCATACTTTACATCTAATACTACAGGAAAATAAATTACATTTCCTGTGTGTGGTGTATATTCGCAATTTAAAGAAATGGGATGGGAAAGCATAAGCTGGACTCATCTACTTCAGGAGAAAGACAACTGGTGGCCTCTTGTCGACACAGTAAAGAATGTTATGGTTCTATAAAATACAGGTAATTGCTTTGACTAGCTGCTTAAAGGGGTCTAGGGATAAAATTACGAAACACAAACTTGAAAACTATTCTTCCAAAAGTGCACAGCTGTGTAGACATATTAACCCTTTTGACAGCATGAGAGAGAAAGCCTGATTATAGGGACATACATTACTTGTTACCACTGTCTGATGGTACATGCTATTTATGAAAATTTACCAAGAAAAATATAAGTTATAATGTAAAAGAGAAATACACTTTCTTGTTTCAAAGAACAAAAATGAAGGTATTATTAGAAAGGTTTGCAAACAGAAGCTGAAGACAGCAGTGTTGTGACATTTTAAACCACATGCAATTCTTGGATAGAATGAGATAATTCAAAGACAACAGGATATTACCATACAGCAAAGCCCCAAGCTACTGGCTTAAGTAGCGACATGTAACTAACTGTCCTACACTAACCTATCCAGTCAAACTCCAATAATTTAAACTAAAGAAATAATTAAGGAATTTGTCTCGAATTGAAACAGCTACCACAAGCAACTTCACTCTCATTCATTCATTCATTCATTCATTCATTCATTCACTTTGTTTTCCGTATATCCATATACAGGTAAAGTACCAAGGATGTTGAAACTGTCAAAGTGTTTGTATAAATATCTGTTAAAAATACAGATGTCAAATGCTTAAATATAATTACAATATAATGGTCACATACTAATTAACAAGTATAACATCAGAACAATTACAATTAAGATGTGTTAGTTGTTACTAGTATCGTATACTATTAACAGGGTTAAAATAATGTATCAGTGAATCAGCCTCTTAACGTTTATATTCTTCAGTCTTCCTTATATTCATAATATTCATTCACTGAGTAGAAAGAATGATGACATAAGAACCTCTTCCATGTGGTTTTAAAATATTTATGATCATTAGTCAAACCTTTAATATATTGAGGAAGGTGGTTAAAAACTTTTATACCTGATATATAAACTCCTTTATTGAATTTTGATAAGTTAGCTATTGGATGGTGTAAACTATTGTTATTCCTAGTTTTATATTAATGAATTTCGTTATTTGCATCAAATAAGTGTTTATTATTAATTGTGTATAAAACTAATGAATATATGTACTGAGAATATAACGTCATTATTTCCATAATCTTGAAAACTTCCCTGCATGAATCTCTAGGTCTAGTGTTAGTTATAATTCTGATAATTTTCTTTTGGAGTATAAATACCTTGTTGGCATAGGAGGAGCTACCCCAAAAAATTATACCATAGCTTATAAGAGAGTGTATATGAGCAGAATAGATTACTCTTAGCGTGTGTTGCCAACTATAAGAAAAAATTCAGAATGAACATACTTCGTGTGATTTAAAACTTAATTTCATGATAAATATTTTCAAATCTTACTTAAGGGTTGAGTCATATGACCTAACTCACTTTTTCACTCACTCACTCATGCACTACATGTAAGTCCAGTGTGAACCTACAGTAAATTACCATGGACACAACGTGTCACTGACCACTATTAAAGGGCATGTCCAAATCTGACAAGATGTGTGATGCTTAACAAAATGGCTTGTTTCTTTACCATGAGGGGTTGTTAGCCAAATGCCTGACTACCAAACTGCACAAACACCACTGTCAGACACCCATAATTGATGACTTAACCCTTTGGCGCCAGAATAAAATTCTTGGTGCAATCCACGGAATACTGGGGCTTAAATTATAGAATTTAATTTCTGGGACAGAACTATAATTTCTGATGTTACCAAAAAAAAAAAAAAAACTCCAACCGCGCTTTACCAAAAATAACCATAATGGGCCAATGTATATGTTGCGTCATAAGGAAATTTGAAACTCACAATGCGCACATGTATCTTCCAGCACCAAAGAATTAGAACATTTCTGGGAATCCTCCATACCTAGAGTCCAGCCTCTCCATTCAGAATCTTAGTACGTCCATGGAGACAAAACTCCCACTTCACATGGGTTACATCATATGTGAGGCTATATAATAATGATGATACTGGTAATACAGTATAATATAAATGATACTGGTGATATAATAATGGTGATAATGGTAATGAATCTACCAAAACAGGGAATATGGAGTAAATTATTACTGATTAGTTGACTAGGATGCTGTACCTTCTCACTGCTGTCTGGGAAGAAATTTATGCCCTTGGGAACAAGCAATGCCATTCGTGCAGCTGCCACATTGCGCACAGTCTGCAGGAACACCCTCCATGACTTCTCATCTTCTGATTGCCGCCATCCATATGGCCAACCAAGGATTACTGTATTGGGTTTCATACCTCCCAGACCTGTTGTTTGGATTCTAAACACAAGATATATTATTACACATTTTCAGCAAATGTTTCAATATTCTGTTAACATCCAGATTTTGTCATGTTGAAATGTGAGGACTTTACAAAAAAAAAATGTTTTCCTACAATACATTACTTGTCTCACTTAATTTTCTAGTGCTTCCTGTTCCTTTTTAAAATATACCAACACACAAGGTAGTCACTCAGAGCAACTTAAAAATGTATAGATGTTGAGCCACACACCCCTGTTTTGACAGACATGATGACAACTGCATCATGGTTGAAGTGAAAACCAATGATCAGGGAACAGTAAACCTGATGATGGAGACAGAGCACATCTTTGAAACAAGAGTTCTTAATTCAACTGTGGATGATCCATGCAAGGACATAATAGAGTAAGAACAATTTAAATCTGAATACCATTTTATCTGTCTAAAGGCAAGAAAAGTAAAATAAAGTAAAGTAAATTTGTCCCATCCATGCCATGAAGGCAGATTGGACAATGGAGGTCCAACTCCACTCTTTATTGACCTCAGCACTAAATGAAGGTGAGTGGTGAGCTTCACGCCCTGGCCGTTTTAATCCCAAGGAAGAGTCTCCAGTACCTACTCAGGAGGAGGAGGGGTGGGTACCATGGTGAGTCCAAACACTTTGTTGAAGAGAATAATCCCTTGCCTCTGCTAGGAATTGAACCACGATTGTGTGGTCATGCAGCCTGTAACCTAGTCACTGACAAAGAATTTTTGTGTATTACACATACAGTCGAACACAACTATATTTCGCCTAGTAGTACAGTAGGAATACAACTACATGTTTCGGCCCTATATGTGGGCCATCTTCAGGTTGTGATTTAACTTACAGATGACCCACATATACGGCCGAAACATGTAGTTGTATTCCTACTGTACTACTAGGTGAAATATAGTTGTGTTCGACTGTATGTGTAATACACGAAAATTCTCTGTTATTGAACCAACACAAAGGGGATGACGCACCTCAAAACTAGTAACTGACTACACTATCCTGGCTGTCCCATGTATTGACCTCCTTATATATCAAATCATTACCTTACTTAACCCTTCAATGCCAGTCACTGGGCATAACACTGTGTGAGGGCATTTTAGGGTGCTTCAAATAGGAAAATCCCCTGTCTTGGCCAGTAGCTGGAATTTAAATCCAAGCATCAATGAAGGGTTAAAAGTACTCAGAAGATACGTACAAGTGACTTAATCCATCAGTTACGTTACTTGTCACTAGGACATCTACAAATCCCTTCACCCGTTCCTCATCCATGGTACGTCGTAGGCTCTGTTTAGCAGCCATCGCTTCTCCAACACCGCGAGTGTAGTCTCCTCTGATCACAGACACACACACAGTAAGGCCCTTGCCTGGAAACATAATTTTTGTTGTATTTCATAAACACCTGATTATACTGCATGTCTTCTAAAGTAAGTTTCAAAATGCAACATTAATACATGACATGACACATGTCCTACATTTCATAACACAAACATGAAAGTGACATGCACAGACAAATTAGACCTCTTCAGTAATGTCACCATCTCCATCATATGCCAAAATGCAGATTTAAATTTATGTGCAACCGAGACATAGCAACTGAACCACCAGTGGCGTACCGAGGTGGGGGGTGGGGTTGGGGGGTTGAAACCCCCCCCCCCAAAATTCCGAAGGCCCTCCAAAATCGTGCCAAACTCAACCCGATTGTGAAAACTGTTAAAAATTGCTGAATTTAGGATGCCAACATCCCAAGATGTTTGGAAAAAAGGCAGTAAAATTCTAAAACTACCGCTGGTTCGCAATTGTTTTACATTAGCAATGATAAATAAATTGGTTGCCATCATAAATAGTCTTAAAGTACCAAAAATTAAGAAAATTTTACTATATGAAATGAAATTTCTTGTATGAAATTACAGCTGCCCCCAGAACTCCTGACTAAGGGGCTACCGCCCCCAGATACCTGTCCTCTGTCCTCTACTGAATTTGTTGAACCCCCCCCAAACAAAATTCCTGGGTACGCCACTGTGAACCACCACGCTGAAAATGCAATGTGGTGAGGGACACAGTATGTAAGGATAATGAAATGATCTGCTGTGCAGTTGGTCCATCAATGACCTTACCAGCCTTCAGCTGAGCAGCAAATGTTAACAGTTTGCGGTACTTTGGCAACATGTCCACCGTTAGCTTTGAAAGGATGATTATCTGTGGACGCCAGTTCTTTGTGTGTGGTGGCCCTTCCTCCAGACGTAACAGACTGTATCGTGCTGCAGACAGGGCCAGACCTCTTATACCATCTCCCCACTCCTTCTCTGCTCTGCACAGAAAACATAACATCATTAGGCAATGCCATATATTTCCAGTAATCTAAAGTTACTCACATGTCTTGAACTGACTCATTCCTTCGTTACTAAATTATATTTTTATCTGAAAAGGTTTTATAACATATACTGTGATAATAAATGATCATGAATAGCAGTAAATTGGAATTTAAAAAAAAATTTGAAGATATATGTATTATCTAGACATTTGCAAGATATGATGAAATGAAGTCACACAGAAATTAAATGGTTGTCTTGAATCTTTGTCAAGATCTGAACTAAGGAGCTTGAAAATATCACAAAACTCTGTGTTAAAAGATTTTCATTATACTGGTTTGGACAATAGGTGTGGGTATCAGTCAATAACACAACAATATCTAAAAAGATGTTTAATAAAGGATGAAGTAAACTACATGTTTCGGCCTAATGTGGCCATCATCAGGTTTACATCCGAAATTATTGTGGTATTGCTTTACAGGATTGGTATGGATATGTCACGATGGTGAGATCTCAGCATCTGTGATGTTTGTCATATGCTATTTATAGGAGGCACAGGGGGGGGGGTTACTTCATCCTTTAGTAAACATCTTTTTTAGATATTGTTGTGTTATTGACTGATACCCACACCTATTGTTTATATACACAAAACAGGGATGGCTCATTTTAGACAGGTTTGGATGTATTACCTCTCGGTGAACACATTAACAAGCAGCCATTACTCTATGCATGGAGTAGTGCTTGTAGTGGGTATATTATGCTAGTGATAGATATGGTACAAACTTGGCAAACTTGGCAAAAGGACAGTAATAATCTTTAACTGAAATATATATTTTTTCTGTTTTTTTATACATATATTTGGGTACAGCTTGTCAACAGATAAGTTTATGCAATACATACAATGAGTTTTCTTGGGAGCATATAATGATGCAAAGGAGTCAGTTGCCTATCTTGTCAGTTAGGCCTCATATGCAACACACATCTTCACTCTGCAGCAACACCATTTACAGAAACCCACTGGCAAAGAGAATACACCGAGAAGACATGCGATTACAAGTAAACAGCGGAGATTTGAAGCACGACAGTGAATGAAGTGATATAAAAGGTGAAGTTTTCCCATTACAGGCACGGTGTGGCCCAGAGGGTGGGTAGGGGTATAGCTCTACTCTTCTATGACCGTGGCACTAGAAGGGGTTGAGTGGTCAGCAGCATGCCCCGGCTGCAATTTTCCCCCCTGAAAGACCCGGTACCAATTTTACAGGAGGCTAGTTGGGCCCCAAGGCCAGTCTGGACAGACGGAAAATCTCGTCCTCACCAGGATTTGAACCCAGACCGTCCAGCCCGTATTCAGTCGCTATACTGACTGAGCTACCTAGGCCACGAATGAAATGATATATATATATATATATATGTGTGTGTGTGTGTGTGTGTGTGTGTGTGTGTATACATGTAAATGGAGAGGTCTACATCTACAAAGTGCCCCCTCCGAAACATACTTTTTGCTGAGTTCATTAAACTTGTACCAGATATCAGGTGCACATAGTTCACCAACAACAGTAAGCATTACGTATGCATATAGAAAGGTATTCAGGATTTAAGGGAAGATAAACTTAAAAAACCACACCTGCTCACAAAGGGTTGGAAGCAGCAGAAAAATGTCAATTACATAAAGTTGTCACGGTGCTTTATTAATCCTTTGGTAACTGAATTAAATTTGCATTGCAATATGTAAACCCACGGTTTTAGAATACAGGATTCAATTTTAAATTCATACAAAAAATAAGCAAACAAAAGGAAAAACCCAACAGGTATGTACAAGAATGGCCATAATTGGGCAATGCACACGCTGTGTTGTTCAGTGCCCAAGGTAGAAGCATCATACCAAAGAGGCATAGAGAATGGAAATACAGCTCCTTACACTAGATGGAAGTGACTGGTCAGCTTCACAACACCTCAGAACGACACAGATGATTTATCTCTGGAAGAATTGCTGATAGTGTCTGTTGGATATGGGCTGGTTGAGGCCCAGAGCTAGTGCGGACACTTTGGGAAAGAGAAAACCCCTGTAATTAACTACCACATCATCTGCAATTGATAATTCCACCCAGGTGAGACATTTCTACCCTCCTACAAGCACTACTTTTGCATGTTACCTGCTCTTCCTGCACTGTCTTTTGTATATCTTCTCTCACTTTGTATCATCAGTGATTACTGACCAAGAATTCTGATAGTTGTGAGGTTGTTTTACTTTCAATAAGAATGCATCCCCCACAGAAACAAAACCCCACATTTAAGTGTATATGTTACTAACCCTCTGTATTCAATATATTTGTAGATGCAGCCTGCCATGGCCATAGCTAGCAAGGCATAATACCAGCTTGTCATGAACATAACAGCAATACACAGGGACAAACCAAGGAAGGACAGTGACCTGGAAAGAGGAAAATTATTGTTAACTGGCACAAAGTTTTCTAAAATTTAAACACAAAACTGTTGCGGTTACCATCAATATTTTATCCGAAGTCTGAAATTCATGGGGAAAAATTTACATCTGTGCACACACAATATATTTTTGCCCATAAAATAAAATGTCGTGAAGAACACATCACTCGTTAACTTGGAAGGCCTGGAAAAAAGTCACATTTAAACTGAGACTTTAAACTTGACAGGATGACAACATATGCTACATGACACTGCAATCTGGAAGTATGCTTTAACATTTTCATTAAACACGAACACTGCGATACTGACTCAAGTGCAACTTCACCCACTGCTGATGGCTGCCATCTTTTGTTCTTATTCGCAGCTGATGTACTTAAATACAGGGTTATTCAAAATGACTGTTGGGGTTTTAACAACTTGTCATACACAATACACTTGAGATAGGGGTATATGTATTTTTTTATTTAATAGAACAACACTCCAAGTTTTTGTTACATACCTTACAGGTGCTCTATATGTGCACCCTTTGTGATTCTACAAACATCAACACGATAATTGAGTTCGTTCCAAACTGTTTGTAGCATGTCAGCAGTGATGGTTTCAATGGTGGTTCTGATTTGTAGTTCCGGGATACTTGAGGGAAGAGGAGGAACATAAACCTGATCCTTGACATAACCACATAGAAAGAAATCACATGGGGTTGCAACTGGAGAACAAGGTGGCAAGTTGTTAAAACCCTGACAATCATTTTGAATAACCCTGATTTCAGTCTCTCCATACTCAAGAACATAGAATTTCTCAGGTAATACTGTTATTCTAGTAGGGACTTCATTAAAAAAATCAGTATCGTTTAATGTAAATGTATACAGTGAGGAAGATAAAGGCACTATTGCCTGATCAACGAGGAGCGAAGGCTTCTGGGTAGTGGCACTGTGCAATATGGTAGCAGTACACAGACTTTTCGGGCGACCTAGTGGCCCTGTCACCTACCCTGATGCTGCAGACATTTGACATATTGATACCAAACACAGTGCCACATCCCTGAAGACAGTAATCTCCATTATCACCACCATGAGAAACTTAAATTCCAAGAATCTGTAATTTTAATGTGATGTACATTTTTCCCTTTGACTGAGCACTACACCATGAAAGTATAAAGATACAAAATTGCAAACATTCTAAACCTTGACAACGTATGGAAATGAATGGTCCACCTCATGATCCACATTGTTCCTGGTTTGTATTTGACAATGGACCAAACAAGTTCCAGACCAAGTCTGGATGTGGTGGTGGAGAGGAGGACCCTCACTTCTGCCAAAAATTACAACAGATGTTGTCCAGCCCCCTTACCCTTTCCTCTAAAGACTCCCAGATCATAGTGATCAAGGCAGTTACCTGAGAATTTTTCTGAGAACTGGCATCATCTTTCTGTGTCAATACTGAAAGAAAATGACTGCACTGTGTGATGGTAGAAATAACCTGTCTCATAGTTCATACTTTTTCTTCAACATCTGTGCTTGAAAAGACAGAAAGGAATGTAAAAAAAGAGACAGAAAATAAAGAACAATCCTTGCGGGAGACTGAAATATACATTGGAGGGTAACATGTGGAATGTTAGAAAAAATTAATGTAATATGAGTATTGTGCAATATGATACAGTAAACAAAACTGTATACAGACGCTCTTCTGTTCACAAACATTCAACTTACAAACTACCAGAGATACAAAGAAACCTGTTCGTATGTCCAGCTGTCTGTGAAACTGTTAAGGATAATAGTGACAGAAGGTGTACTATTATGACAGAAATAGAAGTGGGCATTATGAAGCATTTTGAAAGAAGAGAAAATGATAAACATTGTACATATCAACTGTTTTCCAGCATGTTAGGTGTCAAACCCCTGGAACCTACTTCATTTGTATGTAAAGAAGTCCCTGTAATCCATTTACTTACTTACTCCATGGTGAAGAGTCCTTCTTGAGAAGCTGACTGGTTTGCAGCTAGTCAAGAAATTCCCTGCATTTCACGGAACCCCAAGGTTCATTACCACACTCACAAGCGTCCGCCACCTGTCTCTATCCTGGGCCAGCCCAATCCAGTCCATATACCCACATCCCACCTCCTGAAGATCCATCCTAATATTATCCACCCATCTATGCCTAGGTCTCCCCA
>Ga0131853_10023949_pt1 | contig 11020 bp, 6 predicted proteins | sample TergutLab28metaG_FD_92764 | JGI IMG/M metagenome (GOLD analysis project Ga0131853, IMG submission 92764) | Labiotermes labralis P1 segment gut microbial communities from Petit-Saut dam, French Guiana - Lab288 P1 (version 2) (version 2) | ecosystem: Host-associated > Arthropoda: Insects >...
AAATTTTTCTTTAAGCTTCTCGTTACTATTCCAGTGGCTCCAATTATTACTGGTACAATCATACATTTCAGGTTCCACATTCGTTGTATCTCTATACACAAACTCTTGTATTTTAACTTCTTTCCTGCTTCCTTTTGCACAACATTTCTATCTGCGGGTATTGCCACATCGATTAGTGTGCATGTTTTCTCTTTTTTGTTTTTAATTATTATTATTATTATTACAGGATGGTTTCATCTCGGATATGTAATAAATGTTACCATATAATTTTTTAAAATGCTTCTTAATGTTCTCTCATATTCACAATGTATATGCAGTTACTTATCAACTTCCAGACATCAAAAAAAAAAAAGGAATGATACAAAATATCTCTTTCATACATCTGCAATTAATTGAAACGGGAAAATATGTATTGTTTGAGTAAAATGACTTCCAGTGGAACAATGTGATCCAACATTATATTCATTGGAAGGCTAGTGTTGCCTTCTGTACCAAATTTCGGCTGAAGTTAATTAGATAGTATGGGAATGAAACATGGGCAAATAATATGCACTAGTTTTGTTTCCAACTGCTGCACAAAGCTAGTTTTTACACTCCTACATGTTTTGGCTACCTATTGTAGCCATCATCAGGGAGCTACAATATTATAAAGGGACAAGCAGATTATCATATGTCATTAAATTGTAAACATATATACATTAGCATTATATAAGTCAACTGATGTATAGTATTGCTAAAAATTGTTCAGATTAAATTACAAATGAAGTATTACAATGTAAAATGTAAGAATGTAAATTAATTAAATCCATTAATAGGCCCTGTTGTTGATAAGTTTGTTACAACTGATGAGCAAAACAGTGGTGAAGTAACTCCGCTGTACAGCATAGCACACAATGTTCCACCCCAGTGTGCATGTGTCAAAAATAAACTCTATATGGATCCATGTTATATTATTATATTATATTATTTATTTTGTTCATTAAATCCAGCTACATGGGGCCATAGACCATAGGATATAGAACATGTCAAAAATTTGTATAACATAAATAAGACAAAAATGTGTACAGGAAAAACATGGAAAAAGACAATCAAAATATTTATATATTAAATATAATACATGTCACATTTTAGAGATAAAAAATGTACATGCAAGCACTAAATACTAATACATATCAAACCTACGTTGTAAAGTTCATGAGATGATCAAATAAAGTAATGTTAGAATTGTGAGAAGCAGTAAGCTAAGTTACAAAAGTCATTTAAGCTATAAAAAGAGTTGGAGTGTAAGTATTCTTTCAGGGCTCATTTGAACTGTTTCTTAGTCTGGAGAAGGTTCTTCACATAGGTGGGACAGTTACTGAAGGCCTTAATTCCAGAGTAAGAGGGTCCCCTCTGGAAAACTGTCAAATTTGAAGGTGGTAGATGTAAATTTGATTTATTTTTAGTGTTAAAGCCATGGATTTCCGAGTTTAATCTAAAATAATATTTTCAGCCACAAAAAGCAGGAGTGATAACAAATAGTGAGATTGTAGTGGCAATATTTTCAGCCTTTTAAAGTACCTGCTTATATTCCTGTGTGGTGCAGCACAATCACTCCTGCAGTAAACATTGTGTATCAAAACGCTGGGTATGTAGGTATGTATAAAGTGCCTTAGGCTGTTGTCATATCAAACATTAATTTTCAATAATTCTTTCAAGACTTTTTAGTCTTTAATTTATAACATCAATAACTTATCTGAAATATGTGCAATATGTGATATGTAGAACTCCACTCCATGAAAAACAAGAGATATCAAATACTGCAAGATACTTGGAGACAGCTTTTTAGTGTCTTAAATTTCACATTTTAATACTTTACTTGTATTGTAATCTGAATAATTTTTAGCAATACTGTACATCAATTGACTGTTTTATAATGCTGATGTATATATGTTTACCATTTATTTACATATAGAGAATCTGCTTTTGTCTTTATAATATTATATCTCCCTGACAATAGCTACAATAGGTAGCCAAAATATGTAGGAATGTATAAACTGTCATTGTGCAGCAGTTGGAAAGAAAACTAGTGCGTAGATCACAATTGCATGGAATATATATAACATTAACTGTATGGGCAAATAATTTTCACATTATTAAAACATTTTATTATCCAACAGATGCACAGATATATAATTTGTAGATACAATTAGAATTATTATAAAATATTTAAAATTGCTCCAACATGTTTTGGATCACAAGGGATCCATCATCAGGGAGCTCTATACACCACTTGGCTAAAATTACAGTAACGGTATTTTCGTGTCTGTTGATATGGACATAGTCGGTGTTACTACATCCATATCAATGGACAAGAAAAAACCATTACTGTAATTTTAGCCAAGCACTGTATAGAGCTCCCTGATGATGGATCCCTTGTGATCTGAAACATGTTGGAGCAATTTTAAAAATTTTATAATAATTCTAATTGTATCTACAAATTATATATGTGTACATTTGTTGGACAATAAAGTGTTTTAATCATCATTGATGCACGGTACAAACATGAAGAATGTTCACATTGTTATGGTGCTATTGTACCAGTAACTCTGGATGCTATTTCTTCCTTATCACTGTACTGTGTGTTACTATACAAGGCAAGCTACATCAGTTGTGGTCAATATTATGGCAGAATCAAATAACTCGGCCCCTTTTTTTCCAAGTTGACATAAAAAGTGACATAAGAATCTTAAACTTTCTAGTGATTACATTCTGGATAATGCAACTTCCATTTTGATGGATGGCTATAAATACTTTTGTGAACAAAGTCCAATGAAAGTGCATCACTGGAAAATTAAGTGTCCAATGTTGTCAAATTTATATCTCATATTGTACTGTAAAATATTTAAAAATAGATTTAGCTTAAAATCTTCTTTGTAATGTTTTTAAAATATTTTACATGTGAAATATTACACAAATTTGACACTATGCTACTCGAACTCTCTTTACCATTGGGACAGAATACAGAACGTTAAGAACAGCATTACTGACAAGTCCAATTGCTCTTGCTATGTTGTGCAATCGCAATACAAACTCATTCCACAGTCCAGTATGCTTCTGACCAACTTCTGTGGTTTGGCCATTACCAGACCCTTCTTGTTCTTGCAGTTGTCTTGTTCGGTTGATGTAGGAATACATATAGCAGGCTGGGGTTTCAGACACTGTATGGACCATGTGAAATACTCGGGCTGGGATACCAACAGATTCATCCTTTGTCATTCTATGCCTGCTTATGTTTTCTTTCATATTTGTTGTTGGTTGAATAGTTTGATTTTCTGCTACTTCAAGAATTACATCACCTTCTAAAACTGTCAGTGTTATGTTGGTGAGGTCCTTGCTTATGTAATTTTCAAGAGTCAAACCTGTAACATGGAGACAGTAATTATTAACTTACTAACTCTGTGCAGGAAATAAATCACTCATCTAGTCAAGTATGACACCACTTGTGGAATCTGAAGATTCAGAACCATGTTCACAGCAGCTTGCCACTGGACTGTATACAGAGCCAGATAGAACCTAATCTACATCCTCACACCCTGTTTCTTTGCGACTTACTTTAATATTATTCTCTCACTGGTGTCTAGGTCTCCTAAGTGGTCTTTTTCTCTTCAGGTTTTGTAACCTGAAATTTTGTGTAAATTTCTTTCATACCTGTTTGCTACACGTCCAAACTATCTCATCTGTAATTTCATCACCCTTTTAGTTTTATGTGGATACTACAAATTATGAAGCTCCACAGTATGAAGTTTTCCCCATTCTCATGACACTTCACCTAAATTAGGTCCCAGTTTTCTACACATCATCCTGTTCTCAACCCCCCAACTCACCCACCAATCTATGTTCTTCCCTAAGGGTGAAAGAGTTTCACATCTCTGCTAATATCAGGCAAAATTGCAGTTTTATACAATAATAGAGCACAAAATCAATATGTGCATGGACTGGTCTTGGTACTGTCAATCAACACACTTGGGCTGAGCTCAGGGTTTGTGGTAAATATTTGTCAAATGTTATGATAAACTCTGTAGTTACAGGAAAGTATGTTTACTTGGACTGAACCCATATGTACACATATGTGTAGCAGCAAAGTTAACAGTTTTTTGAGATTTTTTTCCTAAAATGAACAACTTTTGTATTTACATTTATCGACTGTCATTATTAGTTTTCAAGATAGCATGCAAAACAGACCATTATTGTGAAATGTATATAAATGTACAGCATACAACACAAAATTACTGGCCTTTACCATTACCAGTAGGACTTTTGTACATGCATGTGTTTAAGTGGGTGTGTATTATGTCAAATTCCAGTATTTTTAAATTAGTGAGAAATTAATTTTTATTTAATAAATTTTACTTAAAAATTACTGTCAACACACCACTTTTATAAAATAAGGAGCCTATACATTAATATTACCTCAGAGATTCTCACTGACCTGGGAAGTCTGCTACAAATATCACATCACTGTACTCTGACCATGAGTAAACTTCCTTTTCTAATTTCATCATCTTTGTTCTCCAGGAACTAAATTCAGTCAGCAGGGGCATGAGCCATGACACTTTCTTAAGGGGTGACCACTCGGCAGTCAATAAATCCACTCTGGGATCAAACATACGCTGCTGGAAACGACCATTTAACGAGCACCACACATCAAGGTGGATTGAGATATTTAGACTAAGTTTGTATTCATTTGCATTTATTCCTTGCAACAAGTTTCTGTTGAGGCATTGAGCATACTGGATTACCATATCTGCATGCTTTTCCCAGCGATCTGTTTGTACCCAAGCCTGGAAAGTTAAAATTTTGTTTTAAGTTTGGGTCTTCTGCAAGCTGGCATATAATGCTGACTTGCATAGATTTGCTGTAGAATACAAACAATTGGTTTTATTCATTATTTGCATTTCCCTCCAGTTAACAGACTGTCTCTCTAGGATATCTTTCTTGTAGTCCTGATGGGTCTTCAACAATAACAGATTTTAATGGTATATGATGGAGCAGGGGGTAACCAGCCTTTATTGGATGGTGGCTTATTGTGAACTGCTTATAACTTATAGGAGGTAATAATATAAATATGTCAAGAAAAGGATGTAAATTGAAATCAATAGACTGCAAATAGCTATGCATTTTGTATTCTCACATCAAGACATTTCAAAAACTCTGTTTTGGTCACACCGTCTGACAGTAAATACGTAATGACTTGCGTGATTTTCATAGAAAAGTCATTATTTACACCAAAACCTCACCACTAGAGTGTAACCTAAACACGCTATAAATATTTAGATATCCCAGTGATTCAGTCCATGGAAATGAAGTCACTGTGCACTCTGTCAACATCAGCAAATGATTCAGAAATTATTATGAATAATGTACATTTTTTGCAAGCACCCAGCAGCCATTCTGAAAGTCCACCAGTGCCCATGGACATACAGTTGGTGATCTGTGTAACAAAGTAATTAGCCAGGAGTCACAATTACTACACTGCAAAATATACATTAACATTATTTCATAATAAAAATTCTTACACATTTTGCTAATGTGTTCTTAGTTTTAGGACAGATTTGCTTGTACAATGTATAAAAAACTCCATGCGTATTTTTTTGTCCCTGTTCAAGACATAAAAATCTGGTGGGTGAGGTAATGTTATATTTAAATGCAGTATAAGTTTCTAATTTAAATATGTATTCATGTTTCACTAACTTTTAGAACTGCAAGCAGAAGTCTCTACATTTTATGGAGAAAAGAATATTAATTTACAACAGAGAATTTATAAAACATCAAAATTACAACTGAAGCCAAAGTGTAAATACAAACGATTCAATCCTTGAGAAAACTCAGTGCCCCAATTAATCTCCACACCAAAATAAACCATCCTATTTTCTACATTAAATACTCATAAAATAGAAAGATGGAAACAATCCCAGTGCCTGTGTAGACTAAGGCTTGGGTTTGCGGCTGCTTGCTTGCTGGAATTGTGTGTTTGAATCCCTCCAGAGGCATGGATGTCTGTCTCTTGTTGAATGTTGTGCGCTTTCAGGTAGAGGTCTCTGTGATGGGCCGATTGCTTATCCAGAGAGTTCCTACCGAGTGTGCGTGTGTGTGTGTCATTGAGTGTGATCAGGTGCCATAATAACCCTGTACACCTACAATGAGTAGGTAGAAAGGGGTCAGACTAAGAAAGAAAGAAAGAAAGAACTAAAATGACAGCTCAGATAGCAAACACTGAGGAATTGTCTATTCATGGTAGATGGGAAATTAGTAATAGTGCCACCTTCTGTGATGAGCTGTGTATATATATGTTTAATTATTACATACAGTTAGAAGTGGATTTATCATAATCTGACCTTTTTTTGTTATTGACATAATGACCAAATTAAAATATATTTGACAGTTACAGAATAATTAATTATTTTTGAGTATTAAAGATGTATCTTTCCACTGAGGTACCTCTGGATCTAGGAAATGTTCCTGTCCTGTTTCGTGATCCACTACTTTGACAACTGCCAGCACAGTATCCCATGTGTGAACCATCATATCCCATGAGTAGCCATACAGACCATTAGTCCAGTTGTTGTATCCCTATCATGAAGAAATATCAGCCATTAAGTATTTTTCACAATTAGTATGTTGCACGTGTTCAAATTCCCACCAATTACGTAACTTCATAAAACAACTGACCATTCACAGAGTGATGCACTTGTATGTAGCCTTTACATTGTTAGGGTGATTATGTGACCCTCTCTTTTATGTAATTGTATATTTTATAGTGACATTTTGAAATCATGATCTTGAATTTTTTTTCATTCCATTTATTAGAAGCCAGCAAGACCAAAGTGGCAGCACAAAGGCTTATCAAAAGCTTTAACCGGTCCAATGCACATCTGCACAACTTGCTTTCACAACTTTTCATATAGCAGGAGCAAACACGGTACTACTTAACTTCTTGCATGCTAGGTAAGGTAATGCAAATACAGTTCTCTCGGACTAATATAGCATTAGATCTGGTCATTTTCACTTTCTCTGCACTCTGTTCCTGATTTACAGCATACAAACATGTTAACATCCAATACTGATTGTTACATAATCTGTACATTACAACCTTATGTAACCCAAGACCTAGTACACGAACTGTTTACCATCACATAAGGAATCCGCATTAATTAACCATATTTTGAATCAGAGAAATCTAAGTCATTAGTACATTCACAGCTGATTTCCTTTTTAATACTATTCTTCCATCTGTCTTTAGATCTTGCAGATAGCACTGGTTTTATTTAAATTGTTTTGTTTCTCTAAATAGCTACGCAGTGTATTAGAATCAAGATGTTTTTGATCAAAATTAACCATTTTTAGGTGAGGCTACTGACATTTCCACATGACATGTTCTGATTTGAAACTGATAAATAATATAACATTTATCCTGTGTTCAATAAGGTAGTACTCATGTAACTGAATTGCAATAATTAACACACTAATGTTTAACATAGCCTGACATTTATGATACATTTGAAGTTCTTCGCACTACAAATTCCAGTATGTAACAGACCCTAGTTCTAGATGATAACTGTTAGTGTACTGACTTGATACCTTAGTGATGAAGTGAGAATAAGGTAGGAAAACTTGCAGACCAATGTGGCTGATGAGCAGGAACCCAACCAGTTTGTGCTTCCAGCCAGTTGTTAATGTTGTTGTATGAATGTCTTTTAAATTCTTGACTCTATGTCCTGTAACAAAAATTGCAGTAAAATGTTTAAGGCAAACAGGTTAAGCATTCACAAAATTAAATACTGAGTACAGAGCAGTTTACATACAAATTTGCCCAAGGTTCAATACCAAACTATTATGGTTTCAAACATACCATGCCCAGTATCATCTGTAGGCTGCAGGGACGAAGTACATTTCTTGTCCTGGTCAGTATTCTTAACAGCTGGTTTTGATACCGAGAATATTTTAGTAATTTTACGTGGCCAATTTGCGTCACAAAATATAGGCATGGTTGCTAAGCAAACATATGGGAACATTCCTGTAAACAATTTCAATATGTAATCAAGTATGCTGTAAAAGTGTTACCAAAGATATGGACAGTAAAAAATTACCTCTGTAAGAAAAAGAATCAGGCAAGCTTTGTTTGAAGTGTGATACAATAGAAGATTACTGCCATTTTAAATATACCTGACACGGTATCTATTAATTGAGTTGATAAAGGCGGTAGTCAAGGTGTTACCCTCAAAATGTATTTCCTTGATTCCAAAACATGGTAATTAGATAAACAACTTATATTGCATCTATTACCAAAATCTGATATGCTCATTAAGGAAAGCATCATAGAGTATAATAGAGTATAACAGTTAACAAAAAGTTATGACAATGATTTGGTTGATTTCCTTTCTAGGTTCTGAATTAATAATTTGTGCTACTCACCAATGGTAAATAGTCGAGAATTCATGACATGAAACAAAGCTAAAATGCATAGAGCATATGGTCGTGTTTTGTTGTAAATCAGGAAAAATCCAATAGTCAGATCAAGAGCAAGGCCATTTAAGTGAACTACCCAAAAGTCCAACTGCTCTGATGTTAGGAAAATTCTACAAAATGGAAAAATATAAAAAATATTTTAGATGTCATTCCATGTGTAATATTTAAAAATAAGATTATTATAACATACTCCTTTTCTGAACATGCATACACACATGTGTACGCTAGAGTGCACTTGTAGAAGTTCAACAAACGCTGACATAATCTTCCCTCTTTTTTTTTTTTTTACTTCATCCATTGACTACTCTGTTAATGAAGCACAACGTTTCTGCAGTTGACTGTACTTCTTTCTTCAGGTGAGTGGCCCAGTGGCTGAAAGTAGCTCTCCCTAAGGGATACACAAGATTAGGTGCTGCCCTTGCCTGAAGACAGAAGCAGAGCCAACTTACAAAATGTCATGATTCATTAAAAAAACTATATGATGGAGAAAGTCCAAAAAGATTATGTCATTGAGTCACATACCACCATCAGATCCCTACAGTCTTGAAATTAACAAACATGTCATTTTTCAGGAGAACAAATTTGAGGCCTGTCACAAGTATAGGTCAGGGAATGGTGTTTAACAAAGTAGTCAGATATTTCAAACACCATTAAAAGAAGAAGGAAAATTAAAGGGAAGAAGGCAGTATAAGTCCTCACTTTGGGGACAGTCATATCTTGCTTTTTTTTGGGGGGGGAGTGACAGCCCCCAGCGGACCATGGCCTCTTCATTCACTAGGTTTCTAGATCACACACAATAACACCGATCACACACAATGATGCACCACAGTTGGTAGGACTCCTGTGGATGAGTGATCAGCTTGTCACAGAGACCTCTACCTGACAACACAACACTCACAACAGACAAACGTCCATGACCCCAGTAGGATTCAAACCCACAATCTCAGCAGGCGAGCGGCCGCAGACGTACGTCTTAGACCGTGCGGCCACTGGGACCAGCACATCCTGCTTAAAGGTGTCAAAATAGTAACCACTCATCATTAGTTAAGGAAAAAAAATACATGTAGATGCATGTTGTGTATTCATACGGCAGTTATCTATTATCAGAAGTCAGCACATTATCATCTGCTGCACATTTTCTTGCACAGAGTAACATTCAAAACATCCAAACATTGTATGTATGTTCCTTCTACTAGTCATCATTCTTTCTGTCATTCCATAATTGGTGTAGTAGAATCCACACCATGAGAAGAGATGGATTATTGTATTTTGCTGGGTATACAGAGGCCATGAAACTAAAACTGGGAATATGTTTCTATCAATTCATGGAATTTTTACATGTTCTCATGTTAAAAATTAATACAAATTGTGTTTAGAGAAAGGATTTGTCCCTATCATCAAGCTAAAAATACAGTCCAAACATCCTAAGTTGGACCTGATAGACAGATTATTATAATAAAACCAACGAGATACACTAATTTCTCAAATTTATTTTTGGAATAGAACTCTGCATGTTTCAGACAGTTTCTATGTCCATCATCAGGAGTCTAGTACTGTATACACAGCAACAGGTATATGTCATACAGGTTATGCTGACTGCTTGGTAGCAAGTGGTCAGCACAACCTGCATGACATATACCTATTGCTCTATGTACAGTGAAAAACTCTTGATGATGGACAGAGAAACTGTCCAAAACATGTAGAGTTCTATTCCAAAAATAAATCGAGAAATTTGTGTATCTAATTGGTTTTATTATAAGAATATATCACAATGCACAGTCCTCTGAATTGAGTGTCAAATTTCTGATAGGCAGAGTTGCTCTATATTGTAACATGAGTTGACTGATGAAGTCCATGAAGTGAAAGATTCGAAATTGGAGATATTTGCCACATACAGTCTATGCAACTTGTATATGATTTAATACAAATTTGACTGGAAAATACAGCTGTAACATACCCATGCAAATATAGATGCCACATATTTAGTGTATTACTTACTTAAATGGATCAAATATCCAATGGTTGCCAAGGTTTCGCATTGAGTATCCATCTAGCCATTCTTTATCCAACTTTTTTAACCCAGCAAAGAAATATAATACAAAGATCTGAAACTGTAGAATAAAATAATTCCATAGTGGTACAGGACTGTTTCTTTTCACTTTTCCAAGGAGGATATCAAGGGATCTGAAAATACATAATGTAACAACACAACACTGTTTAACACAGTCAATGTGCAGAGGGCAGGGGCAAGTTTATTTACCTAGGAAGTGTGTCATCCCCGTTGTGTGTGTGAAACTAGGAGAAGGTATGTAGTCAAACACAAACGCAGCACCATCAAGGAGGAGGACAGAGAAGAAGCCTCCGCACAACCACAACCCCCCACCTCCCCCCTTCCACAAATTAGAGTTAACGTCTAGTTTATATTTCATGTATTTTGTATTACTACCTATATGTGTTATGTTTCATAGTGTTTTATCTGACCCCTGTTTTGATTCGGTTTGTCAAACTATGC
>Ga0131853_10023952_pt1 | contig 11020 bp, 9 predicted proteins | sample TergutLab28metaG_FD_92764 | JGI IMG/M metagenome (GOLD analysis project Ga0131853, IMG submission 92764) | Labiotermes labralis P1 segment gut microbial communities from Petit-Saut dam, French Guiana - Lab288 P1 (version 2) (version 2) | ecosystem: Host-associated > Arthropoda: Insects >...
AGTAGCGGCTCCAGGTCTAGAAAACAGAGATTAACGGCTGTGGGGACCCGTTGCGCTGACCACGTGACACCCCTCTAACCGCAAAAGTTGGCACTAACTTCGCCGACCGGCGGCGGCCGCTCTCGGTATAGTTCGCGTGCGGACAAAGGCCACGGAGTTTGTTTGTTTTGTATGAATTCTGAGTGACTAGATTTATAACTTCAAAAACGCTCTCTCTCTCTTTTGCTCGTAATAACATCGGAAAGAAACAGTACGATTGTTTCTTTTTCGGCACTAACACTTGCTAAACTTTGTAACTTTCATAGCGTTTTTGCGATTAAATTTCTTTATGTTCTGTGGTTTAAAAATTGAATGTTGGTAAAGGTCCGTATTTTATGACAGTATATTCATATCCCTACGAGCCGATTTGAATTTTCAGGCGGGTCGCTTACGGCCCGCGTACTGTATTTTGCTAAACCCTACCCGACGTCATGGAGTTAACATACTAATATATCCAACTCCCTGCTCCGTCTTTTTAAAGTAGGGAGTTTTATATAAACGTAGCCCTGGCGTGTGTATATTACGCCCGTTTTATGAAATGAACCACACACATTCTGTGCAGAAGCGTATCAGGTTTTATAGTTTTGTAATGAACCGTATATAGGTAGCACTTTGTTGTTTCAAACTGCTGGCTGCATTACTCCTAAATTCTTTTAGCTCTTTCCTGTCCAATTTTTTTCATATTATTCGCCCCATTTCTCTCGCAGGCTTTTGTTCAATTGTTTACCTGTTCAGTTGTACAGCAGAACCGTTTACAGAATTGAACGAGGTTTTTTTTTATTTTCATTCGCTTCGTAATATTCTTTTCATTTCCCACTAATCCATTTAACGTACCTTTGGAATGCGATGCTGCAGTAGGCCTGTAACCCAGTCACCTGGAATGCCGTGTTTTGTGAATGCGTTTTTATAATCATGTAAGAAGAGAAAGTTGTCATTTGGAATAAAATGACGTTTAAGAGGGATTCCGAGAGCCGTACACGGCTTGACCATCTGTACACCGGGCTGGTGGGCCGGGTAGCGTAGTCGGCATAGCGACTGGCTACGGGCTGAACGGTCCGGGGATCGAATCCCGGTGGGGGCGAGATTTTCCCAACCTGTCCAGACAGGCCGTGCGGCCCACCCAGCCTCCTGTACAATGGGTACCGGGTGTTTCCCGGGGGTAAAGAGCGGCTGGGGCGTGACGCTGACCCCTCACCTCCTTCCAATGCTGTGGTAAAGAAAGAGTAGAGCTATACCTTTACTCCCCCTATGGGTCGTACGGTGTGTACAGAGCCTCAGTGCCTGTACAAGAGTGAACTTTACCTTTACCTTTTACACCGGGCTGGGTATGTATATACGATCACTGGTCAGAAAGAAGTTTACGGTGCGTGGGTTTTGGGTTCTGTATCTTCCACTCTAACAAGACGGTTCTCGTTTAATTGGTACTGCTGTCTCGCTGCCTTTCCACATAGTCCCTATCACAATTCAGGAATCTACATATCAGACGAGCTTTTTATTTGCCGATAACAGAAGTCCGTGTCCTTGCAAGATTGAAATTGGGCATTACAGGTTCGACGGAACGCAGTTTGGGAACTGCTGAGCATTGGCAAGATACTCTAATTCGACCTTATATGACAGCATAGCATCTTTATCGTAAGATAACTGAGGAACTCCCCAAAACAGAAAAAGGGCCATTATTCGATTGGCTCCGTATTCGTTGCTATTATCGTGTCTCCTGTTGTTTATGGTCACGTTAACGGTGCTGTGTAGCGTCGAATGACGAGGGATGATCATGATGTAAAGATTTGAATGGATGCAGGCGTGGTCACTGCCCCAGTATTACTGTATAGAGTCTGAAGGTACGCCAGACGGCGAGTAATACTGTGCAGTATTAATTACTGCACAGTATTACTGACCGTGTTGTAATAATGTAGGGTTGCTGTACATTATATTGACTAGTCTGTGGACAGTACTACGCAGTATTCGTTCAGTTATCGTCTGCCTGTCGTGCAGTGAACACGCCTGTATCAGAGTAATTGCAGTCGTTCGAGATTTAACCCTTACGAATGCCAGGTCTTAAGAATATTTCCAGTGGTCAAATAGCGTAACGTAATGGATAAACGCTGACAGTGTTTCTGCTTCTGACATGTTAGTATTTGTTTAGCCATTGTTGTGGTAACAGTCTTAACTAGCCCATCAAATGATGGACGGTCGAATCACCTGCAAAAAAAAATCGTTTGGCCCACACATCATTAAGTCTGACATGAGTTTTTTTTTTGTGTGTGCATTGTGGTCTGCGTTGGAACCACTTTTTGATCCAGCGGCAGTTCCTTACCTTTTTTTAAACACAGGGCTAGAGCAATGGCCACACAGGCAGCATCAGTATCACTCTACATGCTTGCTGTTCGTAACACACGAACAAAACGAAATAATGCAGAATAATATCGAGTCGTCCAGGGACAAGCATGTTGCACAATATTTATTCGAGGAAATAGTGATGAACGTCTAGTGGTCTCTCATGTGAAACCGAGCACCGTTTGTGGTTATTTTTAAGTCGACTTGCAAGATTATCATAGTTCTTGTTTAATATCTGTCACGCAGTATCTTTTCCACAGTGCTGAGTGGGCGGTGTGCACTTGTTGAAGCATAGTGTGTGTTGTAGGAGCGCTGATACAAATCATGCCGTATTCAATTTAACGAGCCGTGCAAGTAATGCGGCTGACTCACGCGACTTGAGGAGCTTCGAGAAGCGGTATAGAGATAACAGGCCGAGAGGCCGACGTCATTTGATGGTCCTTTTGTAAAATAGCTCAGTCAGTATTAAAATATCAGCAGCTAAATAACATTTTCTCTCATGTCCTTACGGTACCGTTTAGTTCGTTACTGGCAGCTTCCGTTCTATACTGTCGCATTACCAGATTGATGGTTCGACGTTAACAGTAGCTTTGAGTATTAATTTAGCGCCCTTCTAATTTACCTGGCTCAGCCAAAAAAAAAAAAACAGGTCCTCGTATTACGATGATTTGATTGTCTCCTACGTGATGTCTGTTTTTACAAACTTTAGGTTTAGACGTCATCACAATTTTATAGTCATTCAGCAGCTTCAAGATTATTGTCTTTTTGAACGCGATAGTGCGTAGTCTGGTAGAAAGTTACGAACCTTTAGGAGATACTTTCTTCGTCCATGTTTGAGGCAGAAGACCGGAAGATTGTGACTTCAAGTCCCCCCCCCCCCTCGAAACCTGGGCACCTGTATACCGGTACACCTGGCGTAATATCGCCGAATCCTCGTATTTACTGCCGTAAGAATCTCCGTTTCTCACATCCAGCAACTTGTTTGTGACGTCGACCATTATTATATTACCGGAAGCTAAGTAACACGACTTCATCCCTTCAAGGGCATATTCCGACTGATTTGTTTTTATTATATACAGTACGTCTTGACTGTAAATTATGTCTTTAGCATTCGGCATGCATGGGCAGCATTACGAAACTAGTGCCATGCTTTTGAAGTTGCGGATTTGACGGGGTTTAGAGTCGAGATTCGAAGGTGGAATTTTAATAGCCCACTTGGACTGTCATAAGACACTAATCCTTGCTTTCATTGTGTAGAAAATGGCGTGGAATTCATAGAAGACGGTTTTGGCAATACGTAGTATTTTGCTAATGGTAGCTAGGTAGCACTGTATAATGCGAAAAGCGACTGCCCGTGGGTCATTGGTGTGTAAAATTCTTTGAAATGTCTGGTACCGAACAGTGTTCCTAACTTTGAGCGATTCAGCGCATCTCTAGCACTGAGCGTTTATATTCGGTTGAAATGGATACTGGGCTGCAAACATTTCAGTACAAGTTATTTGATACGCACTGGCGTATGTTTCGTCGCAGAATGGGGCGTAAATGCGTGTGAATGTTCTGTAGTTGTGAGCCGATTTGCAAATACGGGACCTTTGCCTTGGCGAGTACTGATTTGTTATAAGTTCAGGTATGACCAGTATAATTTTTTTTTTTTATTTACCTTGTTCTAATTGTTGGAATCCGATAGCAAGGGGATGTTAGAGAATATCTAAAAAAGCTGAAGGTTAAAAACTGGAAGGAAACAGCTCTAAGGATAAAAGAACTTGGAGAGACTTGGCTGAGAAGGCGAAAACCCACAAAGGGTTGTAGTGCCAAATGATTATTATGGTGATGATTATGATGATGATGATGCTAATTGTTGGAATCATGTGGCTTTGTTCAGTGTGGTCTGGTCTCGGTGCAGGGTTCGAAGGCTGTACGAATATACACGGATGAGGAAAGTAAAGTTTTACTCGTCCAGCCAGCCTCAAGTAAGGAGGCTGCAACAAAAGTGTCACTCGGGGTTTTGCTAGAACTGTTGCGCCTACCCGTGCACCAGTTTATCCAGTATTTCCATGTAACCGCCTAGTGTCATGAATTGTGTTGTAGGCTACAGAGTTGAGTTTGCCGCGATTGTAAGAAAGCTGTATTGACATTAACAGGGAGGTACAGGAGGCGCTTGCAGATCGTAGAGACATGTAAATGATGGTATGCATATTCTGTCCATTAAGCACATTATTAATGCAATTCCAACTAAACGCACGTACAGTTCGCGAACGCATATTGTATTACCTCATGGTACACACTCCCCTACATGCTTCAGCTTAAAATCAGCCACCTTCAGGGAAAATCAAGACCAAAACCTGAAACTCATGTAAACATAAGTTGGAACTCATGGTCGTCATATATTTAAAGTATGCATATATAATTTATTGCTGTAATACATCAGTATTTTAGATTAATGTAGGAATTGTTATTAAATATTAATTTGTTACATTTATATAATGTTATATACTAATACCGCACTGCATTACCCTATATTTGTATGTTTGCGCATTTGACCCATGTCTCTTATCCTGTTTGCTTGATTCTCCCTGAGGATGGCTGGTTTAATCCGAAACAGGTAGGAGAGTGACACTATGAGATAATACAACACATGTTCATTAATTGTTAGTGTATTGAATTGGAATGCTGTGAATAACATATAAACAGCATTTACAGGTGCCAATTAAAGTTTTTATTCTAGCAGTGGGTGTTGCTGCCTTCTAACACACATGGACACAGCACGTTTGCCAAGTAGTTAGACTGTCCGTAGTCTCCCGACCAGTAACATCAGTTCAACATTCTGTAGGTACGTGAGGAACCTAAATTGCTCGGAGTTTCTCAGGAGTTGGCACCATCGCACTGTTATTTGCGAATGGCGCAGGCAGTCCAGCACAACAGCGCTGACACGTCGGAATGGGGCAAAGAAATTGACTGCTATTTTTCTCACTAGGAATAGGAACTTTGGAATTGTTGATTTAGTTGGAAGGTACTGGAAGGGATTAGGCAGCAAGTGAGAAGTATAGAGCGCCGCTGTCATTACCATCTTCCGGTGGTCTGAGCGTGTCATAATAAATGTGCTGTTCCGGTTGCCATGCGTGTGTTGTATTCTTTCGTAATTCTTGGTTTGCTTCGAAGATGAAGTCCACTTTTAATACAGTATTGTGTGTCTTTATTTGACCAGTTTACTGTATAAGCTAGTGTTTAACATTTTGACGCCGGAATTATTTTTTTAATTTTAGCACACCTGTATATAAAATGTGAATGATACAGGAACCAAATACGTTAGAATTATGAAATAAAATGCCTTTTGAAGAGAATAAAAACGGAGAGTATATACCATGTTTAAAATATTCAGTACCTATATCTGTTGAATAAATATATAAAAATGCAGCTTTGGAGGTTAGCGGTGCGGTGCGTCAACTATAGTTGACGTTAGGCATCTAAAGGTTAATTGGTACTTTTTAAACATATCTGTCGGTCCATATATTGAAATCCTTTTGGTTACATTAGTTGTTACAGCCTCACTGTCGTGCCTTATGTCTCTCTTTTGGGATTATGGTTTTGTTTTGTAAGAACCTGTGTTTATTTTACTCAGGGCAATAATCTTGAGTCGCGTATATATATATATGACTTCATTTCTTCGCCAGGTATACGTATTATATTTGCAGTAGACATACAGATGGCATTTCGTATACAGGAGAGTTCCCATGATGTGTCTTTGTGAGATGTTTAACTTCAAGTACGTAATCATTGCAGTGCGCCTGGAACATAATAAGGTTTGCCCTGAAGGGCCTGGTTGGCGCGACTACCTTCCATGTCGGCTAATGACACTGGATGCAAAGTAAGCTACGGTCTTACCTGCTTACAGCATCACTGTGTGCAAAAGGGGAATACTTAACATCGGGGTGATACACGGATAAGCATGTAGGTGAATTTTTATATCTTGTGGGATATTGAGCCGTGTGGTTTGTACACTTCGAAGTAGCATGGTGGTAGTACGCCCATCCAAACGCCGGTAACTGTCAGTCTACAAGTCATCATATCGCGCCAGACATGTCACCACTATCGCTTGACAGCGTCATCGCTTATTATTAGGATGTTTCGGCAGACCGGCATTCCTTTTTGAATGGCAGTTGCTTCGAAACGGCACAGAAGTGTCTTTAAAAACGGTAGCGGGGACTGAGTGAATTGTTCCCCTGAAATATGTGTAATGTTTTGAGAAAAGAAATGAATTGGTTGGTGAGTGTGCTGTTTGGTCTGTAGTAACTACCATTCATATCGACCCGACCGTTCCGTGGTCAGTTTATTGATGGCTCAAGGAGTTCCTTGCTTTTACGGGACTTAATTTTTTTATATATAATTGTATCCAACAAATGCACACAATTGTTATTAGAGTCACAATAAGATTTTTAAAAACAATAAACTTCTACATGTTTCGGACCTCATTGGCCCATAATCAGGGAGTACATTTGTTATTGTATAAAACAGTTTGTTAGCAATATTTTGATCTCGTATAAGAAGAAGAACTGATTGAAATCCTTCCGTGTGAACTGAATATGTGTAGCGAGCGGAATTGGACGGAATTGTTACGCCGAAAGTTAAAATGTAAAAATATACATACAGGGTGTCCCAGCAGTTAAGGTCACAACTTAGGGATTTAATTCCAGCGCTGATTCTGAGTCAGAAAACTTCATATGCACATGGGTCCAATTCACAACGGGTCAGGAGTTATGAGTTTTTGAAGTACAGTAAATAAATTAGAAAGGAAAGAGGAGCATTGCGCATTTATTGGGCTGTGTTGTTAAATGTACAGTTACAGATTCGCCGTTCAGCACTCATGCACGTTGTTCGAAGTGTCCGCCATCTGCTTGGATGCATTTTCTGACTTGTGTGACCAGAGAACTCGTAACCCCACGAAGAACTACGACGTTGTTGACGCTGAGAATTCGCTGGAGTAGTTCTCTCGTGTTCACCTTGTGTGGGCCTCTTCGGTGAACAAAATGTAATGAATCATATGGGGGTTAGAATTAATCCAACAGCGCAAGTCCAACCGGTTACACACGTCCGCGGGTTCAAGATGCTGAATGCGCTTGATAAGGTTAGGATACATTCCTTCTGTGTGTAGTGTTCGCCAGACTCTCAGAGTTTGAGGACAGTACTTCAGGGCTTAATTCCAGACCTAGTTCTGAGTAAGAAATGTCATACTCTTGTACGTACACATGGGTCCGATTTGCATCGGTTGCTGAGTTTGGAGCAGTTGAAGTGTAGAGTTTCATTTTACGCACGATGTAGTCAACAATACAAGAAACTCCATTTATGGGATCGTGATAATCCTCATGGAACTGTCGACAGCAACTACCCACATCACGTTTCCATAAATGTGTGGTGTGGTGTGGTGTCATTGGTGACCAACTGATTGGTCAGTACATTTTCCCGCAACGTCTGACAGGTGATATTTACGCCAACTTTTGGCAAGATGAACTGCCAGCACTCATAGAGAATGTTTCTCTACAAACACGACGACAGATGTGTTACCAGCATGATGGAGCGCCGCCTCATTTCAGTCAGGTTGTAAGGCAGTATCTGAATCATAAATTCCCAAACCGATGGATTGATGGTGTGTGTGCACAGAATTGGCCACCACAGTCACCGGATCTGTACCCATTAGATTAGCATGTGTGTTCTTACATGGAAGGTATGGTGTAAGCACAGAAGTTGAACACGAGATAAGAACTACTCCAGCGTATTCTCAGCGTTGCAAGAATCATCAACAACGCTGCATTGCTTCGTAAGGTTACAAGTTCTCTGCTCACACGAGTCAGAAAATGCATCCAAGCAGATGGAGGACACTTCGAATAATTTGCTTGGGTGTTGAACGGTGAATCTGTAAGTACATTAAACAACATATCTCAATAAATGCGCAATGCTCCTCTTCCCTTTCTAATTTATTTAATGTGCTATAAAAACTCATAACTCCTGAACCGTTGCCAGTTGGACTATTGTGTATATGAAGTTTTTGACTCAGAATCAGCTCTGGAATTAAATCCCGAAGCAGTGACCTTAACTCCTGGACATCCTGTATACCTGTTTGTATTCGCCATAAGAGAGAGGGAGCATAGGGCATATATTTTATAAGCCAGGATACAGTGCATAGCAGCTCCATCCGTGGGAGATTACGACCACTGGGTGATACGTCCAACCCTCCCCGTTCACGGGTATTGCGTTCTTGACAAATCCGGCGAACGGTGACAACGCGATGCGCGTAGTCAAGACCGTAGGGGAAAATTGGATTATGGGAATCGGAGACACGTGAAACGCTGTGACATGTAAACAATGCCTAATAAGCACGGCCAAATTTGTATCAGCGGAATGATGTAGTTGGCGGCGGGAAGTTGGCACCGTGAACTAACGGCATATGGCGGACGAAAAGACGAGATTTGGTGAAGGAGGTGATCTTAAGGTTGCTATGTCTTCAGAATATCGATATACACTTCCTTGCATGGTGCTATGAGAGCACAATTTCGTTTTTCGACCAAAACACCCCAAGGCGCTCTCCATCTCTTCGAGGAAAGAGTAACAAAGACTCAACAGAAGGAATTTTTGCACCGACTGCAAGCACTGGCGTTAATGCTTCGGCCAAAATTGTCTTCATTCCTATTGATGAAAAAATCGTCGATCCGTTACACCATGGAGGCGACCCACCACAGCAATGTGCATTCCCGTGCCCATCAGCACGCACATTACACTTTGCAAAGATAAATAATACGTGATAACAGCAGTCAGTCACTTAGAACAATTGCGAATAGTAATAGACGAAGTACATATCACATAGCAAGGTAAATGGGTAGCAACGGAGTAAGAGAAGCAGGCAGGTGCAACCCGTACGTAATAATCGCGCGCTCTCGCTAGTGCGACCGCGAAAGAGCGAGGGCCGTTCATCGCGATTCACAAGGGTTGCCGCAGTAATTTCCCGCGAATATGTAGAACCGTGTGGCGCGAACCCATTGCTAAGGATTATCTGCCGTAATAATAGTTTGTGGTGGTCGCAGAGTTGGTTTGAATTGGGTACCGATCACAGAGAACCGAACTGCATTTCTGTGTGGATGTATAGAGTAAGAAAAACAGTGGACATTGTTTATACCTGCCTTGTCCCTTTGTCCAACAGACCGTAACGCATTGTCACTGCTGTGCTAATTAGGATCAGGATTTCATTGTGTATCCGTCTTACTGCAGTTACGAAAGCCAGTGTCATATTAACTAGCACAAGTAAGCATTGTGTGCGCTTATCATGTAGTATCTGCCATTAATGGAGTTAATTTCCCCCATACCAATATTTACGTTCAGTAAATAGAACAAATCGAGGAGTCATTACGTTAATTGTTGTAGTTCCGGCACAAGGCGTAGGTACAGTCTTATTTTTAGACCTAGTCGGCGTTTGCGGAATGCGCAGTGGATGTGGCTGATACCACTGACAGAGTGTGGTTTAAATTACTGGCCTCACTTAGGCGTGGCCGAAGGTATTTTAAGGCGCTGCGAACTTGATTCTCTCCGTTACCACAGAAAAGGGTGTGTACGTTAGGGTATGTTGACTTGCTTTTGTGGGTGTAGTTTTCTGAGTATGCAGTGAGTGTGAGTCCACTAATATAGGGCGAATATCTCGGAGGAAACTGGAAATGTTTCGTGTATTGTTTGGGCAGAGAAACCTAGGCCACCTGACAACACTTAACGTCTTCACAGTTTATTTCTTGGACAGACATTTTAATATAAGCGTAGAGTGCCCACGAAATCCAGGTACAGTTTTAAAAATCTGTTACACCGTGTGAAGACGTCCAGCAGTGTGCAGTCTTGTGCACCTTGTTCCTTAGCCGAAAAAAGTTTATGCTCTAGTTCACCTCAGCACATTTTTATGACTGATTTCCTGGCAGATCGATTGGCTGTAGTAGACCAGCCTCTGACACCACGCATTTGGATCTCTCTCTCTGCGTGCGTGCGTGCGTGTGTGTTGCGCGTGCGTGCGTGTTCGCGTGTGTGTGTGTGTGCGCGCGTGTGTGTTTTTTTTATATTATTTGATTTATTGAGCATGCTCCATTACAAGTTAGTAATACTACATGCTTCAATACTTTGTTGTAGGGGATGCAGTGGCTAGCACGGTCATGCATTCCCTTTACATTTTAAGTGACATTATTATTTTTTTTCTTGGTTTCAATTTACGTTTACATTTATATGAATTTAAAACCTATTCTATGGTTCCCCTTGACATCTACTTTACATTACTTTGGGTTCCCTTTAGTCAGTTAAGTATTCACAATACAATTACATGTGTTTACACTTATGTACAATTTCCCCAGTTTTGTGTATTTATGGCAGGTTTTCTTTAAGTTTTCTAATTTAGTGCCCATTGCTTTGTTTTGTTTATCTACTCAATTATTAACTTATGAACAGATTTACTAAATAAACTATCTGAAATACAATAAGTATATATGCATTAAATTGTTATAACGCCTTAAAATCTACGGATGTTATAAACTTCATGAACTCCTTAATGTGTTTCCTCGTGAGTTGTTCCAGCGGGGGTGGCCAGGTGTCACCTGTTCGGGCTATGGCATTTCGTAGGTTCCTTCTC
>Ga0131853_10023956_pt1 | contig 11020 bp, 6 predicted proteins | sample TergutLab28metaG_FD_92764 | JGI IMG/M metagenome (GOLD analysis project Ga0131853, IMG submission 92764) | Labiotermes labralis P1 segment gut microbial communities from Petit-Saut dam, French Guiana - Lab288 P1 (version 2) (version 2) | ecosystem: Host-associated > Arthropoda: Insects >...
TCTTTCCGTGAGACTTGCCAGTGGTTAAAATTTCCCCTGAATGGTTTTTTGATGTTTTGCTGACCGTGCATCTTAGTATAATCTTAGTAATTAACCAACTTAATGCACGAAATCTTGTTTTATGATAAGTTTATTATATGCCTCTACAGGTTTCGAGCACTATGTGCTCATCATCAGGAGGTCAGAATTGTATTATACAGCATCTGGTATCGTCACAATCTGTAGGTGGCCGTCCGGTGCACAGGTTGAGAGAAAACTCAAGTCTTATCTCAACCTGCGCACCGGACGGCCACTTACAGGTGTGATGATACCAGATGCTGTATAATACAATTTTCACCTCCTGATGATCAGCACAATAGTGCTCGAAACGTGTACAGGCATATAATAAATTTATTATAAAACAAGATTTTGTGCATTAATTTGGTTAATTACTAAGATTAAGATTCCCCTGAATGGATTACAGGTCCAGAGCAGGGTTAAGTCAAGGTGGTAGGATTGCTACCTTTAGCCTTTGGACCGGCATGTTTAGGGATGGAATTTCCTCCATTCCTGGTGAAACAGTTATACCGCTGTGACTCGGTCGTCATTTCCTCGTTTGTGAGAACAAGGTATGCCACCAAATACTACTCCTCAACTGGCAGAAGGAATCATGGTAGACCTTTGAAGAGACTTCTGGTTACGTGACACCGGAACGGGTCAACAAGTGACTCAGCTCCATGAAAGATATATTATGATGATGATGATAGAAGAAGAGTGTCACAACTGATAATCTGTGATCTTTCGGGAGAAGCTTTTGAAGGTTTTGAAGTGCTATACTTGTCTATGGGTGCAACGACGACACAACTGCTCTCCAGCGGCGAGTTTTGCAAACTGCGTTATGACACTAATCTATTAAAAGTGCATCTGCAAACGTTTCTTTCTATACCAATAACTCAAAAATGCCAAATTTCGAGTTGTGACAATATTCTTTTAGGGGTGCGAATTGTTTATAAAGCCTTGTAAGTCTTAACATCATAAGCCATGAGAACTTGATTCTATGTTACATGAACGATGGGTTGAATTTTATGTTGTCGTAACACTGCACTGCGCAATAAGACTGAAACAATTTAACAGCTTGTCGATTCTCAACGCCTCATGAAGGAAACTTCCTCTTAACCCTTTAAACACCAAGTTAAATCCCGTCTACCATTTGCTGGCATTATTAGAAGCTCACCCTATTCTCCACATAAGCAGGATAAGGGTTAATTTATATTTCCGTGACAATGAACCTAGTTAGTTGGAGAATCTACAGGTCTTCAGAACGCCAGGCGACGGGGAAGGTGTGTCCTTCATCGCTGTTGGAAACCAAATTTATTGAAGCCAGAAAAGAACGAATTCGTAGATGTACGTATTTAATTCAAAAGAATGAAACGGTTAACTGCTAGAATGTACATGCTCTTCCTTAATCACTTTAAATATTTAACCAATTCATTCCCCGGGTTTCATGTTTCTACATAACCAGAAAACAGTGGCTCCACAGCACTGGCGGCATTCGACACGTACTGCAGCAGAACACCAAATTTTGTCACTAAAATATGAATCCCTCTCTCAGCTATTTAACGCTGACTTCTTGTCTCCCCTTATACACCCCATTCAACCTTTTCAATCGAATTTCCATATCAAATTTCATATTCATTTCATGTTCATTTGTTAATTATTTAACGATATTGTTTCAACTGCAGAAGTCCGTTGCATACGAATCTAACTGGCGACAATTTTACACGCTTATTCAAAGCGAGAGCTCCATATGGAGCCAGCCAGTGCTTCCTCTTTAAAATTCCATTATCTTCGCTTTTCCTTGCGGTCGTCCAGTAGCTGCCTATATCTTCTTCTTCGTCTCCTAGTTACTTTCACCTTTCCTTCAACGAAGTATTGTACAAGGTAGCTCCTACGCAAAGTGTGATCAATCTTATTAGCCTTCCTTCGTTGTATGGTATTTAGACTGTTCTTTTCTTCCTTCACTCTATTGGTGACTTCATCTTCCACGTTAAAAGTAGAACTGTTATTCTCCAATCCTTCTCCAGCACCACATTTCAAAACTTCGAAGAACTTATACGCCTGTTATAACATATATATTACGGCAGTCAGATTGGCAGCTAAAGGTAAAACAGTCCTGTTACAGGCCTGGAGTGGCCCAGAGGGTTCCAGGAGGTTAAGATTCCCAGATTTCATGACAACGGCACAGGATGGTGGTAAGGTTGTCAGCCTTACGCACTGGCCGCCTTTACCCTCAGGAAATGCTCCTGGTACTCATTTCTGTTAGAGGCTGAGTCGACCCCAGGGCCATAGTGCGATCGGAAGGATTTTATGTCAATGAAAAATTCCAATGTCACCAGCTGGGATCGAAGCAACGACCTTCCGATTTGTAGCACGGCACCTTAACCACTGTGCCACGGCGGTCCCCAGATTGATAGCTAGTGACTGCTATTTTTCACTAATGTCCTACATTACCCAGTGACTATTAACTGTTTAGACTGCCAAAAGAAATGAAAAATGAAATATTTTCTTTTTAGTACTGTATGATCATTATAGCAGTGGCGGCTGGTGAATTCTTGGCCAGTCCTTACTTTAATGTTAATTGGTAGTGGGAAGGTAATTGTGAAATTTAGCTGTAGAATGGGCTGGTGAACGGGTAATGTTTATCTCAAATCATCCATGTACAAGCGAAGAAATGTCACGCAAGAAAACAGTTAACTGTAATCGGATCATAGAACCAAAAAATATGTAAATTTTCGTGAAAAATAAAATGCAATTTGGAAAATGAAGTGATGAAAACCCCGCAGAACACGTACAGAAAACGAGAGAGAGAGAGAGAGGAGGAACTGTAGTTGCCAACATATAATTATTTATTCGTAAACATATAGGAGATTGACAGTTGACAGGAGACGGTAAGTAGTTTAGATAAAGTTTAGATAAAGTTTAACCATTAACATTAAAAAGGATGCGTACTGACAAAAAAAAAAGGTTTACTAGTTACGTAAAAATAGTCTGAATGAAACTGAAGTAATAAATTTGAAATATTAATTATAAAACAAACCAATTACACATCTAACTAGGCTTCATATACATAAATACTGTAAATTAATAAATAGAGGTACAATAAATTATAACAATTATTTGAAATATGGAAACTTAAGGTTATCGAAGCATTAAAGTATATCTGCGTTACTAATGGTAGTACAGTCCTTTTAGAGACCTTGTTCGTTACATTGCCATATTCGCAACAGTTCGCACCAAGACCTATCCTGGTACAGGTGAATTCAGGTCACATTCCTGTAGAAAACTGATTTGGCTCTTCTTCAGTATTGTCCTATATGTTTAAATATTCCTTTCAAAATATCTCTTCTCTTTGGGTTTCCAGGCTGAAATCTTGTATGTACTTATCTACCAAATTTGCGTACACCCCACCCGTACATCCGTTCTTGTTTTGATCCCTCGGAGCAACATTTGTAGAATACTATGTGCTATATAGGTATTATTCAATTGAGGAGCTACTTGAATGAAAAAAGTAGCGGCTCCAGGTCTAGAAAACAGAGATTAACGGCTGTGGGGACCCGTTGCGCTGACCACGTGACACCCCTCTATCCGCAAAAGTTGGTTCGCCGACCGGCGGCGGCCGCTCTGTCGGTATAGTTCGCGTGCGGACTAAGGCCACGGAGTTTTATATAGGTATTATTGGCGTCACCATACCCTCTTGTCAATTCTTCTGTCAAAAAAGGTACGTAAAGGATCATTCAAAACCATACACAATATTAATACTCATGAAAATACTGGCAATTCTCCTCTTACTGTACCGGACTCGTCCAGCCATTTCTCTTCTCGAGTATCAATTTCAAGCGTTTCAATTTCCTATGAATTCTCCTATCTATTGTCTCTACCAACTCAATATACCGCTAGATGCAAGCCATCAGCCTGTCCCTTGGCTTTCCAGCTCAATATTGTCCACTCTTGTTTATACACTCTGCTACACTACACAATCAACCATCCACAGTATCAGCAAATTTTATGTAAACTTTAACATCATTTCTATGCAGTCAAGTTAATTAAGTCCAAAGTCACTGCAAGTGATTCTGTTTACACAACAGCGGGTTGAAAAAAAGTAATGAAGAAGTCAAAGTATACTGTCAGGCCTGCCGGGTAGGCTGTCTGTGTAATGTTCGGAGCTTTATTGGATTTCCAAACAGGTCCTAGAAGAACATTTTGACTTCGTTCTTTTCACAGGTACAGCAATTTCTGAAACACCCGCTAATCAGAACATTGTATCTGAGGAAAGTGAAGAGAAGAAAGTGGGAACAAGTAGGTACACATTACGGAAAGCAGCGTATAAAGCCTAGGAAGACTCAAGTTATGCATTGATCACAGTGCGTGATGGTGTTGTTTGTTTGCTTAATCACAAGTTATTTGGGGATTCTGTTACAATTTCAAAATTTACAGCCTCTAACTGTGGATTATGACTTAAAAATGACGTGCAATGAGACAGTCGTGGCCTATTTTGAGATTCCATTCTAAATTTGACGTTCCGGTGACCGTGCGTCGTGATAAATCCTTATAATAAAACTAACTAGTTGTACTAATATCTAAAAAAAAATTGAGAAATTAGTGCATATATTTGGTTTTATTATAGGGATTCAGGAAACTCTGTGACTGGTTCAAGATTCGAACCACACACCTACTTAATACAAACCAGAAGGCCTGCCACTTGAAACAACCTGCTCGATGTTTGTGTTGATTTGTTACTATTTATAAAATTCCGTCCACATTTTTGCGGTTTATTTTTAACAAACGGAGCATTTAGTCTGTTTGTAACAAAGGAGCGTTCAGTCTGATTGTAGACAGCCCATTAATATTCTCACAGAGTATTTTAAGGTAGTAGGGTGGTCGAGAAAAGAGGGTGGGGAATTTGAAGCAGGAAACATGTGTCCGGGGACGTCTGTCTCCATGTTGGGGACATCAGCGTCGATACGGCTGATACGGACGTACGAAACTCACGAGTGCTAAGTTCTGAGATGGGTGTTTTTTTATTCCTTTTTCATAAATTTTTATTTTTTCTTTCTTTTTCGTAAATTTTTATTTTTTAGTTTTCCATTCCTTTTTCATAAATTTTTATTTTTTATTTTCATTCCTTTTTCATAAATTTTTATTTTTATTTTTTTTCGTTCGTTTTTTCATAAATTTTTATTTTTCGTTCCTTTTTCATAAATTTTTATTTTTTAATTTTTCTTTCCTTTTTTCATTAATTTTAATTTTTCATACATTTCTTATTACTTTTATTGATTTTATTTCCAATTAACTCAGAGATGTTATTCGGGTGGCGGCCACTGAATTAACCCTTTAAACAGTAAGTTAAATCCCATCTGCTATCTGCTGGCATCATATTCTCCACGTTAGCAGGATAAGGGTTAATTTCAGGCATTGCGGCGACGCGCGGTGTTCCGGCGCACGCTCTCAAATTTCAAGTTTAGCTGGCATGTTTCGAGCAGGTTTACTCGCTACAGCTAACAGATCCCCTTTTGTTGTCCACAGTGGTAACACCCACGAGGCTCTTGAGGGGATTTTGTAAGAAGAAGAACCGACAGCGATATCAGTATGAGAGAGATGTTTCCATCTCTTGAACTGACGCCCACTCTCCACTTGATGCCCTCCCAAAATCTCTGAAATTTTAAAAATGACGTTTCGTAGGTAAGGGAGACGTATTAAGTAGAGTCAAGGAGCAGAGGAATATCCTACATGAAATAAGTAAACGGAGGGCTAACTGGATTGGCCACATTTTGCGTAGAAACTGCCTTCTGAAACAGGTTATTTAAGGAAAGATAAAACGGGGATATATGTAACAGGAAGACGAGGAAAAAGACGTAGAAAGCTTCTGGATGACCTTAAGAAAAGGAGAGGATACTCTCGTTTGAAGGAGGAAGCTCTAGATCGCACTGTGTGGAGTGTTGGCTTTGGAAGAGGCTTTGGACCTGTCGTAAGACAGACTGCTAAATTAATTAATTTCTTAAGTGGAACATGTTAAATTTTAACAAAAAATAAAACAACGAGCAGAAGGAGTCTCCTTGAGAACCTGGCATTCCGTTTTGTGTATACGACATTTAGGGCAATCGAAGGTTTAGCGCCGTGTGCACAATACCCAAAACGGGACCCTGTTCTGAGCCGATTGAAACTGTGCACACCATATTACCGGATCACTCATCCTTCTCTGTCTTTCTGCTCGTACTGTGAAAAGACTTGCGAGTATTTTTATATTTTTATCTAGTTATGACACGCTTTTTTTTTTCCATAAATATTCAGTATTTCCCGTTACTTCGCATGTACTGGATAAGGGCAGGTTTGAATCACTTTCATTTATCCGGCAGTTTGTGCAGACTCTTAATCACGTGGGTAGCAGAGAAATGTAAACACTTCGAATGGAGATATCATCGCCCGACGGGTTGCCGTTGTTTGCGAAGGGCCTCGGGTGTTAGCGTGCCTCACAGCAGAGCGCTATCTACCCCATGCAGCGGCAGTCTCTCACAGGAAATGCGTGTATACGTGTTGTGCGCTGACGGAACAGGATTCTCAGTATCTTGACGTAATTGAAAGAAAGAGTAGAGATACGAAAGAATCACAGAATGAAAGAAGGGAATAAATAAGCCAAGAAATAAAGACTGAAAGGATGGAAGAAAGGAAAACAAAAGGAAGACAGAAGAAAGGACACAATCAAAAAAGGAGAATGAAGAAAGTGAAAGTAAACAAGGAAAGTATGAGAAATTAAGATGGGACGATTAAAGAAAAATTAATGGAAGCTTTGTGCTCGAGAGGTCCCGGGGTGAAATCACGGCCAGTAGAGGTGATGTTTGAAAACCTTGACACTCTGTTCTCCTGACACGTCCACTCCCACTCATTAATTACCTTACCGTCTGCATTATATACCCTCAGCTAGTGACAACTTCGGTAACTAGAACATAAATATATCTGGCTATTTGGCTATTGTAGGGAAGGGGTTACAAACTTTCCTGTGTAGAACAGCATTTCTCAAATGCTGCCTTCTATAGGCGTAACTTGGCTAATAACACTGGCGGGGGGGGGGGATGTCTCTATTCTGCTTCCCGTAAAACGCGACGTTTCCATTTTTTGTCGCTAAACCACACAATTGAACGTCTATAAAATGTACATACCGTTTTTATTTGCCCATCTTCAACTCGGTAGACAAAAAGGTAATTATTAGGTAGAAAAGTTATTGGAGGGGCAATTTATCCCGCCCCTTTTGTACACCTTCCCCCCCCCCAAAGTTCTGACATGAACTGAACAGAAACGCACCTTGGGCTCCAAACTGTTTTACTAAGATTGTTTGTTGGCAACTAGACTATGTTACGAAGTCTGGTTGCGATTAATACATGAATCTAAATGAGCAGAGTACAACAAGGTGCACAGGGTAATCTCAGTTGGAGTAACAGCCCTTTGGGGTATTTCTTTTTGCAGTCTCTTTGGACCAGTGTTTAGACAGTTCCCTGAAAGACAGAACAGCCTTTTTCTAAATATGTAGCTATCAACTGCGAATGTCAACTTTACCACACCATTCAACACCTCTCACATATAACCCCTGTACCTGAAATGGTGTCTGTAAATAAGTTTTAGAATCTTTAGCTCTAAATCCACCCCTGAATTACTGTGTCCTCCCTCTACACTATCTTGTGCTGCTTTACCCCAGGTTCTGCTCCTGTCAAATTACTCGTATTCACATCCACAAATGGATAATGCTCTTTCTTCAAATTACGCTGCACTCTTTCCATTCTGTTGCGGCGGATTTAATCTGTCTAATACGCCACTGTAAGCTTTCAGTTACATTGTGTTACGTTACATTACGTTGGGTCCTACATCAGCCATCAGTTGACCTTTTCTCTCATACGGAATTTGAAACTGATCCAGAGTTCCTACTTGTTTCCTATTCATCCTCCCTCTGTTTCCATTCTCTCTCTGTTCCCCTTTCGCAACTTCTCTCCCCCACTATCATCGGTCTTGTTATCGGCCATTCCCTGTCTTCCACAGGGAATTTACCGGTGGCAGGTCTGTCCCTAGAGAACGCAGAGAGGTACACAGGGTCAGAGAAGAGCAAGGACCAAATTTGTTAAGCAGAGATCTAGCGCGAACCTCCAAAACCCCTCCCGATCCGCTAAGAAACGTCATGTTCTGTGATGGACAGTTTGGCTTACTTCCTGCAGAACAGACTGTGCTGTCGCGTTTGCTCCTGGTATTCAATTACACCTTAAGGTTGTCTGCAGACCGCAGGGAAGATGCTCAGACAAGGTACAACTATACGCACATCTGAATTCCAGCGTAAAGATCGATGGCTCAAAGAACCTAACAAACAGAAACTCGCTACAAAACTGAAGAATAAAAAAAACCAACTAGATATCACTTATTATTTTATTGTACTTCTTATAGGCTCGACATGTTTCGGGCATTACTATGCCCATCATCAGGAGTTCGCGACTATGATTTTGATTACCACATTGGTCGTTTCATTCTTGGTTTGCTGTATATTGGTGGTTAGGTGCGGTTATGCTGGAGTAGTGTCCGGGATGCAGGCTAAAGCTTTAGCCTGCAGCCTGGACACTACTCCAGCCTAACCGCACCTAACCTCCAACATACAGCAAACCAAGAACAAAACGACCAATGTGGTAATCAACATCATAGTCGCGAACTCCTGATGATGGGCATAGTAATGCCTGAAACATGTTGAGCCTATAGGAAGTACAATAAAATATTAAGTGACATCTAGTTGGTTTTTTATTCTTCAGTTATAAAAATGATGCACGGTCCAATAAACATCAGATTCTTTACAAATCGTCTGGACATAATACGGTTCCAATTATCTTAGGCTTAATAATCAGACAAAAAAAAACGAAAATTATGAATACTGAACAACCGAGATTGTTAATATTTAGATCATTCGTCTGCAGTCAGATAAAAGGATTTTGAAATTAACTATGAACTTTTAATTATGTATATTTCTGATTCCTGTGTTAGTTTAGTGCAAGTACACATTAAATACAAACATACACGTCGCGTACGCGTAATGTAAAATTGTGACGCGTTTGCCTAACAGCTGTTGTAATGGAAATACAACAATGCTTTCTCTGTGTATTGTTGAGCTACAACCCCTGTCAAGAATATAACAATATCGAGTGTTGCACAAAAATATTTGTGTGGCGAATTTATGTATCCAGCAACAATAAAAACGTTCTCAAGTCCTCATGCAGTATATCCGACATTTTGGCCGGATTTTAACCAAATTTGGAGTTACTGTACAGACTTCCATAAAAGCGCCAAACGTCGGAGCTGACAAAAATCCGCCCACTGGGAGCCGCGCTGATACGTACGGACGGACAGACACATGAAAATAATGAGGCAAACAGGCGCCTTTTGTAACGCGAACGCGCCTATAAAGTACTGGACCGGAGGTAAATCGAAGTGAACAATGTAGAACAAAGCTGCTCTTGGTACTGTGCCGCGGTATAAGAGAGCAGATTAATGCTGTGGTGGGTTGTAGAGCTTCAGCACATCCCTTCTGGCAGCCAATTAGTCACAACGATGGAATTGTATAGTCGAGGATTACAGCTTATTTGTGACAGTGCGCGGTGAACGGGGCTGGTCATTGCGAATGAAGCGTAGCTAAAAAAAAAAATACACACGGTCTGTACCTACTACCAATTTCAGAATGAGCGCGGTTAACTCGCTGACGATGCAGGAATTAATAGTGCAGCCAAATTACTACTTACCAAAGAAAACAGTCATTTATTTAATTGCCTAATTAACCAACTAAATATACAACCAACTGCGTAGCTGACCAGAAAAATAAGAAATTAGACATTCACTTTACGGAATAGAAAAGTAAATGAGTATTGTACATGAAAATAAAGTGTGCAAACCGCTGAGGGGGAGGAACAGGAAGCATTGAAAATACATGCACTTTATTATACAGACTAATATGGGTATATATTAAAATATAATTCTTTCTATAAATAAAGCATTCCCGTTACAGGCCTGGAGTAGCCCAGAGGGTTCCAGGAATTTAAGGTTTCCAGATTTCATGACAACGGCACAGGATGGTGGTAAGGTTGTCAGCCTTACGCACCGGCCGCCTTTACCCCCAGGAAATTATCCTGGTACTCATTTCTGTTAGAGGCTGATTCGACCCCAGGGGCCACAGTGCGATTGGAAGGATTTTATGTCAATGAAAAATTTCAATTACACCAGCTGGGATCGAACCTGCGACCTTCCGATTTGTAGCACGGCACCCACTCTTTCTATATATATTTTACATATTTGTTTGCCGGTCCTAGTGGCCGCGCGGTCTAAGGCGTAGGTCTGCGGTAGCTCGCCTGCTGAAATTGTGGGTTCGAATCCCACCGGGGGCATGGATGTTTGTCTGTGAATGTTGTGTGTTGTCAGTTAGAGGTCTCTGCGTCGAGCCGATCACTCATCCAGAGGAGTCCTACTGACTGTGATGCGTCGTTGTGTGTGATCTAGAAACCTGTCGAATGAGGAGGCCCTGAACCACCAGTGGGGGCTGTCGCGCCAAAAACAAAAAATGTATTTGTTTATAGAATAAATATTGTAAAACAAAAGAAAGAGATTTGTTAAATAAATATAATGGATGTTTACCGTCAATAAATTTGAGTTAGCGGTTCAAGTCGAAGGAAAAATGAACATGAGATCCAACATAAAATTATTTTAATTTGAACAGATAACTAGCAACAAAACACGTAAGAAACTGCTGACCAATTCTTCTACTAACACTACTACTACTACTATTGGTAGTAGTAGTAATTTTTCTTCTTCAGGCCTTGGAGTTTAAGGTCTGTGACGTGTGATAGCAACAACACACGTAAGAAACTGCTGACCAATTCTTCTACTAACACTACTACTACTACTATTGGTAGTAGTAGTAGTTTTTCTTCTTCAGGCCTTGGAGTTTAAGGTCTGTGACGTGTGATAGCAA
>Ga0131853_10023958_pt1 | contig 11018 bp, 7 predicted proteins | sample TergutLab28metaG_FD_92764 | JGI IMG/M metagenome (GOLD analysis project Ga0131853, IMG submission 92764) | Labiotermes labralis P1 segment gut microbial communities from Petit-Saut dam, French Guiana - Lab288 P1 (version 2) (version 2) | ecosystem: Host-associated > Arthropoda: Insects >...
AATGGCGACATACTCACATCGCTAATAGAAAAGGTGCTTATAAGTGCAGAGGGCAAAAAGCCGTCAAGCCTACGCTTTGCATTCTACTGCAAGCTGGAAGTCATCGAGCCAGTAACCTCAGTAAACCTAAAAGAAGACGCAACACCCCCATCACAGCCATAAAGACTGCGGTGGGGGCTTTTTGCATATATGGGGCATTAAATTGTTTGCGATTTGCAAAGGAATATGCTATAATTAAATAGTTAACTCTTCTGCCATTTTTTTGAGGGCAAACAAAAGGAATGCCTATGAGTAAAAGTAAAATTGAAGTTCAGGGATTAGAAGTCGCCGTAAACGAAAAGGATATGGGCGATTATATTAACTTGACCGATATTGCTAGATGGAAAAATCCAGATGCTCCAAGTGATGTAGTAAAAAATTGGATGTGGGCGAGCGACATGATAGACTTTATAGGTCTATGGGAAATTTTGAATAACCCCGATTTTAATTCGGTCGAATTCGGCCTAATTAAAAGTGACGAAGCCAACATCTCAAACACTCCTTTTATCAAAGCAATCATCAAACAATTATTTTCCTCAATCTTTTCCTCAAAATCAACCCAACATTGCAAGCCACCCAATTCACTTTTTTTCTCAACTCTTTTAGGTCACGCAAAAAACACTTGACAAGGCCTGCAAAAATGGTATATACTGCCTAAGTTGGTGGGTTTATTCTTTTTTCACACCCACTATCCTTTCAAAATAGTACAAAAACCATCGTCCTTTTAGCCTCAAAAACACAAAGCCGCTGCCTTTCTAGCCCTCACAAAAGAACACAAAACTCATCATAAAAACACAACCCCCTGCACTCGTGGTGAAATGGATATCATGCCGGTCTACGGAACCGGTCTTTCAGGTTCGAATCCTGACGAGTGCACCATATAAATTAAGCATCTAGTCTTCTTTTTGACGGGTGCTTTTTTTATGCAAATAACACAAGATACGGGGGTTTTGGGGCTAAAATGACCCTGTATACAGGGAGAAAGGCTTTCGGACGGCTTTTTGGCAAAAATAAAATGTCTTCTTTTTTGAAACGAACCGCTTCGGATGACCGGGGCGGTTTTGATTTTTGAGGAAAAAGGCGGAGAGAAATCAAAATAGCGGTTTTGATTATTTACGCTAAAAAAGGCAAAAAAGACGAAACGCACGCCGAAATCAAAACGGTCGCAAAATCAAAGTTTGATTGATTTGATTTTAGAGCAAGACTTTTTGATTTATTTTCGACAAGCCCTGACAAAGAACTTGCATTTCCTTAATAAAACTGATATAATACCGTTATACCAGCAGAAAGGAGAAAGCGAAATGGTTCATTTGGTTTACTGCGATGACAAAGAAAAAGTGCTAGAGAAAATAATGGCTGGCACGAAAACAATGGTTGTGCGTGGAGCAACCGGGCGCAAGATACCGCACAGCCGAGTTCACGAGGGAGAAACGCTATATTTTATGAAGAAAGGCACGCACAAAATAACTGCGACCGCAATCGTGGAGAGCGTGCAAAACTTTGTAAAACTGAATGATGCCGAGATAGTAGCAACGCTAGAAAAGAATCAGTCAAGGCTAAACCTTACGGACAAGCAGAAAGAGAGATGGCACAAAAAATGCTTAATATTGGTGGGTTTTAGGGATACACAGCCCATAACACCATTAGACTTTGAACACCAAAGCAATATGGATGACTGGCTGATACTTGAAAAGATAGACGATGTAGTGGTGGGAACAAGCAAACCGTACAACTACGACAATTCTAAATTCCAATAAGCGGAAGGAGAGCGCAAAGAATGACGATTAGCGAGAAATTGAAATTTGCACGAAAGAAGGTCTTCCTAAGCCAAGAGGCAATGGCTAAGGAATTGGGCGTTTCGTTCGTCACTTATAACAGGTGGGAGAACGGCGTCTATGAGCCGAACTACACGGCTCAAAAAGCCTTTCATGAGTTTTGCATTAAGCACAACATAACCAGTTTTAAGGAAGAGGACTAAGGAAAGAATGGGAATGATAACCAACGCATTCAACGCAAAATATGCGGCAAATTTGCTAAGGCGGGGCGGTAGCGGACTGGAGAGGCTATCGACCATCCTTTTGGATGCAAAGGTTGATTTGAACCCCCACCAAATATTTGCGGCGATTGAGGCGCCGGACAACCCTTACAGCAAGGGGCGGATACTGGCGGACGAGGTCGGTCTAGGCAAGACCATCGAGGCGGCGATTATCATAGCGGAGAAGTGGGCGGAAGAGAAACGCAACATTTTGGTCGTAGTCCCGGCAACGCTCAAGGAGCAATGGGCGGAAGAACTGACGGATAAGTTTTATTTGCCAGTCGGGATTTTGGGAGAGAACGACACCGAGATAAGGTTCGGCGAGGCGGTCTACATTTGCACCTACAACTACTGCTACAACCACGAAAAGGAACTAAGGGAGATTGCTTGGGATTTGGTCGTTTTTGACGAGGCTCACAAGCTAAGGAATTTACACACCGAGAGCAACAAGATAGACACGACCATCGCCAGCATTTTCAAGGACACATACAAAATCCTCTGCACGGCGACACCGCTCCAAAACAGCCTACTGGATTTATACTCGCTGGCGACATTGACGGACGAGAACTTATTCCTAGACATCGAAACCTTCAAGGCAAAATACATCCACAAAGACAACAGCAAAGACCTAGCGGAAAGGCTACAAACAATCCTCACAAGAACGCTCCGCAAGCAAGTGCTGGAGTACATCCGCTACACCGACCGCTACTCGATAACGCAAGAATTCAGCCTAAACGAGGAAGAGCAGCAGATTTACGAGATAGTAGTCAAATTCATGAACGAGAAGGACGAAAAGGGCAAGCCCAAGGTCAACGCACTACAACGCATGACCTTACTGAAGGAACTCGCCTCGTCCCCGGCGGCGTTATACGAAACAGCCAGCAAAATGAAGGACTCGCAAGAGGTCTGCGAGGCAGCCCGGCACATAACGGACTCATCAAAGCTGAAGGCGTTAGATGAGGCACTCAAGATAGGATTTGCAAACCTAGCAAAAGCCGGGGCGGAGCAGAAGGCGGTAATCTTCACCGAAAGCCTTGCCACGCAAGCCTACATCGTCAAGCATTTACAAAAGACCTTCCAGCCTCGTGACATCGAAACGCTGAACGGTTCAACAAGAAACCGGGGCGATGTCATCTATGCCTTTGAGCGATGGGCGAAAATACTGGTCTCCACCGAAGTCGGCGGCGAAGGGCTGAACCTTCAATTTTGCAGCATGGTCATAAATTTCGACATGCCGTGGAATCCCCAGCGGATAGAGCAACGCATAGGCAGAGTCCACCGCTACGGACAAAAGCACGATGTGGCGGTCGTCAATTTTTTATGCCGTGACAACTACGCCGACCAAAGGCTCTACGAATTACTCAGCCATAAACTCAAACTTTTTGAGGGAGTCTTCGGCGCAAGCGACACGGTGCTGGGCGTGCTGGAAGACACGGACTTCGAGAAGAGAATCAGCGACATCTACAAAGAGGCACGCACGAAGGAAGAAATAGACAAAGCCTTCGGCGACCTTCAAGCCGAACTGGAAGGAGAAATCAAGCGGACAAAGGAGAACGCCAAGCAAAAGGTTTTTGAGTACCTCGACACCGAAGTCGCTAACCGCTTTAAGGGCATAGGCACGGAACTAGGACTAATCCTCAGCCGCAAGGAAACGCTGCTGTGGGAACTGGCGAAATACATAATCGGCGGTCATGCCTCATTTTACGAGAACGACCACTCAATTATGTTTAGCCGTGGCAGATGGGGCAAGAAAAAGATGCCTTGCATGATTTACAAAATGGACAAGTCGGCAAGAGCGGACGAGCGGTTCAGGATAGGCAGTCCGCTGGCTCAAAGGGTTTTGAACAAAGCCGACTGCAACTACGAGATAACCAGCGGATGTGCGACCTACCGCCTAGATGACACCGCAAGCGACAGCCTAAAGAAACTGAGGGGCAAGAGCGGATACCTAGCACTCTACCACACAACGCAAAAAGGCGGCTGGTCATACGGCGACATCATACTGGTAGGCAAGCTGGCGGACGGCACGGTGCTACCCAAAAGCCTTTGCGAAGAGATACTCATGCTTAAGGCAAGTAGCCTAAGACAAAGCCATTCCGACCGCAGGGATGACGGCATGCTGATAAGGCACATCGAAATGCTAAGAGATGAAGAACTCGACATACTGCAACCAGTTTTTGAAGAATCTCTGAGAGAGTACACCAAGAGCAAGCAAGACGGTACAATCAAATACTTCGAGCAATTCTCAAAAAGCATGCACGGCTGGGCGGACGACAAAATTGCCAGCGTAGAAAAAGCCCTAAAGACCCACGAGCGAAAGCTGGAAGAATTAAGAACCGCCGCCAAAGCGGAGAAGAACTTCCAAAGGAAGCTCAAATTGCTGGAAGAGATAAAGCAAGCGGAGAAGAACTTTGCCGACCGCACGGTGGAAGCCGAAAAAGCGATGGACGGGATACGGGCGGAGCGTGATAGAATTATAGAGGGCAACCGCCGAAAAATGCAAATCGAGTACGAAGGCAAAAGAGATTTTATTCTTCGGTTTACGATAGAAAAGGAGATAATCGCATGAGCAAATTGGAACTAACATGGATCGGGAAGGACAAGCAAATCAACCCCGAACCACGGATACTTATAAAGAAGGACGACCTCTGCTACGGACAAAGCGGCACGGGTAACATTTTGATACACGGCGATAATCTGCTGGCGCTGAAGAGTCTAGAGCAAGACTTCGCCGGGAAGGTCAAGTGCATCTACATCGACCCGCCATACAACACCGGGTCGGCTTTTGAGCATTATGACGACAATCTCCAGCACAGCGAGTGGCTGAGCCTCATGAGGCCGAGGCTGGAACTCCTTCGCAACCTTCTAGCGGAAGACGGCAGCATTTGGATAAGCATAGACGATGACGAGCAAGCCTACCTCAAAGTGCTTTGCGATGAAATTTTTGGAAGAAGGAATTTTGTAGCAAGCATAATTTGGCAGAAGAGAACATCGCCCGACGCACGCCTTTCGATTAGCACAGCGCATGATTATATTCTCGTTTATGCAATAGACAAGGACACATTCATGAAGAAAACAGTGAGCAAACTTCCTTTGACGGATGCTCAAAAAGCAAGGTACAAAAACCCTGACAACGACCCACGAGGGGCATGGACAACATCCGACTTTACGGCGCAAATCGGACACGCAACGCCACAACAGTTTTATGAGATAATTGCACCCAACGGCAAAAGACACAAACCGCCTGCGGATAGGTGCTGGCGGATGATTGAATCGTCTTATTTAGAACTTCTGAAAGACGGCAGAATTTGGTTCGGCAAGAACGGAGATGGCGTGCCTTACAAAAAAATGTACCTAGCAGAAACGCCGGGCTACAATGCTTGGACATGGTGGTCAAACGATGAACTCGGACACAACAAGGAAGCAAAGCAAGAAATCATAAGCCTATTCGGCAGAAAGGATGTTTTTGACACACCTAAGCCAGAGAGGCTTATTCAAAGAATCCTAACCCTAGCCACAAAGCCCGGCGACATTGTGCTGGACTCCTTTTTAGGGAGCGGAACAACCGCAGCCGTGGCTCACAAGATGGGAAGGCAATGGATTGGAATCGAGTTCGGCGACCACGCATACACGCATTGCAAGGTTCGCCTAGACAAGGTGGTGGACGGAGAGCAAGGCGGAATCAGCAAAGCGGTCGGCTGGAAGGGCGGCGGTGGCTACGACTTTTATGTCCTTGCCCCAAGCATTATCAACAAGGACAAAATCGGCATGCCGATTATCAGCCGGGAATACAACGCCGAAATGCTGGCGGCGGCGATGGCAAAGCATGAGAATTATACCTACAGCCCGGACGAGGTTCAGGCGTGGAAACAAGGCTACAGCGGAGAGAGCAAGCAGAAAGCCAAAAACTTCATCTTCACCACGACGGGAACGGTCACGGCCGAATACCTAGACGGCATAGCCACGGAACTGGGCGAGGGAGAGTTTTTGCTTATTTGTGCATCCAGCTTTACGCCCGAATGCAAAAAACGCCACAAGAACATAACCGTGCAAAAGATACCGCAAATTCTGCTGGGCAGATGCGAGTACGGCAAGGCAAACTACAACCTCAATGTCGTAGAGCAGCTTGCGGATTTTGAAGAGGGGGAAGACGAATGAGAAACCTAAATAAAATCAGCGTAGAGGAAATCTACGCAAAAATGAGCCTTCGCTTGCCCCAGTACGAGAGCATAAGGATACTGGACGACATCTGCACCAACCACGACATCGTGAACGGAGAGCATAAGGCGCTGGAGAAGGCAATCAACGCTAAGTACCCTTTATTCAAGGAATTTGAAAGGGGATTCCCTTCGTTTACTTTTGCACTGGCGACCGGGGTCGGAAAGACACGGCTGATGGGCGCAAGCATGCTTTATTTATACCTAAACTTCGGCGTCAAGAACTTTTTTGTGGTTGCCCCGAACCTTACGATTTACAAAAAACTGCGGCGTGATTTTGGCGACCCCAGTTATTCAAAATACATTTTCAAGGGCATTCAGCAGTTCAGTCAAAACTGGCCACGCATTATAGACGGCGAGAATTACCACGAGGCGAAGCTGGGAAACTTCCTCGGCAACAGCATAACAATCAACATTTTTAACATCGCAAAATTTAACCGGGGAGAGGAACTCTCACGCATAAAGCAAGTCAACGAGAACATCGGAGAGGACTACAAGGGATACTTCGGCTACCTAGCGAAGCTCCCCGATTTGGTCATGATGATGGACGAGAGCCACCACTACCGTGCGGATGCCGGGTTTAAGGCGCTGAACGAACTCAGCCCCTTGCTAGGCTTAGAATTCACGGCAACACCGCAAGTGGAGTCGAGCAAAGGGGCGGTCAAATTCCGCAATGTGGTCTACGAATACAGCCTCGCAAGAGCGATAGGAAACTTCGTCAAAACGCCGTGGGTGGCGACAAAAAAGAACTTCAACGCCAAAGCGGCGGATGAGGACGCCGTAGACAAAATCAAGCTGATAGACGGCATAACCATCCACCGCAATACGCAAGTGGAACTCTTAGCCTACGCCGAGAACGAGGGCGTGAGAGCCGTCAAGCCCTTCGTGCTGGTCGTTTGCAAGGACACCACGCACGCCGGGTACATTTTGGACTACATCAAATCGGACGAGTTTTTTGAGGGCTACTATCGTAACAAGGTCATCGAAATTCACTCCGCCCAAAAGGGAGCGGAGAAGGATGCCAACATAGAGCAGCTCCTAAAACTCGAAGAACCCGACAACCAAATCGAAATCGTCATCCATGTCAACATGCTGAAGGAAGGCTGGGATGTCACCAACCTTTACACGATTATTCCGCTGAGAGTGGCGGCAAGCCTAACGCTGAGAGAGCAGACCATCGGGCGTGGGCTGAGATTGCCCTACGGCAAAATCACGGGCAACGAGGCGGTAGACCGCTTGACAATCGTGGCTCACGATTTATTCAATGCCATAGTGGCGGCGGCAAGTGACGAGAACTCCATCATCCGCAAGCAACACATCATCGAGATAGAAGACCTCGGCGGAGCGGAGATAGAAACCATAAAGCCGACAACGGTTTTTGACGAAACCATCAAGAGGCTTTCGCAAAAGCAACAGTACGCTCGGAGCGAGAAAACAAAAGAAGCTCTCGAAGAAGAGAAGAAAAGCTACGAACTGGTCGGCAAGGCGATAGACAAGATAATCAGTAGGCCAGTCAACATAGCAATCTCCGACATCGGCGGAAGTGGAACGAAGACCATCAACATCGTCCCCACCACGAAAGACCTAGCAAAGCCCGAAGTGCGGGAACTGGTCATAGCCGAGGCGATGAAGATAGCCGAGCAAGAAGCTCAAGACGGACAGTCGACCTACTGGCCGACCGACTTCATTCAACAAGAAAAGCGTGCCGAAATCGAGAAGAGAATCGAAGAGGCATACAGCCCGGCGATAGAAATCAAGCAACAGTTCACCATAGACATCCCGGCAATCAGCATAGTGGCGAAGGGAACGGGGCGAGTAGAGATTCAGGACTTCGACCTTTATCCTCACAGCATGCGGTGGTTTGCAAGCCCGGCGGACGAAATAGTGCTGGAGAACCTAAAGAGCTCAGCGGCCGTGCAGCTCCAGTCGCTTGACGAATACACGCTCCCGGATGACCACACGCCGATAACCTACATCATAAGCGCCATACTGGACGCAAACGACCTAGTGGACTACACCGAGAACGAAGACTTGCTGGTTAAACTCGCTACGCAATTTTTGGAGTGGGCAAGCAAGGAATACCCAGCAAGCAAGGTTAACGGCGTGCTGGTAGCCAACATCAAGGACATCGCAAGAGAACTCTCGGAAGAAATCAATAGGAATGCCAAGGTTATTCCGCCAGAGCATGAGGCGGTTCTACTAAAGACCGCCAGCGTAATTCAAACCGAAACCTACACAAAGCTGAAAGGCGAAGAGGTGCGGAAGTACACCGAGCAAGTGCCGTCCTACGCACTAAAAAAGACGGTTTTTGACTACTTCCAAAGGTGCTGTACAAACTTTTGCAAGTTCGCATCCGACCCCGAAAGAGTCTTCAGCGTAATCCTAGAAACCGACCCCACCGTGCAAAAGTGGCTACGCCCGGCAAGAGGGCAGCTCTCAATCACCTACGGCAACGGCGAAAAATACCAGCCCGACTTCATAGTCGAAACCACGACCGCAATCTACATCATAGAAGTCAAGGCACGCAAAGACCTAGACGACCCGACCGTAGAACTCAAGAAGAACGCTGCCGAAGCCTATTGCACCCACGCCAACGCCTTCAACCAAAAGCTAAACCCCACCGCCAAGCCGTGGCGTTACGCCCTAATCCCCGATGACAAAATCGCCCGCAACATGAGCCTAGACGGACTTGTGCGGACAAGGCATTGACATAAAAAACATGAAAAAGCAAACACTACTCAACGAAGGGTACGAGAAGAAATTGCAAAAAACAGAATAAATGCAAGAGGAGAATTCAAAGAGCGAGAGCCTCACCCAAGAGCGGGTGGGGCTTTTTTTAATGAAAAAAGTCAAAATGTTATTAATGGCATTAGCTACAACGACAGCACTTGCAGCATGCAATAGTAATACAAATACAGCAAACGATACAAAAAAGGAATCAACACCATTAAAGGCCACTTTAACTGTTCCTGAAACAGCAAAAGTTGGTGATAAAATTGAATTAAAAGTCGATCTAACACAAGATGGAAATGCTGTTACAAATGCAAAAGATGTAGCATTTGAAGTTAAAAACAATGATACAAATTCTGATAAAATGGTAACTGCTAAAGTACAAAAAGATGCGTATGTTGCTTCTTATGATGTAAAAGATGCAGGCGATTATAAGATCACTGCTCACATTTCTGCAAAAGATGGTGGACATATAATGCCAAACGCTGATATGGCTGTTTCCAAAGGCGTTTCCACTTCAGAACATGCTACACATAATGATCATCAATCTACGACTGAATCTGCTACTGAAGAACACCATCATCATGGAGATGTGGCTATCACATACAACCATAAGCACACTGTAGCAAAAGATAAAGCCATCAATCTTAGTGTTACAATAAAACATGATGGTAAAGCCCTAACTGGCGCGGATATACATTATCAAGTTCTTCCACAATTCAAGGGTGGACAACCAACTTGGATTACTTTAAAAGAAACTTCTAATGGAACATATGAGGGTAAACATACATTTACACAAGCCGGTAAATATCAACTGAAATTACATGTTGAAAACAAAGAAGGCTTACATGATCATGAAATAAAAGAATTCATTGTAAAATAATTTACTTACTCCAAACATTTTTCTATCATAAAAGCCTGATTGGAATTTAATGCTCCAATCAGGCTTTTTGATGTTTTTAAATCAGTTATATTTAACTTTTCGGGCAAGAAACTAAAATTTCCAAGAATCGCAATAAGTGCTTGGATGCACCCACTGCTACTTAAAACCAAATGCACAAAGTTCCATACCGGTTATGTGATTAATTTGCCGCAGCTCTTTTTATGATAAAAATGCTATTAATAAAATGATAATTAATGGAACAAACACTATCAAATAACCCAATGGCTTAGCAAAATTAATGGTCCAACCAATGCCAAATCTTTTTTCAACAAAAAGTGATGGATCTTCTCTATTAAAATAGAACAATCCGCCTTTCCAGTACCGATCATCATCTACATCGGTGATTCCCTCTGAAAAACTTGAGTCATCACCAATTTCCTCTAAACTACTTACTTTAACGGAGAAAATAATACTGCCTATTAAGATTACTAATATAAATGCTATAAATATTGTCAGCATAAATCCCTTCCCAACAATACCATAATGAATAGTTGTTAACTGTAGAAAACTAAATAAGATGGTGATAAGGAAAGCTGTTAAAAACATAAACCAACTTGTATATTTTCTTTTCTCTAATTGTTTAAGAGCTGACTTTTGAGGATTAATAGCACTTATCTTCATACCAGAACGTTTAGTTCCTTCTGTTAAAGCGGCAAATAACCCTTGCATAACCAACATCATAAGAGGTAACAAAATTACTGAAAAACGATTCTTTTGCGTAAAAGCATTAGCTTCTCCACTTGGCCCCCAATGTGTAGGAATCTGTTCAGGCAGTAGGGAGTACTGATAGTACGTGTAAATGATTAATATGAATGGAACAAAAGCTAAACTTATAAAATAAGAGTGTGGCAACATCTCGTCCTTTGCACGTAAGGACATATCTACTATCTTTATTTCAGTTAAATACTTTCCCCATTTTTGCTGCTGTTTCTTTATTTTCAATTTCCAATGAAAATATGCATAGAGCATCATACTTACTATCATTATTAGAAACATTAATGTTATGCCAACTATGACTTGAAGATCCTCATTATGAATTGCAACAATCGACCAA
>Ga0131853_10023959_pt1 | contig 11018 bp, 3 predicted proteins | sample TergutLab28metaG_FD_92764 | JGI IMG/M metagenome (GOLD analysis project Ga0131853, IMG submission 92764) | Labiotermes labralis P1 segment gut microbial communities from Petit-Saut dam, French Guiana - Lab288 P1 (version 2) (version 2) | ecosystem: Host-associated > Arthropoda: Insects >...
CAACAAAAGATTATACAGTATGCCAGAGACTGCCTGTACAGTGTAGAAAAAGTGAACTCCTGATGATGAGCTCCCTGAAGCTCGAAACATGTAGAGTAAAGGACGACTAACCGTGAAATAAAGTATAGTCCATATGTGTCATCTTGTTGGTGTTTATTTTGGAACAATTGTAATGATGCACGGAACCATGAATGTAAAAAATAACTATCATCCTTTATTAAACATCTTTAGAATATAAATTGTTGTGTTATTGACTAATACCTGCACCTATTGTTTACAGGTTTCCTAAATAACTATTTTTTTTATCATTCCCACACATAAGATCTGGTGGGTATCTGTAAAGACAAAGAATACTAACAAATTACATCGCTACCTCAGTCGTTAGGCTTAGGGTATACAAGACAGAGCGTACGCGGAGCATGTCAATAACAAGTTGGATATACACAGAGCCACGAATGGAGTTTATGTCAAAAAATACATATCCCATTAGAAAAGGCATGTATACATTCAGTTTACTTCGTTGTTCGTTTTGATCCCACTCAATTAACAATTCAATACGAAACAACACATTTGTTTAATGGGAAATCTGTACAAGGTAAAAGATCACAAATTACTTTAATGGAAACAACATAACAAATTAGGCTAAAAGAACGGGTTCATACGTCGAAATCTGAACATGCAGACAAGATTAATGAGCTAAGCTACAGAACACCTTAGGTCTGATATGGACCTACCCCCCTACAGGGCAGTGGTACCAACGCATAGGCCACAATCTCTTGATTTAACGTTAAATACTACATTACGATTACAGGTTTCATTTGTGGAGCTCTTTTCTTCTGTTTTCCGAATCGTAATAACCTGATTTTGTCATAAAAATGCAGCGTGTTTTCTGTCAGCTAACCACTGATTTTTAGGCGTGTTCGCATTAAGTCGCGAGAAGCGTCTACTAGATTCGTCATGCCTGTCTGTCTGTCTATCCGCATACATCAGTTCGGCTCCCACTGGAAGATTTGTCGTAAAATTTGGTATTGGAGACATTTATTGTACTCAGTCAAGAATTTCCACATTTGGTTAAAACTCGGAGAATATTTTCGAGAAATTTACATAAAGACCTAAGGATGTTTGTACTGTTTACAGCAGTACGAAATATTTTGCAATTCGACAACAATGCAGAAGGAAATAACTGTTGCTTTTCCATTGCAAAACTCAAATACTGTATATTGTTGACAGCGAAATATCTCAGAAATACAAAAGGAACACATTGTTGCGTTTCTATGGCAACACTGTTTCCAACAACGAGCGACAGTATTACATTGTAAACACATTGACTATCTTGTTAAAATATTATGAAGCCAAAGGACCTTTTGTTAATTTAAGTATACAAACACTTTCACAGACCTTTGTGTACGTCCAGTTTACACAAATTTTCAACTGCAAAAGTAATTGCTTATTCGTCCATTACGTGTGTACTGCACTGCACGGAAGGAATAAAAAAAAAGGGGCACGTGACAAAAGAAAAAACTGTCTGTACCAAAGAGAATCAACAATTCGAGCGACCCCATATATACTTTTCGGGTACAACTGCGTTGATTTGTGCGCCTAACTATGCGAAAATTGGCTAATCAGAATAAAGGTATGTGGACTCACTGATTTATAACCAATTTTTACTAATTTACAATGTAGCGGAGATGCGTACAGGTATAAATCATGTTCATATACATACAAACAAAAATCCCTTAGGCTACCTGTACGCGTTTGTAGATAATTGGGGGGTGGAGTGTAGAAGGGCAGGTGTTTGGAAAGGGGAAGCGGCTGGGGGTGGGAGACAACTGGTAAAGTACGATCCACGTGGGAATTAGACTGCTGGGAAATAGGGGCGAATTTGTATTGTTTTTCTTTTTGATTGAAATAATACGTACAGGCACAACGCTCTCTAGATTATATTGCAAAATTAAGTTGGTTTTCAACTCGTAAACTTGAAAATTATATGTTAGTTGATAATGCAAAATAATGTGTGTATTTTTTCTTGTTCCAGCAGTATAATTGGTTACAATGTCGAGATTAATTGGGATACCAGATGCGAGTTCTGTAAGCGATTGAGTTGTGGATTATTTAATCAAATCGCAAAACACCGATATCAGGTACACGAAACTGTTTTCTATTGACTACGATAATATGAACACAACTCTTAACTTGTCTAAAAGGATTACAAAATGCCAAATTGTTTTAGGTGCTAGACGACATATTTCTAATTGTGGGCTGCACAAAATTTGGTACAGGGTTCAGCAATTAACACTATCAAGGCCAATTTTATACAAACTCTTTGCCCCCATGCATTGCTCTGCCCGTGTCAGAACTTAGAATGATTTCACAAGAGAATAAATGTACCTACGATCCCTTGAATTCGAAAACGGAATCAGGGTTAAAGAACTTAATGTAGAAAGGGCTCCTCAAACCTAAATATTAGGCAATAAAACTAGGAGTAATAAATTTTAAAATCAGAATTATCGTAGGTGTTTATTTTTATATAAGCATTCAAATTCAGAGTTATCCTAGGTGTTTATATTTATATCCCAGAACAAAATGGCCGGACCATTTCACTCCTCCAATAAAACCAGCTTCGATGTAGTTTGGATTCCCGGAGCAACATTAGGGAGGTCTTTGATGTTTATTGGACCGTGCATCATTGTGATAACCGAAGAATAAAAACCCACTAGATGTCACTTATTATTTTATTGTATTTCTTATAGGCTCAACATGTTTCGGGCACTTCTATGCCTATCATCAGGAGCTCGCGAATGTCATGTTGTTTACCACATTGGTCGTTTCGTTCTTGGTTTCCATAAAGGAAGGGAATTTCATTTCCTTTCAATTATCGTATTTTCGAGGAAGGAAAAAAACTTCTACAACGAAATATTGAGAACGTGAGAACGTTTTGAAAATACTCCACATCAGAATTAAGGCAATGAATTACTTAATCCTTTACATATTACGTATGACAAGATAATATGAAGAAACAAAGGCACGTTTCGTCACTAATATGCACGCGACACGCACAAACATTTTTCCAACTTCTCTGCAAATTTCTCACTTATTTTTGTCCGTTCTATCACAAAGGTGTATAGGTCACAAATATTCCAAACCTATGTCAAGAATAAATACATTCTTATGCTCTCAAGCTATGGGGATTAAAACAGGCCTCACACTCACGACCCGCTCATGAAATAATATCGATATCCTTTCTGAATAAAATTCGATTAAACAATCAATATATCAGGGGATAAGTCTAATTTTCTAGATGGTTGTATCTGACACAATATATCATTCAATAATTCTCCCATTCATTTCTACAATTTATTGATATCCTTCAACAGATTTACAGCCATACACGGAAACTCATGAAATATGATGACCACAAGAACATATCTACATGATATAAAAATTAACTCATTATTTTCAAAATTTCTGAATGTAATAATTCCACTCAAATCTGTTCATAATAATAGTAAATTTTTATCATACATGAGTAATTTATAGTTTAAACCTACTCTAAACTAAAGGAGGGACGGCTGACGAGTATTACTGCATACCTCTGGGTAAACAAGGATGCGCACTGTTCTAATTCGCAGGATGACTCCGACACACAACACAAATGAAAGAGGTCACCAATAATCTTACTGGATAAGCAACCAATTGCGCAACAAAGGAAACAGTGTAACGTCTTCGTACAAGAACAATAATAATACAGTACCGTAGTATCCGGCCACATAAATATTTATTAAACCATTTTCCTTTGATGACAAGATAGTGGCGACAGTCTTAAGTACACGCACTTTAAAAATAAGGTAAACATTTGTTTATTCCTCCAACACTACGTTAAAATCGTATAATGCTGATTATCACTGCAGTTCTTAATAAAATAACCATTTGGACTACTTCATACAAGGAAAGTGAACGCAACTGTAACCCTAGACGACGTAAACATACGTACCTAAGAATAGGCACATGTTGTAAAGAACGCCCTGCACTTTTAACGGCTAACACTTCTTTATGTACGAAATAATAACACGTATCGAGTCATAATTACCGTATATTCTCGAATCTAATCGGCAACTTTTTACAGTTTCAGAGGGCTAAAAAATCAGATGCGGATTAGAAACTCGTGCGGATTAGATTCGCGGTCATGAGCTGGATTTTGGAAAAATGATAGAGCCGCTGTACGTGCCGTAAGAACAATACAATACAATAATGTATTTTATTTATTATTTATAATATTATATAATATTTATAATTTATTATTCATCAGACTCACCGTCATCACTCATAACTGAATCAGTCTGCCTTGTAGGCAAGGGGCGGTTGAAGGAAAGGTGCGGATTAGAAGCGGGAACTAACTTTTTTTTTCGTTTAAGAAATCGGCAAAAACTAGTGCGGATTAGATTCGAAAATATACGGTATACCTGGACACATAGTCAAGAGTGCTTTACGAATAAGAAACCACGGCGCAAATGTCTGAAGTGATTCACAAATAATATTGTGTCATATGAATGACTATTAGTTCAGACTAACACTCTTCGGTTTATTTTACGATCCACTTTCCAATGTGAAGCGCAGTGCTCAGCCCGGTGCAAGCATTTCCGTGTTACTGGCGTCCGTGAATTGAAGAGCGTGCTGTGTTGTACTGACCGACTGGAAAGAAATAACCAGTGTCATATCATATACATCAGAATAGCCCGGCGTATATACCACTTTGACATTTCGCTAGCAGATAGGCATAAAACGCCACAGAAGGCAATATGAAAGTAGCAGTCTGACAGAACAATGTGTACATGACGTGAAAGTTATATTGTTTCCTTCCGAAATATCTCCACTTTTTTTAGCAACCGCTCCTTCTGCAGCAACATTTTCGGAGATCCATAAAAAGCGACTCACCCCCTTTTTCTTTGTAGGCAAAAATTAGTCCATTACTTCGTTTTGCATTTTAACTGTAGGGTGGGAGATAGTTATTATATTAATCCGACTTCATTAGGCTGACACTCCAAAACGCCTTAATTTCTCTTTTGACACGATGGCTGGAAATTTATACATGTACGCAAAGCATACTGTATTATTATCAAAAGATTGTACATTCATGTGGAATCTGTCCGTTTTTTATATTCTGGGTGAAACACATTTCTGACACGATACAACCATTATGACTTTCTGATAAAACATTTCTGAATCAGAAAAAAACGATTATATGCTCCAGTGTATCAGGGGTGTGCAACCTCCAAAAACGACAGCATAATGTAGTGCTGAGAGACCGTGTCTTGGTGCATCAACTTTGACAATCATACACAATAACATGGCAGTCCGTGCGATATAAAAAGATTTGGTGCAAAAATGTAATGGTAAACTGCCCGATACTTGGACAGTTGTGCGACAACAGGTTAAACAAACGAATCTAAATCTGTGCTAAAGCCCCACAATGAGAAAAGCAGACCCCTAATGAAGGAATGGTTCTAATGTTCTATGAACTCTGAATCGTGGGACTAGACGCAAATATTGAACAAATTACTGTAAGAATTGCCTTAAAAATTATAAGAAGCCTGACTTTTAAGGTTTAAAATTACAAATTCGAGCCTACCATAGATTTGTGTGCCTCATTACTGAGGGGGGATGGTAGCTTCCCTTCCTTCTTACTTAATTTACAGTGTATCCGAACTCTTACGAAGTCCCTGGATCATCCATCTCCAGTGTTTGGTCATATAACACGATGTTGGGTCGTGGGTACAAACCCCGTTTGGGGTACAGCTTACGCCGGCGCTTCTCCGCGTTGTACTCTCCTGTGTATATGTGTGCGTATGTGTGTGTGTGTCGAGGCTTTGCATTGGGAGACGTAATTTTTTATTGGAACAGAACACAGTGTCTAATCCGTGAAAGACAAGGAAGAAACTGATTATGTTCGCAGGTTCATAATGCAGTCATTTTTCCATATTTTCAGATTATGCAAATTATGAAGTTCGCGAATCTGATTAGTGTGCGAGTACATCGTACATAAAAATGGAAGTGTTCTACGATTGCTCATATACCGGTTATAAGTTTTGGACGGGGGTTTGCATCATATTTAGAGGCTAAAAGAATCTCGTAAATAACAAACATTTGGGAAATATGTCAAGATGCCTGTCTCTTTCTGTTCTGCCCAATTATGCGCATTTCTCAGGAGGATGCACACACCAAGGCGCCATACTAAGACGCCCCTAGATGGATAAATCTCAGAAAAGATGGTTCGCCGTGGCAGCAGAATTGACGACTTTGTTGAGGCTAAGGGGATCACCTGGGCCCCCCAGGAGGTAGCTTGCAGGGGTGCCTCCCGCTGCTGCCGCTCCCAGAAGAGAGGAGAAGGGTGACGTGAGGGCCGCGTGGTGATGATGGTGGTGGTGAGAGATGGCTGAATTGTTGAGACCGCCGCTTCCACCGCCACCACCATGGTGTTGGTGTTGGTGTTGGTGTTGTTGGGTGACGGTGAGAGACACTTTGTTGCTGACAGCCTGCTGCACCAGAAGTGGAGTGCCGCATGACTGCTGTGACGACCACTTGTTGGCGCCACTAGCTGAAGTGTTGTCATCCACGAGTTTGGCTGCAGGGAAACATCGTCGTTAGTGGCATCTCAGGCCGACAGTATGACACCACTGCTAACAGACTTATTTGTGAATACCTGCCCAATTGACCAAGAAAACTTGCGCCCTCTCCATTAGCATGCACATTTAAAACTTTGCTTTCAATAAGTGACTCTTCAATCAGTCGACTTGCGAAATACATAATTAAATAAGTTAATATATAAGTAATTAACCAGGGCACCTGAAGACCTCAATTGAGAAGGATATTCCTGTCCTACATCTGCTATAGTGGAAGTCGTACAATTAAACGAGAGGAAAGAATTTGTTGTGGTGCTTACTTGATGCTATTTGCAGTTTCGAAATGGACTCGCTGGAGATGGAAATAACAGCTTTGTTTGAAGTAATTGTTGCCAGAGACCAATTAAAGTTTTGAAATCGCACAAAGGCTCTGTATGAAATTCACCGATTACTCAAAATATTTCTTTCTGCAATGACTGAATAACTAACCAACCAATCAACCATCCAACCAACTATTGTAATTACTGTATTATATACGTAGAGTAACTACAGAGTGATTCACTAATTATTCAAGTAACTTAATAATGAATAAAATAACCAATTTTCTACCTGTATTAACTGGGTGGTCCACTAACGGACGAATCAACGCACTAATTGACTGAATGCCGAATTGGTAAATACGTTCCTGATCAATCGACAAGACTTAACGTACGTGGGTGATACATATCAGACAACGGACAATATCCAACATAAGATTACCATAATCACTTTCACAAAACTTGTAAAATTACAAAGACATGTAAACAATTGAAAGCATGCATTTAAAACAAATCTCGAAAATTCATAGACAATACGGAGTCTACAAACAATATTGTGTAAGACTACATCATATTTTAGACAGCGGTCGCCATTTGTATTCATGCTTGATACAGAAAATAGAAACAAAACTCTATGCAGTTTTTTAATGTTAGAAATTGTCTTTGCCGAATGTGCTGTATAAAATGAGAACCCAAATTTATTTCGCTAGTCCATTTTCAAAAGCCACTTACAGCTTTTCGAAAATTCACATACACCACGGCAAATACGTTTTTGATTGCCAGCAAACAACTTGGACACGTGTTCTGTTCATGCGTGTAACCACTGCTAGACCGCTGACAGGCACTACCGACATATCACATTCACACAATAAATGTAGAAACACACAGACTAAAACTATGGGGTATAAAACACAAGAGAAAAATAAATCATTCTTACAATAAAACTAACTAGATGCACTAATTTGTCAAATTTATTTTTGGAATAAAACTCTACATGTTTCGAACAGTTCCTCTGTCCATCATCAGGAGGTATGCTGACAGCTTGCGAGCAGGATCAGGATGTTCCGTCCTGATCCTGCTCGCAAGCTGTCAGCAAACCTCCTGATGATGGACAGAGGAACTGTTCGAAACATGTAGAGTTTTATTCCAAAAATAAATTTGACAAATTAATGTATCTAGTTGGTTTTATTACAAGAATTTTTCATGATGCTCAGCCACCTGAACGTCAAAAAAAAATCAATGCAGTTCTTCAAGTATTGAAAACATTTCTAATTTCTTCTAGAAGTATTTTCCACAAAACAAATTAAAAGTAAGCAAACGTGCTGCGCCAGGATTCATACTTCTGTCTATTACACTACAAATGCGTGCTACTGAGAATAACACCGGGAAGAAAATTTCGTAATATTTCCACGTGTACGTATTTCCGTAACTTGTATCTAAAAATAAGAGGCTGGTGTAAAACAACTCTAGTCCATGTATTCAACAACATCCACTTCATAATGAAGTAATTATATACTGAATTAAATAAGTATTCTTCAAATGCTGCATCAATAAGTAAATTCAGCTTAACAGACGAAGATTCAAGACTTCTGGAATATAGGGTCGTGTAGATTCAAAACTACATTACTGTCAGTATTTATTTATCGCTTGACACAGTGTCACATTCCAGACGGCTTGAATCTATGTCCATAGCACTGGGATAACCTCAAATATAGGAGTTTGACAAATATGTATTGTTACAAATTTCAAACTAACTTAGTCTAGCATAGGTTGTCCGTAAGTTTAGGCCTCTGCATATAAATAAATAAATAACAATATTTCAGATGACGTCTTCAGTAACGCAGCACACAGATTGTGTCAAGCGATCACTTACCACCTAAATGTCGTTAAGTTTACAAGGTACAAGAGTGTCAATGTGAATTCATTCAAGCCCATAAAAACGTATTACCTCACAAACTCTCAAGAGCAATACGTTCAAATTCGTTGTGTCGAATTTCACGAAAATCTGTTGATAAGTGTGCAAAGTGAGGATGGAAATTTACCTACGTCCGTAGTAAAGTAGGGATATTAACTGCGAAGACGTTCACGAAATTCACACAGACCAATGTAATTTTTCTCGACATTCTCTGCAAAAAATTTTATGGAAATCGAAAGAAAAACGTAGACAGTGGGGCAAAAATTCATTCACACCCTCAAGCAACGTAGGCCTATGCTTTTCACTGTATCGATATTCATGTAACTCACAATTCTTTACGTAGGACGTCCCTCTGTGATACATAAATGACAATGGGGAAATAAGTGTAGTCAGTCACAAAAATGTTTGTAATATTCTACTCTATATTTTATATTATTTTGCAACATGTTTTGGCTTTCTTAAAACCATCTTCAGGAAATCTAACGTACTTCAAGAAATATTGTCACACACAGCCAAAATAAATGTTTGTTTTTCATTTAGCTGTGATTTCAACTTCACAGTGCGCGTTGTAACAGCCAAAACCAGGCAAAAGCAAGATTAAAAATATACTCAGCCGTTATTCAGTATTTGTAACGTGAAAGAAACGAACCATTCGTAAAAATAGGTCTCGTGGACATTAACCTGTAATTAAAATTTACTAAACAGAATAACGCGAAGATATTCTGCAATCAAATAGACTCAAAACGCTTAATAAATATGCATATTAACCCCTGCAGCACCTTACGGCTGTCTCTGCATCGATAGCCCATGTTTCCTTAACAACACTGTGTAAGGAACTCAAATACGGAATTTAACGAAAATCTGACAGACAGTTTAGTCGTTGACACTAGGTCACAAATGAAGGACGCCAGAATCTTTAAAGTAACCCCCCCCCAAACCCAGCACGTACGGAGTTAAGAACACTAACCCATAATCACAGCAATAGCACAGGTATATTCCCTATTTGTAATAAATCCAATGTAAGAGAAACTCACAGAATTTAAACAAATTACATTCTAATATCAGGAGTTATTATTAGCAGCAATAATACTATCACATATAATGAGAAAGAATTAACTCAAATACAACTAGCTTATATATACATCCTATGTATTAAAACCAATAAAATTCAGAAATAAACCCGCTTATCATATTCTTCAATCCTAACATAAATAAATGAGATTAAGACAAATAAAATTCGAATAGCGATTTACTGTTAATCGTACTTACGACTATATTTAAAGCGATGTAATATTTTCAGCGTTTCCGCCTGCCGAAATTGAAAAAAAAACATTTCGATAAAGGCTTGTTTGGTAAATTCTGATAGGAAAGGAAATTAATATTTCAAGTAATGCTTATTGTAAAGCGGCCCTTGACGCTGACGATTTACCTTATGTAACTGTAAAGTTCTTACACCTTCATCCCGGTGCGTCGAGAGAAACATACTGCTTTACACAGCACACAGAGGCCATCTCTGAAAGGAACCATAAAGTCCGGTCCCCAGTGCAACAAAAAGTTAGTGCTCCTAACATTTAGCCTAGAAGTAACTTAACTTATGTGTTGTCTGTTGCAATAGGACTGGTTATGACACAAACAGAGTGATTTCTTGTTGAAGAAAGAAAATCAAAGAGCAACTATTACGTCCGCCATACCCCCAGTCTATCCGAAAATAACGGAGAACAAAATTCAAAATCAGTTTTGATTAAATTCAGTAGGACAAACAACAAGGACAAAATATTGTCACGCCATGCTTCATTTGATGTCTTTCAGGTTAAGAGCGACTTTATGGACACACATGTAGACCATTTTTAGACAAGAGTACCAGGTTTCGATAGAACTTGAAATTTCTTCCACATTCTAGCACTCTCACACATGTGACAGGATTACAGCCAGTTCGCACCAGTCAGTTCGCACCAGCCAGTTCGCAACAGCCAGTTCGCACCAACCAGTTCGCAGCAGCCAGTTCGCAGCAGCCAGTTCGCAGCAGCCAGTTCGCAACAGCCAGTTCGCACCAGCCAGTTCACAACAGCCAATTCGCACCAGCCAGTTCGCAGCAGCTAGCTCGCAACAGTCAGTTCGCAGCAGCCAGTTCGCAACAGCCAATTCGCACCAGCCAGTTCGCAGCAGCCA
>Ga0131853_10023961_pt1 | contig 11018 bp, 11 predicted proteins | sample TergutLab28metaG_FD_92764 | JGI IMG/M metagenome (GOLD analysis project Ga0131853, IMG submission 92764) | Labiotermes labralis P1 segment gut microbial communities from Petit-Saut dam, French Guiana - Lab288 P1 (version 2) (version 2) | ecosystem: Host-associated > Arthropoda: Insects >...
CCCTCGTAGCGCCCGCAGGCGAAGACCAGCCGCGGCTCGGCGCTCAGCTCGCGGGCGACTTCCTGGGTGAACGGCTCGCCGGACGGGGTGGTGAAGACGATGGTGGTCTCGGCGCCGACGCCGAGGTCGGCGAACGCCTCCCCGAACGGCTCGGGCTTCATCACCATGCCCGCGCCGCCGCCGTACGGCGTGTCGTCGACGGTGCGGTGCCGGTCGTGGGTCCAGGAGCGCAGGTCGTGGACGTACAGCTCCAGCAGACCGCTCTCGACCGCCTTGCCGGGCAGGCTGAGCCGCAGCGGGGCGAGGTAGTCGGGGAAGATCGTCAGGTAGTCGAGTCTCACGCCTCGTCCTCGTCGGGCAGCGGCGTGACCAGCCCGGGCCGGTCCGCGATCACGACCCTACGCTCGGCGAGGTCCACCACCGGCACCAGCGCCTTCACGAACGGCACCAGGGCGTCCCGCCCGTCCGGCGTGCGGACGGTGAGCAGGTCCTGGGCGCCGCCGTGGATCAGGCCGGTGACCTCGCCGAGGTGCGTGCCGTCCTCGTCGTACGCCGTCAGCCCGACCAGCTGGTGGTCGTAGTACTCGTCGGGGTCCTCGGGCGAGGCGTCGGCCGGGATGTCGGCGTACAGGAGCACGCCGCGCACGGCCTCGGCGTCGTTGCGGTCGGCGACCTCCTCGAAGAGCACGTGCAGCACGCCCTGGTGCCAACGACTCCCCTCGACCGTGAGCGTGGTCGGCGCGAGCGCCGAGCCCTTGGGCGGCACGGCCCGCAGCACCGTCCCGTCGGCGAAGCGGCGCTCGGGCTCGTCGGTGCGTACGTCGACGGTGACGTGCCCCCGGATGCCGTGGGGCTTGCCGATGCGGCCGACGAGGACCTCGATGGACTCCACGGACGCAGAGCCTAGGCGTCCGTGGCCCTGGCGGCGCGATCGGCGCGGTCCTACCGTGGGAGGCACCGATTCGGAAGGCGGAGGGACGCGATGGTGGAGTACGAGAGGCCCGCAGTGCTGGACGACGAGGCCTGCTGGGACTTCCTGAGGTCCGAGGAGTTCGGCCGGCTGGCGTTCCGGATGGTCGACGAGGTGCACATCGTGCCGATCAACTTCGCCGTCCAGGCCGGCACGCTGCTCTTCCGCACCGAGCCCGGCAACAAGATGCTCGCCGTGGCGATGGGCAGCGCGGTCGCCTTCGAGGTCGACCGGTTCACCGACGAGCGGGCCACCAGTGTCGTGGTGCGCGGGACCGCCCGGATCCTGCCCGAGGACGAGGCGCACCGCGCCGACCTGGTGCCGCTGCGCTCCTGGGTGGGCGCGCACAAGTACGACGTCGTGGAGATCGCCCCCACGCACGTGTCCGGCCGCACCTACGCCCTCGACCGGCCGTGGCTGCACATGATGCGCGACGAGACCTGACCGGGAGAGCGGACACGGGCGCCCTCCCGAGGGAGGGCGCCCGTGTCGGCGTACTGCTGTGAAGCGGTGGGTCAGCGGCGGCGGTCGACGTCGACGAAGTCGACGCGGGCGCCGTTCTTGCCGGCCAGGGCGCTGATCACCGTGCGGAACGCGGAGGCGGTGCGGCCGCCACGCCCGATCACCTTGCCGAGGTCGTCGGGGTGGACCCGGACCTCGAGCACGGAGCCACGGCGCAGCTGCTTGTCGCGCACCGTCACGTCGTCGGGGTGGTCCACGACGCCGCGAACGAGGTGCTCGAGCGCCTCGGCGAGCATGCTGCTCAGGCCTCGGACTCGGCCGACTCGGCCGGAGCCTCGGCGGTCTCGGCAGCCTCGGCCTCGGCGGTGGCGCCCTCAGGCGTCTCCGTCTCGGGAACCGGCGCGGCCTCGGTCTCGGCCTTGGGCTCCTCGGCCTTGGGCTCGGCCTTCTTGGCGGCCTTCTTCGTGGTGGCCTCGGCCTTGGGCTCGGAGTGAGCCTCGGCGAGCGCCTTGTTGAAGAGCTCCAGCTTGTCCGGCTTCGGCGCGGCGACCTTGAGGGTGCCCTCGGTGCCCGGGAGGCCCTTGAACTTCTGCCAGTCGCCGGTGACCTTGAGGATGGCCTCGACGGCCGCGGACGGCTGGGCGCCGACGCCGAGCCAGTACTGGGCGCGGTCGGAGGTGACCTGCATGAAGGAGGGGTCCTCCTTCGGGCGGTACTGACCGATCTCCTCGATGACCTTGCCGTCGCGCTTGTTGCGCGAGTCGACGACGACGATGCGGTACTGCGGAACCCGGATCTTGCCCAGGCGCTTCAGGCGGATCTTGACGGCCACGGTTGTGGTGTCTCCTCGAAAATTCGTTGAGTGGGTGAGGAGCCCGTCGCCAGGTGGGGCACCGGTCCGGGATCCTCGATGGGCTCCGCGTCGCTCGGATGAGAGGGTCCGGGCGCGCGGGACTCGACCGCCAAGTCTGCCAGAGTCCGGCGGCGGGGAGAAATCCGGCGTACGCCGAAACCTTCCGGCCGGTGGGCGCGTCGAGAGTACGTGACCCAACTCGCCGTCCCCCTGGCGCGGACCGTCCCGGAGCTCCCGGCCGCGCGCGTGCCAACCCTCTCCCAGCGGCACCCCTGGCTGCACCCCGTCGCGGTGCGTGCCCACCAGGCGCGGCGCCGGCTGGCGTGGCTGCTGTCGGGCACCGACTGGGCCGACACCCGCTCGCCCCGGCACCTGCACTACCGGATGAAGAAGCACGGCTCGCTGCTGCTGCGCGAGCTCGAGGGTGCCCCGATGCAGCTGCAGCACAACAAGGTGGTCAACCTCCGGCTCGCCACCCGGCGCACCGACGGGCTGCTGATCCGGCCGGGCGAGACGTTCAGCTTCAACAAGGTGGTCGGCAACTGCACCCGCCGCAAGGGGTACGTCGAGGGCATGCGCCTGTCCGACGGGCGGGCCGTCCCCGGGGTCGGCGGTGGCATCTGCCAGCTCGCCAACCTGCTGCACTGGATGTTCCTGCACTCGCCGCTGACGGTCGTCGAGCGCTCCGAGCACAGCTTCGACCCGTTCCCCGACAGCCACCGGGTGCTGCCGTGGCGCGTGGGCTGCTCGATCGCCTACAACTACGTCGACCTGGTGGTCCGCAACGACACGGCGACGACGTACCAGCTGCGGACCTGGGTCGGCGAGCGGCACCTGCGCGGCGAGCTGCGGGCCGACCGGCCGGCGCCGCTGTCCTACTCGGTGCGGGCGCGCGACGAGGAGTTCCTGCGGGCGCCCGACGGGCAGGTGTGGCGGCGCAACGAGATCTGGCGCGCGACCTACGACAAGGCCACCGGCGACCAGGTCGCCGACGAGTGCGTGAAGCGCAATCTCGCCCGGGTGCTCTACGTGCCCGACGACGCGCGCGTGCGCGAGCTCAGCTGACGATCCTGCCGCGGAGGACGATGGCGGCCGGCCGGGCGAGCACGCCGAGGTCGGCGAGCGGGTCGGCGTCGTAGACCACGAAGTCCGCCGGGTCGCCCTCCCCCAGGCCGGCGTTGAAGCCGAGCCACTCGCGCGCCCGCCAGCTGGCCGCGCCGAGCACGTAGTCGGCCGGGAGGCCGAGCCGGTGCATCGCGATGATCTCGTCGGGCAGGATGCCGTGGCGCTGGTTGCCGGCGCCGTCGGAGCCGGCGTAGAGCGGCACGCCGGCCTCGTAGGCGCTCATCAGCGTCTCGCGCCGGCGGGCGTGGAGGTCGGTCATGGTGGCGGCGTACGCCGGGAACTTGGGCGCCGCCTGCTTCGCCAGGTCGGGGAAGATGCCGATCTGCAGGACGGTCGGCACGAGCGCCGTGCCCCGCTCGGCCATCGTGTCGAGCAGGTCGACGGTCAGGCCGGTGCCGTGCTCGATGCAGTCGATGCCGGCCTCGATCAGGCCCGGCAGGACGTCGTGGCCGAAGCAGTGCGCGGTCACCTTGGCGCCGTGCTCGTGGGCGACCTTGATGGCGCCGGCGAAGTCGGCGGCGTCGAAGCTCGGCGCCAGGTCGCCGATCTCGCGGTCGATCCAGTCGCCGACCAGCTTCACCCAGCCGTCGCCGCGCTCGGCCTCGCGCGCGACCGCTGCGGCCAGGGCGTCGGGCTCGAGCTCGTCGGCGAAGTTGCGCAGGTAGCGACGGGTGCGGGCGAGGTGGCGGCCGGCGCGGATCAGCCGGGGCAGGTCCTCGCGCTCCTGCACCCAGCGGGTGTCGACCGGGCTGCCGCAGTCGCGGATGAGGAGCGCGCCGACGGCGCGGTCCTCGAGCGCCTGCCGCTCGGTCGTCGCGTCGTCGACCGCCCCGTCGTGGCCGAGCCCGACGTGGCAGTGGGCGTCGACCAGGCCCGGCACGATCCAGCCGGTGGCGGCGACGTCCGCCCCGGGCTGCCGCTCGTAGGTGACGTGGCCGTCGACGACGTACAGGTCCCGGGTCTCGCCGTCGGGCAGCACCGGCCCGGAGAACTTCAGCGCCATGTCCCCGACGCTAGCGTGCCGCCCGGGACACGGTCCCGGGCGGCACGCAGCCGAGCGTCGATCAGCGGTGGCTGACCCTGGTGGTCAGGCCGTAGCCGTAGGCGTAGAGGGGGTCGTAGTCGGCGTCGCCGACGTTGATCGGCTCCTGGGCGAGGCTGCGCGGCCACGTGACGGGCAGCTTGCCGGTGAACGCGTGCCGTCCGAACAGGTCGTCGGCCACGCCCGCGCCCTCGCTGCCGGGCAGCCAGGCGGCGTCCAGCGCGTCGATCTGGCCCAGCAGGTCCGGCGGGATGATCAGCGGCCGACCGGAGACGACCACGACGGTGCAGCTGGCGGCCTGAGAGCAGACCTTCTGGATCGCGGCGGTGTCGGCGTCGGAGAGCGTCATCGTCTGGCCGCCGGGTCCGCCGACGTCGCCGACGCCCTCGGCGTACGGCGTCTCGCCGACGACCACGATGCCGGCGGCGTCACTCGGGATCGGGTCGGTGGCGTTCTCGCTGTAGGTCACCGTCCCGCCCGCGTCGGACCGGATGCCGTCGAGGATCGTCGTCCCGGGGATCTGGTTGTCCGAGCTGCCCTGCCACGACAGCGTCCAGCCGCCGGCCTGGTTGCCCATGCTGTCGGCGTTGCTGCCGGCGACGTAGACCGGCTGGGCGCCGGGCTTGAGCGGGAGCGTCGAGCCGTCGTTCTTCAGCAGCACCTGCGACTCGCTCGCGGCCTCGCGGGCCACCGCGTGGTGGGCGGCGTCCCCGATGGTCCTCTGCAGGCCGCGCGGGGTGTAGGGGTGCTCGAAGAGGCCCATCTCGAACTTCACCCGCAGGATCCGCGAGACGGCGTCGTCGATGCGGCTCATCGGCACCGTCCCGGCGTTGACCAGCTGGGTCAGCGTCGCCTCGAACTCCGGCGCACCCGTGGAGCTGCCGGAGTAGGGCTCCATGAACATGTCCATGCCCGCGTTGGCCGCAGCGGCGACCTGGTCGCTGTAGGACCCGGGCAGCTGGCGGATCGCCTGCCAGTCCGAGATCACCAGGCCTTGGAAGCGCTGCTGGCCCTTGAGCCAGCCGGTGATCAGGTCCTTGTTGGCGCTCATCTTGATCGGGTTGCCGAGGCCGTCCTCGGTCCAGTCGACGCTGGAGTAGGACGGCATCACGGACATGACGTGGTGCTTGTGGATCGCATCGACGTACGGCGCCAGGGCGAGCCTCGCGAACTGCTCGTGTGACACCTGGTCGACGCCCTGGTCGATCGGGTAGGCGCCGGTGCCGGCCTTCGAGGCGTCGTACGTCGTCAGCCCGTCGCCGGCGAAGTGCTTGGCGGTGGCGAGCACGTGGTCGGGCCTGGCGAGGTCCTTCGGGGAGGTCCCCTGGAAGCCGTCGATGGCGGTCTCCATCGACTCGACGAGCTTCGGGTCCTCGCCGAAGGACTCGTAGGTGCGGCCCCACCGGTCGTCGCGGGCGACGCAGATGCACGGCGCGAAGACCCAGTTCGGGCCGGAGGCGCGGGTCTCGGTCGCGGTGATGTGCTCGATCCTCTCCACCAGCCGCGGGTCGCGGGTGGCGCCGAGGCCGATGTCGTGCGGGAAGACGGTGGCGCCCTGCATGTTGTTGTCGCCGTGCACGGAGTCGATCCCGTAGAGGATCGGGATGTGCAGCGGCGTGGCGAGCGCCGCCTTCTGGAAGGTGTCGACCATGTCGGCCCACGACTGCGGCGTGTTGGGGGTCGGCACGGAGCCGCCGCCCGAGAGCACGCTGCCGACGCGCCAGTCGGTCACCTTCGACGGGTCGTCGGTGACGTCGGCACGCTCGGTCTGGGTCATCTGGCCGACCTTGTCGGCCAGGGTCATCCGCGAGAGCAGGTCGGCGACCCGCTTGCTCGTGGGCAGGTGGGGGTCGAGGTACGCCGGGTGCCGGCCGGCGGGGTGGCCCGGCGCGGCGTGATGGCCGGGGCCGGCGTCGGCCGGGACGGCCGCAACGAGGCCGGCGACGGCCAGGGTTCCGGCGGCGAGGCCGATGGGAATCAGTCGTGACAGGTGCGAGCGCACGTGTGTCTCCTTGCCCGAGAAGGAATCCCGGCAGAGACACAGTGGCCCGAGAGGCCCGGCGACGCTGCCGGGGTGCGCGCCGATGGCGCGCTCTTAACCTTGGAGCCGCCTGTGAGCGGCCGTCAACGGTGACCGGCGCGTAACTTCGCAGCGCTCAGAGCTGCTCGAGGAGCCAGGTGGGGCTCACCGTCGTGGCGTACGGCGCGAGGTTGGCGCCCAGCGCGCGGTCGGCCGTGGCCACGCGGACCCGGTGGCCACGCTCGTGGGCGCGGCGCGCCTCGGCGACGATGGCGGAGTCGCCGTCCCTCGGCGCGTGGACCACGCGCAGGCCCGACGAGGCGCCGGCCGGTACGCCGGCCTTGGCGCCACCCTCCAGCACCAGCACGATCTCGTCGTCGGCGAGGTCGGCGTCGAGCAGCTGCTCGTGGAGCCGCCGGGCGGCGCCGGCGCGGTCCTTCCACCAGCCGTCGGGGCGCGCGCCGACGACGTTCGCGCCGTCGACGACGAGGACCGTGGACATGCGGCAACCCTAGGTCCCTCTTGACCTCATGTGGACTTGAGGTCCGAGCATGGCCGCATGGACCTCTCGGACGAGCAGATCGCCTACCTCCGCAGCCAGCGCCTCGGCCGGCTTGCGACCGTCCGGCCGGACGGCGACGTACAGAACAATCCGGTCGGGTTCTGGCTCGACGACCAGGGCCGGATCCTCATCGGCGGGCTTGCGCTGGGGCGGAGCCAGAAGTTCCGCAACGTCCGGCATCACCCGCAGGTGGCCTTCGTGGTCGACGACCTCGCCTCGGTCGATCCGTGGCAGCCGCGGATGGTCGAGATCCGCGGCACCGCCGAGGCGCTCCGCGATCAGGAGACGCGACCGGGGTTCTCCGGCGAGCTGATCCGGATCACCCCGGAGCGGGTCATCGCGTTCCTCGACGCGCCCGTCGGCTGAGCCTCACTTCAGGTACTTCGAGAAGTCCTTCGGGAGGTTGAGCTGCGCGGCGGCGGCCTCGTAGTCGATCTCCTCGCCGCCCGGGTTGCCGAACGGGTTGGCGGCGGGCTTGGCAGCGGCGGCAGCCTTCTCCTGGGCCGCCTGCTGGGCGGCCTTGGCCGGGTTGCCCGACCGGCGCGCGCCCTTGCCCTTCTTCTGCTGCGGCGCCTGCTTGGCGCCGGAGCGCTTGCCCATGCCGGGCATGCCCGGCATCCCGGGCATGCCGCCGCCGTTGGCCAGCGACTGCATCATCTTGCGGGCCTCGCCGAACCGCTCGACCAGGCCGTTGACGTCGGAGACCTGCCGGCCCGAGCCCTTCGCGATCCGCAGCCGGCGGGAGCCGTCGAGGATCTTCGGGTTGGCCCGCTCGGCCGGGGTCATCGACTGGATGATCGCCTGGATCCGGTCGATCTCGCGCTCGTCGAAGTTCGCGATCTGGTCGCGGAACTGGCCCATCCCGGGCAGCATCCCCATCAGCTTCGACATCGAGCCGAGCTTGCGCAGCTGCTGCATCTGCTTGAGGAAGTCGTCGAGGGTGAAGTCGCCGCCCTGCAGCTTCTCGGCGGCCCTGGCGGCCTCCTCGGCGTCGAACGCCTTCTCGGCCTGCTCGATCAGGGTGAGCACGTCGCCCATGTCGAGGATGCGCGAGGCCATCCGGTCGGGGTGGAACAGGTCGAAGTCGGTCATCTTCTCGCCGGCCGACGCGAACATGACCGGCTTGCCGGTGACCGAGCGGATCGACAGCGCGGCGCCGCCGCGGGCGTCGCCGTCGAGCTTGGTGAGCACCACGCCGTCGTACCCGACGCCGTCGAGGAAGGCCTGCGCGGTGGTGACGGCGTCCTGGCCGATCATCGCGTCGACGACGAAGAGGACCTCGTCGGGCTGGACGGCGTCGCGGATGTCCTTGGCCTGCTGCATCATCTCGGCGTCGACGCCGAGGCGGCCGGCGGTGTCGACGATGACGACGTCGAAGAGGCGGCGGCGCGCCTCCTCGATCGACTCGCGGGCGACCCCGACCGGGTCGCCGACGCCGTTGCCGGGCTGCGGCGCGAAGACGGGTACGCCGACCCGCTCGCCGTTGACCTGGAGCTGGTTGACCGCGTTGGGACGCTGGAGGTCGCAGGCCACCAGCAGCGGCGACTTGCCCTGCTCCTTGAGCCACAGGGCGAGCTTGGCGGCCAGGGTCGTCTTGCCGGCGCCCTGGAGGCCGGCGAGCATGATGACCGTCGGGCCGCTCTTGGCGTAGCGCAGCCGGCGGGTCTCGCCGCCGAGGATCTCGACGAGCTCCTCGTTGACGATCTTGACGATCTGCTGGGCGGGGTTCAGCGCCTGGCTGACCTCGGAGCCGCGGGCGCGCTCCTTGACGGCCGCGACGAACTCGCGCACCACCGGCAGCGCGACGTCGGCCTCGAGCAGCGCGACGCGGATCTCGCGCGCCGTCGCGTCGATGTCGGCCTCGGAGAGCCGGCCCTTGCCGCGGAGGTTCTTGAAGGTGTCGGCGAGCCGGTCGGAGAGCGTGGCGAACAATGCGGTCCTCTAGCCAGATGTATGAGGTGGTGAGCGCACCAAGCCTAACCGGGCGCGCCCGCTGACCCGTAACTACGCGGACGGGCGGCGGCCCACCGCGAAGACCGACTGGCCGAACGGCGGGCGCACCATCCGCTCGAACGCCTTGGTGACCGGCAGCACGAGCGTGTCGTAGATCCGCACCATCGGGCCCTCCTTCGGCATCATCTTCAGCACGCAGGTGGCCAGGTAGTAGCAGATCAGGCCGAGCGCGTTGGCGTAGTGGATGTCCTCGACCTCGAGGCCCGCCTGCTCCATCGCGGCGCGCAGCGTGCGCTTGGTGTAGCGGCGCACGTGGCCGGTGGCGATGTCGGCCGGCCCGAGCGCGAACTGGAACGCCGGGACGATGATGATGACCGCGCCGCCGGGGCGCACCAGCCGGCGCATGCTGTCGAGCGCCGCGACGTCCTCGTGGATGTGCTCGAGCACGTTGTAGGACACCGCTGCGGTGAAGTCGGTGCGGCCGACGTACGTCTCGTCCACGGGCAGGTGCAGCGAGCGGACCTCCACGGCCGGTACGTCGGCGAGGCGCTCCTTGAGGTCGACGAGCCGGTCGGGCTCGGCCTCGGTCGCCGTCAGGTGCCGGCCGGCGCCCGCCCAGGCGCGGGCGTAGTCCCCCAGGCCGCTGCCGATCTCGATCGCGTCGTCGCCCAGATAGGGCTCGGCGAGCTCGACGAACCACTGCCGGTGGTTGACAGCCGTGGCGAGGCCCTCGAGCACCTCTGCCTGAACGAGCTGGTCACCGGTCAACTCCATCGGGTCCTCCTCGGTGGTGGGTCGGGCCGGCGGCCTCGGTTCTCGCCAGTATGGTGGCCCCACCCTAGAGGGCAAAGGAGCGCCGTGATCGGACCGGGCTGGCTGCGACGCGGCGTGGCAGCCGACCTCGCCGTCGTGGCGTCGTTCGTGCTGCTCGCCTTCTGGGTGATGGGGCGCCTCTGGATCGAGCGCGACGTCGGCTTCGCCAACAACCAGGCGGACCAGGCGTTCTTCGAGTGGGTGCTCTCCCACGGCGCGCGCGTGCTCACCGTCGGCGAGAGCCCCTTCCACTCCACCCAGATGGGGTACCCGGACGGCGTCAACCTGATGGCCAACACCAACGTGCTGGGCATCTCGCTGCCGCTCGCGCCGATCACGCTGCTGGTCGGCCCCCGCATCGCCCTCTACCTCGTGATCACCCTGGGCCTGGCCGGTACGGCGACCTCGTGGTACTTCGTCCTCTCCCGGCCGCTCCTCGGCTCACGGCTGGCCGGCTGGCTCGGCGGACTCTTCTGCGGGTTCGCGCCGGCGATGGTCTCCCAGTCCAACGCCCACCCCAACCTGACCTCCCAGATCCTGGTGCCGGTGCTGGTCTGGCGCACGCTCAAGCTGCGCGAGGAGGGCCGGTGGCTGCGCAACGGGCTCTGGCTCGCGCTGGTCGCGATCGTGCAGTTCTTCGTCAGCTCCGAGGTGCTGCTGCTGACCGCGGTCGGCGTGGCGATCCTGCTGGTGGTGATGGTCGCGACCCGGCGGGAGCTGCTGCACGAGTGGCGCCCGTTCGTCGCCGGGCTGGCGGTCGCGGGCTGCGTCGCCGTGGTGGTGCTCGCCTACCCGCTGTGGGTGCAGTTCAACGGCCCGGGCGCCTACACGCGGCTGCCCGACGGCTACCTGGTCATGGGCGCCGACCCGCTCTCCTATCTCGCCTTCGCCCGCCAGTCGCTGGCCGGCACCTCCGGCGAGGCGCAGCACCTGGCCTTCAACCCGACCGAGGAGAACACCTTCCTCGGTGCGCCCCTGGTCATCGCGCTCATCGTGCTGGTCGTCAAGCTGCGCCGCCGGCGCCTGGTGTGGGGGCTGGCGGCGGTCATCCTCGTCACCGCCGTCTTCTCGCTGGGGCCGTGGCTGATCCGCTACGGCTACTCGCCCAACGTCCCGATGCCGTGGCAGGTCCTCCAGCGACTGCCGCTGTTCGGGTCGATCGTGCCGGTGCGGTGGGGTCTGGTGGTGACGGCGGCGGTCGGGGTGCTGCTCGCGGTC
>Ga0131853_10023963_pt1 | contig 11018 bp, 8 predicted proteins | sample TergutLab28metaG_FD_92764 | JGI IMG/M metagenome (GOLD analysis project Ga0131853, IMG submission 92764) | Labiotermes labralis P1 segment gut microbial communities from Petit-Saut dam, French Guiana - Lab288 P1 (version 2) (version 2) | ecosystem: Host-associated > Arthropoda: Insects >...
CCGCTTTCAACACGGCTGTTTGAGGTTTCGATAAGCCCTGTAGTTTCGGTTGCAGAGACTTGGCTGCGCCCTGCAAGATTGCGTACTTCTTCCGCAACTACGCTAAAGCCCCTGCCGTGCTCTCCTGCTCTTGCCGCCTCTACTGCGGCATTAAGCGCAAGCAGATTTGTTTGGAATGCAATTTCTTGAATGGCTTTGATAATCTTGGAGATCTCTCCTGATGATTCTTTAATTTGTGACATTGCCTCTACCATTTCTTTCATGGAGGCATTTCCTTGCTGAGCATTGGTTGTAGACCTGTTGGAAATTTCGCTTGCTTCCGTTGCGTTGTCGGCATTTTGGCGCGTTTGCTCGTTGATTGTTTCGATAGCTGCGTTAAGCTCCTCTACAGAGCTTGCCTGTTGTTGCGCTCCGTTTGCCAGCTCCATTGCGCTTGTTGATATCTGGCTTGCGCCTGACAGGACTTGGTCGGATGCAGAAGTAATTTCTGACATGGTTTTATAAAGCGTTTCGGAAATATGATTAAGCGATACCTTGATGGCGCTGAAGCTGCCGACATATTCGCGAGTAATGCGCGTAGTTAAGTCTCCGTTTGATACGTCCTCCAAAGTTTTTGAAATTTCACCAATATAAACGGTCAACTGTTCTATAGTGTTGTTGACGGCATTTTTGATTTGCAAGAAGTCACCTGCGTAATTACCGCTTACTTTTTCTGTGAAATTACCTTCTGAAAGGTTGTCCATAATCTTCATAATTTCAATTATAGGTGCATCCACGGCAGAGGCTATTTGATTCAGGCCGTTCATGATTTCCTTCCACCCACCATCAAAGCCACTCACATCAACTTGATAGTGCATATCGCCTTTTACGGTGGCAGCTTCAATCATACCGCCTATGCCATCGCTGATGTGTTCAAGGTTAGCTTTCAGCGCGTCAACAGCTTCGTTCAGCACAGCCTTTTTGCCTGGCAATTGTGCTAAATGAAAACTAAAATCACCTTTGCTGACCTTGCTCAGCACATCCAAAATACTCAGCACATCCCTCACGAAGCCATCCGTGAAGCTATTGAGGCTTGTAATCATATCTGCATAGCCGCCTTCGTACTTTGCGGCATCTATGCGATATTCGATATCGCCGTTTGTGTTAGCTTCGTGGGCGAAGGCATCTATATCTGTTACCATGCCCTTAATCGTACCAACCAAATCATACACATCGCCCGTCAAAATGCCTATCTCATCGTGGCTCAGATGTGATTTGTCTGTGTTTATATTCAGCCGTCCGCGGCGCACATCGCCAACTAACGCCACCAGTCGTGTAATAGGCTTGGTGATAGTGTAGCTTACGAAATATAATATGGCAAGCGCAATTAACAAACCAATCGCACCAATCAACGCGACTATTGAAATAACGCCGTTGCGCTGTGTCGCGATTTCATTCATAGAGTATGCCATGAAAATAGTGCCCAACACGTTGCCGTAAGGGTCATAAAATGGCATATATGTTGCGATAAAATCGCTGCCGAATAGCGAAACGTTGCCTACCCATTCCTGTCGCTGCTGGAAAACGGTACGTAGTAAGTCGGGGTCTGTCATATATGTGCCAACTACGCTGTTTCCGTGCTCATCGGTAAGCGTGCTGGAAATACGATAATGCCGGCCATTTGTTTCACGAAAAATAGTAAATTCGGCATCATGACGGGCGCGCAGAGCCTCAACTGCCTTTGGCGTGTCCAGCGCGTAGCCAACCACAGCCACACCGATTATTTCACCCTCATGAAACAGGGGGACGCTGGCGCGGATAGGGATTTGGCGCAAGCCAACAGGGGTGTATGCCACGCTGACGATGCCTTCTAATGCCTCTAATAAACTAACAGTGGCAAATGCGTCACCATAGCGGTGAGGCTCATCTGTGCGTGCAAGCACTATTGTGTCTGCTCCTGCTACTGTGATGTAAGTAACACCGTGATATGCGGCCACTTCGTTACCAACTCGCAGGATCTCCTGTGTGTCCGCAGTAAGAACAGCATCAATAAGGCGCTGATCATAGCTTACTCGCAAGCCGACATCAATTACTTGGCGTCGAATATCTTCTGAGAAATAGCGCATGCTATTTGCCGCGCTGTCCATGCGTTGGCGGACAAGGTCTTGCGTAAAACTGTTGTATTGTACAATTGTAATTATCAATGTGACAGCCAATAATATTAAAATCAGCAAGCCTGTGGGTAGTATGATTTTACTTCTCATTTTCATGTTTCTCATTATAAACCCTCCTTAGTATCCCAAAGATGCTTTTAAACTGTGCGACATTAAATCAAGCCTTACTAAAAAAGTTTCGGCTTTTAGGTAGCGTTTTCGGGAGTGTTTGATTCCTTATATATTTTATTATACCACAAAATTCACTAAATAACAACCTGAAAACAAGCATCGGGTCGATTATAAAGAAAAATAATGCCTATTGAAATAATAATTCTAAAAAAGTTAATTAAGGAAATAAAAAACGCTTCATACATTTTTTCGTTTTTTATGCAACCGCATCTATATCTGTTCTGTCTATACAAATGAGCACGACCGATACCAGTATTAAGTAATTTTGTAAAAATATATCAGGAGGGGCACATATGTTAGGTGTGAAAATACATGCTTCCGCTCATTATGTTCCGTCTAGGGCAGTATCTAACGAAGAGATAAGCACATGGGTTGATACAACTGATGAATGGATTGTGCGACGCACAGGCATAAGCCAAAGGCGCATGTCCGAGGGCGAAAACACATCAGATTTATGTGTAAAAGTAGCCGAACAACTGCTCGAAAAGTCAGATGTTACAGTGGATGACATAGATCTAATATTGGTGACAACCGTAACTCCGGACTATTTGTCCCCCTCGGTATCGTGCATGGTGCAAGGGGCGATAGGCGCCAAAAATGCAATTGCCATGGATATAAATGCTGCTTGCACAGGTTTTGTATATGGGCTGTCTGTTGCGCAAAAATACTTAGCCTGCGGGCAGTATCGCCATATAATGCTCATCGGTGCAGAGGTGCTGACCAAATACGTAGATTGGACAGATAGAAACACTTGCATACTTTTTGGCGATGGTGCCGGCGGTGTGATTGTGTCTGGAGACAGCGGCAAATTTTATGCAGAAAAGCTCTGTTCGCGCGGCGAAATGCCTATTACTATGTCTTATCAGGGGGTATACAATCCATTTTGTAAAGGAGAGCGAAAGGTGGATTATCTTAAAGTGGACGGCAGAGAGGTTTTTGAATTCGCCGTAAAGAGTGTCTCGGAAAACATTTGCGATCTGCTGCAATTCAACGGTATGACCATGGCGGATATCAGCTACATCATCCCTCATCAAGCAAACAAGCGTATAATCGAGGGAATATGTAAAAAAATAGGAATTGATAATGCTAAATTCTTTATTAATATACAAAAATACGGCAATACATCGTCGGCCAGTATCCCTATTGCCCTGAGCGAGATGATGGAAGAAGGTCTTGCTTCTAAGAGCGATAAGATTATAATGTCCGGCTTTGGAGGCGGGCTGACGTGGGGAAGTGTGTTATTAGAGTTATAATATGGAGATGATTTAATGAGTGCAATAATGTTTAGCGGGCAGGGTGCGCAAAAAATAGGCATGGGTAAGGAATTTTATGATGCTTTCGCTATTTGTCGCGCGTCTTTTGATGAAGCATCTGAGGCATTGGGGTTTGATATGCCTAAGCTATGCTTTGAAGAAAAAGAGCTACTGAGCCGGACAGAATATGCTCAGCCGGCCCTTTTGACTGTTGGTGTCGCTATTTATCGCCGGTTATCAGAGTGCGGATTTTCGCCTGATGTTCTTATGGGATTGTCTCTGGGGGAATATACAGCTATCACTGCTGCAGATGCTTTTGACTTTGCAGATGCTGTGCGCCTTGTGCATAAGCGCGGCAGGCTGATGACGGAGCTTGCGGGGGATGGAGGCATGTTAGCGAGCATAGGTGTCAATAAGGATGTGCTGGAAGATATTTGCAAGAAAGCAAATGAGATAGGCTTTGTTGCTTGTGCAAATTACAACACATATGAGCAGATTGTTTTGTCAGGTGAACACGACGCTCTTGATGCTTGTGCCGTTGAGATCAAAAATGTGGGTGGTAAGGCTATGCCGCTAAAAGTGTCGGGCCCATTTCATTCATCCTTGATGTCTGATGCTTCCGAAAAATTTAGCTATGAGATGGCAGGGCTGTCTGTCAAAAAACCCGCGCTGCCTATTATATCAAATGTGGATGCAGATTTTTTCTGTATAGAGCGATATGCCGATGTTTTAACAAGGCATATGACATCTCCCGTGCTATGGACTAAATGTGTCGAAAAGGCAATATCTATGGGGGTAACATCCTTTATAGAGATAGGCAACGGCAAGACATTAGTGAATTTCGTTAAAAAGATTAACGGCTCTGTAAATGCCCTTGCGCTAGAATCAATAAAAGATCTGGAGGAAATTCTATGAGCAATCGTAAAGCAGTAGTCATAACAGGAGCGGCCAGGGGCATCGGGCGTGCTATTGCCCTGCGCTTTGCCCGTGAAGGGGTTAATGTTGTATTAAACTATCGGGAGAGCGATCCATCGGGGCTTATTGAAGAAATTGCCGCGTTGGGCGTGCAATGCCTTCCCATACAAGCGGATGTCTCTTCGTTTGAGCAAGCAAAGTGCCTCATTGATTCGGCTCATAAAGAATTCGGGACTATTGATTATCTAATAAATAATGCAGGAATAACCAAAGATGGCTTGATCTTAAAGATGAGCGAAAATGACTTTGACAGAGTTATGGATATCAACTTGAAGGGCGCCTTTAACACCATTCGCCACGTTTCTCCTATTATGTTAAAACAGCGCGGCGGAGCTATTGTTAATATCACCAGCGTGGCCGGCACACGCGGCAATGCCGGTCAAGCCAATTATTCCGCCTCAAAAGCAGGGTTGATTGGCCTTACGATGTCTGTCGCTAAAGAGCTCGGCTCGAGAGGTATCACCTCGAATGCCGTAGCGCCGGGATTTATCGAAAGCGACATGACGGCCGTGCTGCCGGATGCCGTAAAACACAAACTGCTGGATAGCATTGCTTTAAAGAGATATGGGCAGGCCGAAGAAGTGGCAGATGTAGTGCATTTTGTAGCTAACTGTAGATATATGACGGCGCAAGTTATTACTATTGATGGCGGAATGAGCTAGATAGGAGGCATATCTTTATGAACAGAGTAGTGATTACGGGGATGGGGGTTATCTCTCCTGTTGGGAATGATTTGCAGAGCTTTGGTAATAATTTACAAAAGGGTTTTGTGGGTATTGCGCCTATAACTAAAGTCGATGTTGAAGGGTCTCCGATAAAGCTGGCCGCAGAAGTGCGAGATTACAGCCCTGATGCCGATATCCCCAAAAAAGATGCAAACAGAATGGATGTATTTTCTCAATATGCCCTGTCCGCCGCCGGACAAGCTATTCGGCAAAGCGGGCTGGAGATGGATAAAATTGATAAAAAACGAATGGGCGTTATTATTGGGTCGGGCATAGGCGGCATGGATACTTTTGAATCTGAAATAGTAAAAATGTATGAAAAAGGCGGGTTGCGTATCGCCCCACTGTTTATCCCTATGATGATTGGGAATATGGCATCCGGCAATGTGGCTATACGGTATGGCGCAAGGGGCATTTGCACCAATGTCGTTACGGCTTGTGCATCATCCACTAATACAATAGGCGAAGCCTTTCGTAATATCAAGCATGGTTATGCAGACATAATAATAACAGGCGGTACAGAGGCCAGCATAACAAGGGCGGCCGTAGCGGGCTTTAATGCATTAAAGGCATTAACCAGATCAGAAGACCCTAAAAGAGCATCAATACCTTTCGATAAAGAGCGTAGCGGCTTTGTTATTGGCGAGGGCGCAGGGGTTATCATCTTAGAAAATTATGACATGGCTATGGCTCGCGGGGCTAATATTCTGGCAGAAGTTGTTGGATATGGCGCGACGTGCGATGCCTTTCATATGACAGCCCCATTGCCTGATGGCAAGGGAGCGGCGGATGCTATGGTTTTAGCCATGACGGAGGCGGGCATTAGCCCGTCTGCTGTTGACTATATTAATGCGCACGGCACCAGTACAGCACTAAATGATGCAGCGGAAACTCTGGCGATAAAAAAAGCCTTTGGTGACCATTCCAAGAGCTTGATGATCAGCTCGACAAAATCTATGACAGGGCATCTGCTTGGCGCAGCAGGAGCTGTGGAAGCCATCGCATGTATTGTGGGCATGACGAGGGGTTTTGTCCCGCCTACGATGGGATATGCAGTGGCTGATCCTGAATGTGATCTGGATTACGTGCCTAACAAAAGTGTAGAGAAACAAATAAATTATGCACTATCAAATTCATTGGGGTTTGGTGGACATAATGCCACTATATGTATAAAAAAATGGGAGGAATAGTGAAATATGGACTATAAAGATATTATGGAATTAACAAAATGGCTTGAGCAATCGGCGTTCACGGCCTATTCTTTAAATGTAAACGGCGTACACCTAACTATGAGTAAACAGCAAACGGCTCAACAGCCCCCGGCAAATACATCTGCCATACTTCCGGCAAACGTACACGCCCCCGTTGCCCTGCCGCAGACGGCAGCACCCACGGAACCCGGCTTTGTTAAAAGAGATATCGATGGGCATATCATTAAATCTCCGATCGTCGGGACTTTTTATAAGAGCGCAAGCCCTGAAGGCAAAGCCTTTGTCGAGATCGGGCAGAGGGTAAAAAAGGGAGATGTCCTCTGTGTTATCGAGGCCATGAAAGTCATGAATGAGATAATTTCTGATGTTGATGGTGCTGTGTTGGAGATTTTTATTTCTAACGGCGACATGGTTGAAGCGCGTATGCCTTTGTTTAAAATCGAGATTTAGATATGAAACTAATATGAGGTGAAATATGTTTAATAAAATTTTGATTGCCAACAGGGGCGAAATCGCTGTGCGAGTTATCCGCGCCTGCAAAGAGCTGGGAATCGCTACTGTAGCCATATTTTCCGAGGCGGACAGAGATGCGCTCCACGTCCAAATGGCGGATCAAGCTGTGTGCGTAGGAGATTCGCCCAGCAAAGACAGCTATCTGAATATGAACAATATTATATCTGCCGCCGTGATGACTCAGGCGGAGGCAATACATCCCGGTTTTGGCTTTTTATCAGAGAATGCCATATTCGCCGATATGTGTGCGGATTGTAATATAAAATTTATCGGGCCATCTGCCGTCTCTATTGATGCGATGGGGAATAAAGCAAACGCCCGCGAGGTGATGAAGGCGGCCGGAGTACCCGTCATTCCGGGCAGCGACGGGACAATAAGCTCTGTCGAAGATGCCTTGATATTTGCGAATAAAAACGGCTATCCGATATTACTGAAAGCATCAGCGGGCGGAGGCGGAAAAGGCATACGGCTGTGTAATAGCGACGAAGAGCTAACAAAAGGCTATGAAGCAGCTAAATCAGAAGCTCGCCTTGCCTTTTCTGATGATGACATATACATGGAAAAGGCCATACTCAATGCCCGCCATATCGAAATACAAATCATAGGTGATGAATACGGCAATATTATACATCTGGGAGAGCGCGAATGCTCTATGCAGATACGCAATCAAAAGGTGCTGGAAGAGGCTCCCTCATCTGTTGTCGGCTCACGGCTGCGGGCAGATCTCGGCGAGGTCGCTATACGCGCAGCGCGAGCATGTGATTACAAAAACGCCGGCACACTAGAGTTTTTGTTGGATAAGGATAATAATTTTTATTTTATGGAAATGAACACCAGAATACAGGTGGAGCATCCAATCACGGAGATGATAACAGGATTTGATATTGTAAAAGAGCAAATCTCTATTGCCGCCGGCAACAAACTGTCTATCTCTCAAGAAGATGTACGGCTGAGCGGGCATTCTATTGAATGCCGGATAAACGCTGGCACTTCGGGGCTTATTGAATATATGTTCCTTCCTGCGGGCTGCTTGGGTATTCGTGTAGATTCCGGCATTTATGCCGGATACACAATGCCTCCGTTTTACGATTCAATGGTGGCAAAGGTAGTCAGCCACGGCAAAAACCGTGAGGAAGCAATCGCCAAAATGAAGCGCGCTCTTGATGAGCTGGTTATAGAGGGTATCGACACCAATGTCGAGCTGCAAATGCGGATTTTGGAAAACGAAGACTTTTTGAAAGGCGAATATTTTACCACTACATTAACACGGCTATTGGAGCTATGGGAGGCATAGTATGAACTTATTTAAAAGAAAAAAATATACTACCATTCCCGCTATTAGCAAAATTAATGAGCCTAATGTGCCGGACGGCATCTTAGTAAAATGCACAAAATGTCAGAGGGCGATTTATAATAAGTTGCTGGGTAAGGTAAAGGTCTGCCCCGGTTGCGATAAGCATTTTCGCATCTCGGCTCATGAAATGATTTGCTTGGTCGCCGATGACGACAGCTTTGAAGAGCACGATGCAAATCTTACACCCTCAAATCCTATCGGCTTTCCTCAATACACAGAAAAGATTGAGGAGCTGGGAAAGAAACTGGATGTCAAAGAGGCTGTAGTTAGCGGATGCTGCGCTATACATGGCGTAGATGCCATGATTTGCGCTATGGACAGCCGATTTATTATGGGCTCTATGGGATCGGTCGTCGGAGAAAAGATAACTCGCGCCTTTGAGCGGGCGCTGGATCATAACTTGCCGATGGTAATATTTACAGCATCAGGTGGCGCGCGTATGCAGGAAGGCATCATTTCTCTTATGCAGATGGCAAAGGTAAGTGCCGCAATAAAGCGCCATTCCGATGCAGGGTTGTTATATATTTCTGTGCTGACAGATCCTACTACGGGCGGCGTTACAGCCAGCTTTGCTATGCTGGCAGATATAATTTTGGCAGAACCAAAAGCCTTGGTTGGGTTTGCCGGGCGCAGAGTCATCGAGCAGACAATAAAACAAAATCTGCCCGAGGATTTTCAAAGTGCTGAATTTGTTTTAGAGCATGGCTTTATTGATAAAATTGTAAAAAGAAGCGATATGCGCGATATTCTGGGGCGTATCTTGCGAATGCATAACAAAAGTTTTGTTGGTATGGTGAATAAGAGCGAGAAATCAGAGCAGCCCAGCTATTATAAGGGAAATGCCGACATAAAGCCATCTGATGTAGTCGAGGTATCTCGAAAAACCAATCGCCCGACATCCAAAGAGATAATATCTCATATTTTGACTGATTTTATAGAGCTTCATGGTGATCGTAGTTTTCGGGATGACGGTGCAATTGTAGGAGGGATAGGCTATCTTGATGGCAGGCCCATTACTGTCGTATCCACACAAAAAGGGCATAGTATCGAAGAAAATATGGCATCCAATTTTGGTCAGCCGCATCCCGAGGGCTATCGCAAGGCTCTGCGATTGATGAAGCAAGCAGAAAAATTCGGCCGTCCGGTCTTGGCTCTTATTAACACCAGCGGGGCTTACTGTGCTGCGGGAGCGGAAGAGCGCGGGCAAGGCGAAGCTATCGCGCAAAACCTGCTTAATATGTCCGGCCTAAAAGCGCCGATACTATCGGTTATAGTCGGTGAAGGCGGAAGCGGCGGTGCTTTGGCTTTAGCGCTGGCTGATAAGGTATTTATGTTTGAATATTCTATGTATTCAATATTATCACCGGAAGGTTTTGCGAGTATTTTGTGGAAAGATTCAAAGCGAGCGAGAGAGGCAGCATCCGTCATGAAGCTGCGCCCTGTGGATTTGCTGGACTTACAGGTGATCGAGGGTGTAATCCCGGAGGTTGAGGGTGGCTTTTCCAATGACATCGAATTCTCACTAAGCTATCTATCTCGGCTGTTGACATATGAATTTGACGTGTTGTCTCGAAAGAATGCCGAGGACTTATTAAGCGACCGCTATAAGAGATTTAGAAAATTTGGATCTTACTAACATTGATGCAACACCCCGCTCGTTGCCAGCATTTGTTTAATGGGTTTGCCAAAAGCAATAAGAATGGCTATCTTTATTATTGTTGTAGGAATAAAAGGTAGAACGACAAAAGAAAATGAAGCGGCGAGGCTGTTTGAGGTCACAGAGCTAAACATCAACATGCCGCATATATAATTAACTGACGCTCCAAGCATAAGCCATGCTGACAGCCACAGCTTACCCTTTTTTGCGCCTATACCCGCAGCAAAAGCCATAAAGGGGAAGGAAATAATAAAACCGCCTGTTCTTCCAAAAACAATCCCTATTCCGCCTGCAAAACCAGCGAAAACAGGGACGCCAACCGCGCCGAGCAACACATAGACCAAGGTGGCAATCACTCCATTTTTTGCACCGAGGACTATTCCTGCCAGCGGTATGGCCAATGTCTGCAAAGTCATCGGGACGCCAAAGGGCATGGGGATGACGATTTGTGCGGAAGCGGCAATAATAGCTGCGAATATGCCTATGTGGCACAAAGCTCTAATATCTAATATTTTGGTTTTCATAGGGATTTCTCCTTTGTATTTTTTGCTTAATTATATATAATAGGCACATAATTGTCAACCATTTAATATTAAATAGTTGACAAAAATAAAGAATGAGGTGTCGGTCATGGATACAAAAGCACACATCCTCGAGTTATTTGAAAGCAACCGAGGGCAATACATATCTGGCGAATATATAGCCGATAAGATCGGCGTAACACGTAACGCCATATGGAAGGCCGTTAAAGAGCTGGAAAAGGATGGATACAAGATCAATGCATTAACCAAGAGAGGATATCGTTTTTGCGAAAGTAATGATATTTTATCATCTCAGGGCATCGGTGCTCGTTTATTGTTGTTAACTAAAAAGGCTTATATTAACGTCCATAAGTCCTTAAAATCAACCAATGAAACAGCAAAGGAACTTGCCGTTTCAGGGGCAGATCATGGCACAATAATTATCGCCGATCACCAAACAGCAGGGCGAGGGCGATATAATCGCA
>Ga0131853_10023964_pt1 | contig 11018 bp, 9 predicted proteins | sample TergutLab28metaG_FD_92764 | JGI IMG/M metagenome (GOLD analysis project Ga0131853, IMG submission 92764) | Labiotermes labralis P1 segment gut microbial communities from Petit-Saut dam, French Guiana - Lab288 P1 (version 2) (version 2) | ecosystem: Host-associated > Arthropoda: Insects >...
GTGATTTACTTCGTTATATTAATTTGGTGCTGTGGCAGCGTGTCGTGTGTTATGTGTGTGAGTCGTACGGTGTTCTGTTGACATCGACAGCCGATCTCAACAGAACACCGTACGACTCACACACATAACACACGACATGCTGCCACAGCACCAAATTAATATGACGAAGTAAATTACTTGGTGTTTTAAACTGTAACTTTAGCAAGGAACAAAGTATGCTCCCTGAGGATGATCGTATGATCGAAACATGTAGGAGCGTTTTAAGTGTTTTCATGTAAATTTTAGACTATTAAAGACTATATATGTGCATTTGTTGGTGTGTTACTTAAATAATTTACTTCTGATAATAAAAATTCCAATAAAATTCCTTTTTATTAAAATGTTGAGTCAACACTGTAGTGTTCAACATCAGAATCACAGCAAACAATGACAACGAAACAATGTAAAAAATTATGCCTATAAAATAATGATAAAAGTAAGAATGACAAAGAAACTTACGTTATTTGACGTTCAGGTGACAGTGCATCGTGTTAAATTCTTATAATAAAACCAAATAGATGCACCAAATTCTCAAATTTATTTTTGGAATAAAACTCTACACGTTTCGGACAGTTTATCTGTCCATTATCAGCAGTTTTTCACTGTACACACAGCAATGGTATATGTCATACAAGTCTGCTGACAGCTACAGTGAAAAACTCCTGATTGTGGACAGATGAACTGTCCGAAACATGCAGAGTTTTAGTCCAAAAATAAATTTGAGAAATTAGTGCATCTAGTTGGTTTTATTATAAGAAATGTGCATTACCAGATTAACACACAAATAAATTTACAATGTAATTACAACAATTAACGTGAGGCCTAATAAACTGTAACAACAGCGTGACTTGTACAGTTATCGACATCTTTACCAACCATCAGCAATCCAGGCGGAAGAACGGGTTTTTGCAAAAGGAGCTGAAGTGAAACAGAGAAAGGCCTCTGATATTCAGAATGCCATCTTGAAGACTCGCGAAATCCATACAAGATGGACAAAGTTTGAAACACAAACACACACACACACAATTTTTAATACAAATACAGCGTCAAAGCGAAACCTTCTCTTTTGTATAGCACTTAAGCTACGAAGCAGAAGAACAATAATGTAACTACACCAGTAATAGTCATGGTGGGGTGGGAATAACTATAACAAAGAACTGCAAAACTTTCGCTGTTTGATTTCAATATACAATAACTGTACACTGTGCTGAAAGAAAAGTGTTTTTATTTAAGTGTGGTGAAGAATGAAATTGCTGTCATGTAGGTTGTACTGCGGGAAAGGAATTTATGACTGGACTCTCACGTAATGACCAACCGCAATTCTTACACAGTGGGGTTTACCTGCAGGCGAGAATTGGTGGGAAGGAATTTCAATGGATGATTCAACAGTGGTCGCGGAGCAACGATTAAAACATGGCCGAACAAACCATAGTGAAGAAGACGACAAGCTGAACCTCTCTATCCAAATACATTTAATTAAACACGATTATTAATAATGTGAAGAAGCGTTAATACAAGGCATGTCATAATCATTCTATTATGAAAACAAACAGCTGCATGTTTCAGATTCTATGACAAATACAGTCCAAATACATACCTACAAGCAATTTTCACATTTACAAACAAAATCACACTGATTTGACGTTCACGTGATGGCAAACGTGCATATTGTAATATTCAGTGATGACGGAACACCGTGTAGCGTGGCAACATTGTACCGACGTTTCAGACGAATCTGCTCTCTTCACCGTCATGAAAATTGTACCGTGATCATGTAGGACGCGGGTTCTTCCTTAAAGTTGGTAAAGGTAAAGGTAAATTTCATCCTAGAACAGGCCACGAAGGCCCAGAAGTGGAGTAGAGGTATAGCTGTACTCTTTCTAAAACCTCGGCGCTAGATGGAGTGGGTGGTAAACGCCATGCCCTGGCCGCTTTACTCCCGCGAAATAGGCCCAGAACCCATCGTATAGGAGGCTGGGTGGGTCCCAGGGACGGTCTGGACGGGTGCGGAAAATCTCGCCCCCACCGAGATTCGATCCATGGACCGTCCAGCCCGCAACGCAGTTGCTATACCGACTGATCTATCCCGCTTCTTCCGTAAAGTTGGTAACTCAATTAATTTCACCTAGCACAAAAATCACACTGTTCAGATTACGACCTTCTGGCATGTGACGTCGCACAATTTAGTAGACAAGTACGCGACATACATGATGTCACATTTCTAAAACAGCATCCGTCACAGTTGCTGCAGTGGGAAAGACAAATTTCATCATCACGGTTGTCACCAATCCCATCAACATGGGCTTACCTTTACTGTATTTGCACTACAACTTCACATGATATTATTAAAATTAAATCCTTTCTGTTCTTAACACAGCGGCACGCCATGAGGGTGTATAGGGGACTGGAGGTAAAGATCCACGCACATTTACCTTCAACATTTGGCAATGGACAACAGTTAGCTTCACGCTCCCTTTCGCTTTTTCTCCAGTAAATATACCCTGTATCCAATGAATACGAGGTTGGGTGGATATCAGAGCCCGTCTGTTCGCCTTGGAAAACGGCAAATCCTCTTATCCGTTTCGGGAATCGAACCTCAATTCCTAGCTCGTTCAGCCCGTCGTGTAAGCATTACATTCAGTTAAAAAAAAAAAAGATGGAAGAGACGTGTGAGGATCAGGGAGATAGGAAGTGTATTTAAAAATCTGAAGCACACACTTCAAAAACAGCGCATAAAAATATATATACAGTTTCTCGTCATTCCTCAAGGGAACATAGGGCCCTCACAAAGTTTCGCCACCTGACACGATTACTGGCGAATACTTTGACTTCGTTCCATGTTTTGCCTTGGTGTCTAATCTCTTCAAAGATTGTTCTGCGCCATGTTGTTCGGGGTCTGCCACGGGATCTGGTTCCCTAAGGATTCCACTCTAAGGCTGCTTTTGCTATGTCACCTGGTGGTCGGCGAAGTGTGTGGCCCAGCCACCCCCACTTCCTCTGCCGAATTTCTAGTTCGATTGTCTTTTGCTTAGCTCTCGCCCACAGTTTCTTGATTTGATATCTGGACCGGCCAGAATATTTTCAGCATTCTGCGGATGCGTCTATTGACGAGAACTTGGAGTTGATGTACGATGGTTTTAGCAAGCTTCCAGGTTTCACAGCCGCAAAGCACGACGGACTTTACGTTGGTATTGAAGATCCTTATTTTGGTGTTATTAGAGTACGCTGTCGATCTCCAGACTGTGTTGACTGTTCCGAACGCGCCTCGACCTTTCTTGATTCTTTCTGCCACATCTCTGTCTGTACCTCCGTTGTCATTGCTGATTATGCTGCCCAAGTAGGGAAATTCTGAACAGCGCATGATCACTATTTATTACCCAACACTCATGCACTACACCGCTTTTACCAAAATCACGTATAAATTATCACTCTTACGCGTTTCGGTGTGTACAGACACCATATTCGAGGAGTCCATCCTAACTGCAGTTCTTCAAAACACGTCAAATGATAATCACTCAACTGACCGATCGTTACAAGATTGTAGCTTTCAGCTACATAATTTTAAATTGCAGACTTGGCTGTCCAAATATCGCGTCAGTACACACCGAAACGCGTCGCAGCAGCGATTAAAATACGAAATGGTAAACACAGTGTAGTGCAGTGTTTCTCAACCGCCGGGCCACGGCCCGGTACCGGGCCCTGGCATCAATTATACCGGGCCGCGAGAGGTTCTCCTGGAATTGATAACTAATTTAAATGTAATTTTATATTTGTCAACATGCCACACCATATACATTAGTGTACTAATACTCTTTACGATTATACCATAATTAATTATTAATACTTATGTTAGTTTAATGTATGAACTTAAAAAAAATGGAAAGGTATTTACGAGTAAATTTGTTGGGACCGGGCCCTAGTCTTATGAAAAAAGAATTTACCGGGCCGCGGTCTCACAAAGGTTGAGAAAGACTGGTGTAGCGCACAAGTGTTGTTTCATAAATGGTTATTTGAATATCCTGCACGATACGTCCGACATTACGATAACAGCGTACGCTACTTTGGAATGGATTCAGCTGGCTCAAACCTCGATCCAGTGGGCGACTTTTAGAACTTCGTGTTCCATAAAACCAGAAAAGTTTTCGCGCAACTGGGACGGCTACAAATTTCTTAAGAATCGCTAAACAAAATTCAGGCAGCAGTTTCGCGCGTTTGTCAATTCAGTTAACTGCTCAGTTAGGGGCCACCCTAGCCCCGCTTGCCCCCCCCCCCCCCCCCCCAATACCAATCGAACCCGAATTCCTGAACAGCGAGAATCATCGGCCTGTTTGCATTGGCTACATCATTCTGCACTGGATGGCTATCGGACACGCATGAAAGCAGTTTCCTGTGATTACGCCTAACCAAGGCAGTGATGTCATCACACATGTCGATCTGTACGATACCTCTTTCAACACTGGCCAAATAAAGATAAGCGGCAGCACGAGCTGTAATGACAGACACTACATCCACTGTTGTCAAGGTTCCTAGAGTGTGCCCTCTCGTCCTTCTGGTAAAGGTTGGTCGGGGGCAACGTAAGGTGCGGGGAAATGGCGAAGGTACAATAACGAGAAATGTGCTGTTGTAGTATTCAGCAGATGCAAGAAAATTTGAGTGTCTGGGCAAGTGTTGTTGAATTTCGTATTTGGGGAGATGAACAACGATGAAACTTCGAAAACTTTTGGACTGGTACCGATCAGGCGGAAATTCTGAACTCAGTGTTCTGGGAGATGCATGAGAAAAGCGCAGTGCAACATGGAATTTGTGTTCCAACTGAGCATTTACGGCAGGGCCGAGGGAAATGTGGAAAACCTAGATCGAATTTGCTTCAAGACTGACGTTTATCTCAACTATATCCACAACTTCAGTTCCTACCTCCCAGAATACACAGTCTGTGTCCTTTATGAGGACTAATCAGCTGATGTAATTTCGCGAAGCTGTGGTTATATACGGTGAATGTGAACTGAACAGAACACAATTAAAGGTAAAGTGATCCCGTTACAGGCCCAGTGTGGCCCAGAGGGTGGGTAGATGTATAGCTCTACTCTTCCATGACCGCGGCAATAGAAGAGGGTGAGTGGTCAGCAGCACGCCCCGGCCGCACTTTACCTCCGGGAAAGACCCGGTACCCATTTTACAGGAGACTGGGTGGGCCCCAGGGATGGTCTGGACTGGCGGAAAATCTCGTCCTCACCGGAATTCGATCCCGGACCGTCCAGCCCGTAGCTCAGTCACTATACCGACTGAGCTACCCGGCCCACACACAACACAATTACATTTGATAACCAACAAGATGCAACTATTTTGATTTATTTACTTTAATCTTTAATCGGTTCTAAATGTTTCGGGCGATGTTTTCGCCCATCATCCGGAGAATGTCACGGTAACTACAGCTGTCCAACTATGTTGCCGCTGGCTGGTGTTGCAACACCAGCCAGCGGCAACATCGATGGACATTACCAGAAGCTGTAGTTACAGTGATATGCTCCTGATTATGGGCGAAAACATCGCCCGAAACCATCACCACAATAGACCATTTATAAAATGCTTCACTTTTAACGAGCGCGTTTCCCTTTCTCATTCCGTACACTCCGCAAATTACACAAATTAAATTTTAACAAGAATAATTATCCAAATATTTCGTAAGGATACGAGATACAAGCAGGCGAATTTACAGGTGTATGTGGTTCTAAAGAAACCCGCTTGATGAGCCAGACAAGTACATACCAAATAAGGAAAGCCGTCTGGCCACATGCCGTAATTTTCAGCAAATCCCTTCCTAGCCTCTTACGTTAAAAACCAGGCTTTCGCTGAAGGAATTTAACGAGATAACATTACGATGGACCGATCCCGGTGGCCGTGCGGTCTAAGGCGCAGGGTTCGAATCCCGATGAGTGCATGGATGTTCGTTTCTTGTGTTTTTTGTGTACGTAGGAGTCCAACCGGGTAAGTGTGATGTATAAGCTTCGACAATGGGGTGTCCTAGGCCCGCGTCGGGCTTTTGCGCCACACAAAATTGAGCAATTACGTCACCAAGACAGCATTTCTTAACTGCTACACTTAACCTCAAAATACCAATATTCAGAATGCATCCTTATAATGCAAATGACAGTACGGTAAAGGTAAAGCGTTCCCGGTTACAGGCCTGGACAGGCCCTGAGGGGTTCCAGGAGGTTGAAGCTCCCAAATTTCTAGACAATCGGCACATGAAAGTGGTAAGATCGTCTGGCCTCTGTACCGGCCGCCTTTACCCCCAGGAAGTATTCCTGGTACTCATTTCTGTTAGATGTCGACCCCAGGACCATAGCGTGGACGGAAGGATGATGTCAATGAAAAATTCCAATGACACCGCCGGGAATCGAAACCGCGACCTTGCGGTTTGTAGCGCAGTGACTCAACCAACTTCGCCACTGCGTGTCCTCACTAATGATCACGGTTCCATGAAGAAATGTGTATACATTCACGTTAGCACAGACGGACCTGTGACCGGTTTATCTCACGCAAATCGACTCCAAGCAGACATCTGGATGTTTCTATCCGCTGTCACGAACCGACCCGTCACTGTGACGCAGTTCACTACCCAGCTATTACTGGCGATTACTTCTCAGGTGGTAAGGCGGCCGGAACGTGAAGCTGACGCTCACTTCTATCTAGTGCCACAGTCTAGAACGCTTGGAACTTCAAATCAATGTCTGATATACGATTTCATGGCTTGATGCTTAGTCTACTGATGTTCACGTAACAAAATAGACCCAAAAAGTGCATAGTGAGGGCATTTTCATGGGCTTGTAACCTCACATAATTCGAGAGGGGGCTTTCAGTGAATAACACTTCTAAACTCGCACCCTTATCTTCAGTTTAATCAGACTTATCCAACGTCGCGGTCCAGTGGTTACAACGGCTTTCTATTAGGGGGAAATTCCGGGCTTAAATTTCGGCCAGGCGACAAGCCACATTGAGAGAATTATTTTGGTTTTCCCCTCCATGTAATTCACACTGAAGAAACTCTAATTCCTTCCACATACTGTCGGATTTATCATTCACTACAAAATCTTCCATCCTACGCCATATAACCGTCAGTTAGCAGAGGATCTTTAATGCATCTCGACAGTATTAATTAAACGGACTTACAAACTTGCATACGTAGGATTACGGAATCTTTACAAATCACGGATTTTCTACACTGAAAAAAAAAGTGGCACAGCAATTTCATCCGATACGTACTACCAGACTACACGGTGTCACATCTCACAAAGCCGTAATCTTCGCATTCACTGCAGTAAAGAACCTAACCTCTTACTATAAACCACTTTTGCGGAGATTCGTTCTCAAATCCGGGTTCGCGTCAGGAAAAGAAACGGTTCCAGCAAGTTGTACTTCACTAACAGCAGTAGTACTTCGGTCGGTTGAAACAGCAGGCCATGATGTAGCAGTCGTTAAAGCGCTGTGTTGCGCATCTCAGACGGTCACTTCTGCGTGAACGCAATGCCCGTAGCAGCTACGGCAGTTTATTTATCGTCTACCTTACCGCCCCACAACAACTACACAATTTTAGACTCTCAGCGTACTTGTACAACTAAACATTTCATGACCTGTACGAATGCTAACATCTTGCTGCCCATTAGTCTATTTGTAATGCGGATGAGACTACGTCGCTGAAAAACTGTGATGAGACAGAACTTGTTACACTGTAAGTTACTGAAGACAGAAACTCGATATGTTGAACAAGGTGGCCACGCATACAAATGCGAACCAAGTCCTGAGCAACAGCGAAACTGACACAGTGTGTTCGAACCTCGGTGGGGCAAAAATGTGATATCTTTGAGGTCTTGGGCTGGGACACGGCATAAACACAGGTCTAAACCAGAAGCTGGACAGGAACACATGGAAAGGAAGAGAGGAAGAGTATGCCAGCGACAAGAGAAGGGCGAAATACCGAGAAGAAAGAAATAATGAAGGAAAGAATGTGAGACAGACAGAAAATACGCAACGAGTTACTTGTATCCGGCTGCCGGCAGATCAGCAGAGTAGCAACACACAACCGGCGTCGGGTGCTCTCAAGCGTGAAGAGAGGAAGGCCGCCCGCCTGCCAGTCTGTCCGTCCGTCCATCCGTACGTCTAAGGAATTCCATGTCTGCACTGTAGCTTCTTTGTGTGTGAAGCCGTTCTTAGTATGTGGTACATACAGTTGTGCTCCAGATCCACAATACACTGTGTATTCCTACTGTATATCGAACGGTTACATAACTCCACGCTGACGGTGTCACAGCGCATGTCAGTAGGACCTCTACACTTTGTTACTGATTTGCAGGCATATTTACGGACTTCACATTGTCCATTAACCCTTTCAAGACAAAAAAAAAAGTGAAAGTACTTTTCTTGTCCAACGCTCCCCGATTTCTGAAAGAGCTCTGCTTTTGGAAATTCCCAGATTTGCCCGTTTGTCCTTCTGGTAAGAGCAATATGTAGATACAGATGAGTAAGAAATACTGGTGGAATTATACTGACAGGGGAAAACCAAATTCCTAGTAGAAATACCTGTCCCTGTGCAACTTTGCCCAAAATAAATATCACACGGACTAACCAGGGACCGAACCCAGGCCTCCAAGTTGGAAGGTCGGCGACTAGCCACCTGAGCCCATTTAAATACTAAAATTAACCGGAACTATATATATAAAGATACAGCTCGTACCGCACAGTAAACACACTGTCTCGGTTACAAAAACCAATCAGTTAATTCTCTAAAGGGAAATAATCTCATCCGTACAAAACATACAAGTACAGTGTGTGGGCAGAATGAATAACTTGGTGGTACAAAGTGTAACCATGCGGGTTTTACGGGTTAATTTGTTACAATATAAAAAAATGGATGGAAAAAGACGGGGTCCATGAACGGCAAATCAAAATCTGTACGTTCACAGGGGAACAAGATAAGTGTCAAGGCACAAACCGGAAGGCAAATACAATTAATATCAGTCTCGGGGACACAGAGTTCACAGCAGACATGTCTTACAGACAGGACAATAAAACTAACACTCCATATTAACCACATTCGTAGGTTACTTGGCGACTTTCTTCCAACTGCCATCTTACTTAGCTCTGAAACACAAACTAGGATGCTTATAAAACGAAATCTACAAAACAAACTCCGTTCTTAGAAGCTACATTTTATAGAAACCAAAGGTCCATCACCGTGTGCCCCTATCCTGAGCCAGATAAATCCAGTCCACAACCCCATACTACTCCTTTAAGATCAACTTTAATATTATTCTGCCATCTTCGCCCAGGTCTCCCAAGCGACTCCCTACCCTGATGATTCTCCATTTAAAAGTCCGTATGCACCTCTCCTCTCCCCACACTCGTACGTGCCACATGTCCCGCTCATCTCATTCATCTTGATTTCATCATCATCTTCATCATCGTCATAAAATCCTTTTACTCCTTGTGGAGCATAGGGCATCCATGAAGAGTTTCCAGGCATTGCGGTCTCCAGCTATCCCCTTTACCTCGTTCCATGATCTTGTGCTTCTTATCTCATCCTCTATTGTCCTTCGCCACGTTCTCTTCGGCCTACCTCTCCTTCCATATCCCTGAGGATTCCAATCTAATGCAGTTTTTCTCTATTGCTCCTGTTTCTTTACGTAATGTGTGTCCAATCCAATTCCATTTTCTTCTTTTTATCTTATTTTTTTTATCGACTTCTGATGGGTGATTCTATATAGTTCTTCGTTCGTAATCTTATCGGTCCATTTTATAATCACTATTCGTCTTAAGCATTTATTTACAAATATCTGTAGTCTTCTTGTTATCTGGTTGGTAGTTTTCCAAGTTTCACTAGCATATAATAATATTGATTTTACATTTGTAATGAATATTCGTATTTTAACTTCTTTTGATATGTTGAGATTTATTCCACTTGATTTAATCACGTGATAATATCTGATGAAGAGCACAGACCATTACGCAGTCAGAATCAATGAAGGCAGCCATATTCACTTGTCAAGACACTTGCTGTTGGAATTAGAAGCTGACATAATTGGTTCATCTCTTCAACGAGAACGAAAACACATTTAACCTTTATGAGCCCCTTGGAGCCCCAGCCTGCGTTCTCACGCCGTGTTTACAAAAGAAGAAGTCTTCGCGAAAATCGTGACCACAGGCTATTACAGCTCAGACGGTACCGAAGCTACAGCCTGCCTCACACAGTAAGTTGTGCTGGTCTTCACTTCTCGATAGACGGGATAGTCACTAGACTACGAGATGAAGCACCAGTGTATCGTAGTTCGATTCCCTGCGAACGCAGCAGTTGTGTCTTTTCTAAAGTGTCCAGAACGATTCTGGAGCCTACCCCTCCCCCCTTCTATAGGGCCGGGATAGCTCAGTCGGTATAGCGACTCGCTACCAGCCGGACAGTCCGGAGATCGAATTCTGGTGGGGGCGAGATTTTCCGCACCCGTCCACATCGACCCTGAAGCCCACCCAGCCTCCTATACAATGGATACCGGGTCTTTCCCGGAGGTAAAGCACCCGGGGCGTGGCGTTGACCATCCACCCCATCTAGAGTCGAGGTTAAAGAAACAGTAGAGCTATACCTCTACTCCCCATCTGGGCCTTCGTGGCCTGTTCAAGGGTGAAATTGACCTTTATCTTTACCCACAGTTCTATTCAATCAGCAGCGGAAGGCATAACCCCGAAGCAAGACGGCCGAAGTGTCAAACTGACCATTACCTGCAAACCTCCACCACACCACACACCTTCATAATGCGAGGATTAGTTACATTATCACTACACTTTTAACTTACCCCATGACACTCACACCCACCCCCACACCCCACACCTTCATAAAGCGACGTTTAGTTACATTATCCCTACCCTTTTACCTTACCCCATCCTCCCCCCCCCCCCTCCCCCCCCCCCCGACTTTTTCCACCTCTTAGTCA
>Ga0131853_10023965_pt1 | contig 11017 bp, 5 predicted proteins | sample TergutLab28metaG_FD_92764 | JGI IMG/M metagenome (GOLD analysis project Ga0131853, IMG submission 92764) | Labiotermes labralis P1 segment gut microbial communities from Petit-Saut dam, French Guiana - Lab288 P1 (version 2) (version 2) | ecosystem: Host-associated > Arthropoda: Insects >...
AATGGTGGATGCTGAACAGTAAAGGCGTGTAGTACCATTTTCACTTCAGAGAGGGAGCTGATACTCAGCACGTACATGGTGATCCCGACTTCAACAGGTGTACCTGCAAAACATAACACCACACATGCAAGGCCAACAGACACTGTAGCCGGAAAAAATGTAACTTTGCCTCCAAGTAAATCTGCTCATTAACAGTTAATGAACTCATCTTTCAGATTAGAGTTTCTTTCTGCATTCAAGATATACATACAAGTACAAAACAAGTGGGCCTATGTTTTCTTTTGTGAGAAAGTGCAAATGCATTTTGTGACAGGATCATTCCTTATGAACACTGTACCTTATGGAACACTGTCGCTGCAACTTTTGAAAGCCAGCTGCCTCGACCACTTCAATAATGTCTCCGGTACATTCAAGGTACTCGGTGTTAAATCGGTTTCATGCGTGTTAATGTGGACTGCAAGGAAGTGCCACCATATATCGACAGACTTCTGTCTAGAATAAGCAGTTATCGATTTAATTTTGAAAATAAATAGCCACGTATTCGGAAATTTAAATTGTGTTATGCAGTCAAAGTCAGTCGTTAAATTAAAAATAATTAACTTTGTTTTTTTTTGCATAATGTTTCTGAAAAGTGTATTCAGAGATCATCACTCAGAATGAACATATAATTTTTCCAAGTCGCCAGATGTATGGCGCATATAAATGATCGAGGATAAGCAGCTTCGATTCCAAGAATGACAATATGTTCATTTATGAGCTGCGTTCGCGATATTCTAATCTTATGTCACTGCAGGAATCCTGTCAGACATTTTGTAAAACGCATTTGCAAAATTCTTACGACACAAAGTTTATTTATTGTTAATTACGGTTTGTTTTATTACACTCTGCCGACACCTCAATACATTTCACTTTCTCGGATGTAAGATATTCCTCTTGACGGTAGAAGCAACCTTCAGGTTTAAAGCAGCAAGACATTAAGCACATTAAGGTCTATTTTCGTATCATACTGGAAATGTATATTTGTGTAGGACTGGTCATGTTAGTAGCAAATGTGCTTTAAATTACTAAGAGCAAATTATCACATATACATGTTGCAGTTTACTAATTACGATAAAAATATTAGCCTAAGAAGGACGATCAGATAATTTAAAAAATTCGCTCTTTGGCCGTCCCATTTTCCGAGTTAGTGGGAAATTTAACACAGTGTGTTCTTTTTTCAAGAAACAATCTATTTTACTCTGGAGAGAAAGAAAGTTGAGTTTATTGTTGTGTATCGAGAATATGAACGTTGCAGTTTGAGTATTTTGCGTGAGAAAAAATTATTTTATGTTGTAATTATTTGCTCTTTCAGTGCGTTGATTTGGAGTGTATTCACACTATTTGTGTCATATTTCTTTCCTGTTGTTTTTTTTATTGACTTAGCTGATATATAAATATATCAGTTTGCTTTTTAATATTATACGTTTCTAGAAGTACTGGGTATTAAATGCCTTGTCCCAAAACAGAACATACCACTGGCATCTGAATACCGCGTAAGGAGAGAAATTGAGCATGGCTGCGTCGTCTGATCCTCTCCATTAACGTCACTAATGAAATCAGCAAAAAGCGCATGTACAGACGGAATGAGTGAGCGCGTTGAATCACGGCATGCTGGCTTAGCGCCTTGGGGTCGTCATGAGAGGAAACTGAGACATTATTCTGGCTGGATAAGCAGGTTCACTTGATTATCTCTGAAGAGAGAAGACCTCCGTTCACTGGCAAAATTTCTCGCCATATATTGGCATACCGTTTGTTATTCAAACCTGCTATCCTTATTCACATATAATTTAGAATATCTGGCGTCTTCGTATAAATCTTAACTGTGACTCGAATCTGAAGGCAGTTTCTCTTTCTTGTATGAAGTTCGGTACGACAGTGATGCCCCTTTTTTAATTTCAATCTGGAACTGTTTAGATTTTCTTGCCATTGGTTGCAAACCCCGCAGCGGGCGACCAGCCACGACAGCGACGACAGAGACCAAAGATAAATCTGACGTACTGATTTGGGATGGTTCTTGGAGAGAGGTGCAGATAGTCAATTCAGAGCGATATGTGTGGGGGTTAAATAAGTAAAACCAACGAATTCAAATAGTTACACCAAACAGGAAGATAATTCGCATCCTCTTCCAGCATGACAACGCCACCACACACCACTTTGCGCTCAAGGGAGGTGATTGCAACCGTGGGGCGAACTTTTCTCTCTCATCCTCCTTACACTGCCGATTCGGCACGATCCGACTTCCAAATTTTGGTCCCCTGAAGAATGCACTTCGTGGATGCCGTTTTGCTGGACGACGAACAGCTGAATCAACGTGCGTGAAGAGCTACGACGGACAAAGTGTTTTACGCCACAGACGTAGAGCGTGTCACGCAAAAATAAAAAAAAAGCTTTGATAATGCAGGAGACTTCGTGTAAAAATAATCGAAACTTTGTAAAGGTTGTGCCCGTCATACATGTAAATTTAATTGTAAGCGTAATTGTAGTTTATGACAAAAAATAATGAGGCATTACTTTCATACCGACCTACCTATCAGCCTGGCTCTGTTCTCAAAAATTTTAAAGAAACTTCCGGTTTTATCTGTTATTATACAACTCTGTGTTCTGACACTGTTTTGCAGTGTTTCATAAAGTTCATGCAGTGCTATACCTCTGATACAGGACGTAGGAGTGTCATTATATATTAAGTATCGTAGACGTGGTTACCAGATGTGTGGGCTTAAATTCAAAATTTCATCCTACGCCAGATGGCGTTATTAATTATTTAACAAGGACTACATTTGGTATTTTAGATTTTCATATACTTTTAAAACCCACGCACAAAGTGCAATAGATTTGGGATCACGTGTGGGTACCTGGATTTGGGAAAGCAGCTTCACAGAAATTTTATAACATATTGTGGACCTATACATGTGTGATATGAAAATACCACAATAGGACACCACAAGGAGGCAATTTACTCTTAATTCAGAGACTGTACGTGTTCCGACCAGCGTCCATCATTATGGATCATATATCATTAGTTTTATGGACCTTATCAATATTCATACAAGGATATATGTTCACTAATTATGGCGGCTAAGTGAAACATGTCGGATTTCTTAATTAGAGTAAATATATTTAATTATCAACCAACAAATGCACTTATATAGAATAACACATTAAAACATTTAAAATCGCTCCGACATGTTTCGATCCAAAGATCATCCTCAGGGAGCTACGTTGTTCCTTGCTAAAGTCATTTTAAAAACATTCACAAAATAATTCCATTATATTAACAGGGTGTTGTGGCAGTGTATCGTGTTGTGTAAGAGTACGTTGTTGGGAATGCGTCTGGCTATGGTGTGTGTCGTGTGTTACGTTAGGATGATCTTGGGATCGAAACATGTCGGAGCGATTTTAAGTGTTTTAATGTGTTATTTTATATAAGTGCATTTATTGTATGATAATTAAATAATTCTACGAAATGCACGGTGCAGCGATGAGGATAGAGTAAATATACTTATTACTGTGTACTTTGTTGGTATTTTTACATCGGGTATAAAGCGAACAACTGATAACGAGATAATGTAATTTATCACAAATATTGTAACATGGTATGTGTGCAGACAATAATAGTGTGATTAACTACCAGGTCACAGTTACTTCAGGGCAATATAATGGTACCTAAACAGAGTTAAGATTTGCAGTAGGCCCTGTAGCAGCCGCGAACTCAACGTTTATATTCTTCTGTCGTCTGTTTTGTGACACAGCAAAATGTAGTTTGCAATACAGTAATTTGGACATTTATTTTATATTCGTTATTTTATCGAGGATATATTTTTTACCAATTATTGGCCAATAATTTACCTTATCAATCTCAAGAAATTTAAAAAACACCACCTCGCTTCACTAGAGACTTTTCAGCTGATCTACGAATCTATAATTGCAACTAAACACTAGTTCCGTTACTACAGGCAGTGTCAGTAATCTTTATTAAACATAACAAAGGGTAATTTTGAAAAGTGATCTTAAAACATATTTATTATGAAAACACATTACTCGATAGCCTTTTCCATAGATATATGTCAGATTCAAAGGTAAAACGAATTTGAGCAAATACAGGTACTCCTGTATTGAAGAGTACAGGACACATAGCTGTAGAGCAGCACCGCTGCGAGAAGTTCAGATCTCGCAAATCATGAAATATATTTATCCCCCTTTCGTTCCGTATCGAGGCAAGCCATAAAGCCGACTTTTATTGCCACTAAACCATTATTCTTAAATTTTGTTATTTCAGATGCCTCTTTTACCTGCAGGGACTAGTAAAGTTTTACGGTGTGTGTAGGATCCGTCTTGGTTGCTCTAATGGTGATATACAGGTCCTTCAGATGAAATGCTACTGTGCTAATGGCTACTTATTTACCCGTTTGTTTATAGGATGATGATTGTTCCCAAACACTTCAAGTCCTTATTCAAATTATTATAATGCTGGTTGTACAGAGTTTTGTATTATTACATCGTAAATTGACTATATAATTACGTCCATGAAGAAATGAACTTCAGGTTAGATTCGGCGGAAGGTTGGCACTGTTAACTTCATAGACTTACTTCTTCCCGTCTGCTGTCCAAAATCATGAAAAAGGAAGGTGCTTGAAAATAAAGTTACTTGATTTATGTGACTTTTCGGTTGTCTTTGATTGAAAATAATGTCCTAGGTAAAAATGCAAATAAGAGAGAGAAAGGAAGTAATAGGATCATCGAGAAAATTATATTTTTTTAGTATCACTCGATTGCTGGTTGTAACTACAGTCTAGGACGGACCCGCCCAAACCGCACTTCGCGGGACACGTGTTGTCCGCGACGGAGAGTTAAGTTGCCCCTCGGTGGTATTAGAAATTAGAAAAGTATGTTAACCCTTTCCCTGGCAAAGCCGTGATAGAACGCGGAAGTGACTTTTAAGACTGATGAGCTGTTTCCGTGTGGACATGCATTGCTATACTCATTCGGTCAGTAAAAATGTTCTAAAAACACCGACACACTTGCTGTGCTCCAAATTGCAATTTTATTATCCTTTCCTATAGTTTTATTGCACACGACTTATAGAAAAACACGCAGGTAAAATTATACATGTAATTTTACTTATAAATATTAATCAGTGTTTATTCTGTGTTGAATTTCACGTGGCCCGCAGGCAGACCAAATCTTGCCGAAACTGCCCGCACCGCATAAAAGATTGAGCGGGCCTGGTGCAAGGGCTGCTTTGAGGTAGGCCTTTAGATCCCCTCCAACAACATCTGCTACCTGCAACCCTTCCCGGTTTGTGAAGTTTCTTACATGTTATTTGGTTGTACGAACAAAATTAAAAGGACAGCTAAAAGAAATTACGTGGCTTGAGAACGAAAATTGATCAATTTTTTTCTGTATTTTGGGCGAGGATAGTGAGAAGAAATACAAGGAGCGTTCCGTTACTTGAAGCACAGTATGAATTAAATTGTTTTAGCCACTTGAAACGCGTTGAACAAGTCTTTCATATGTGTCTAACCTACAAGCTCATACATTTCATTTTGGAGGTACGTAAACCACAGTCAAACATATTTTCATTGTTACACCGTACATGTTGTCGAGTTACTCAACTATTACACCAATCACTGCACATATATGGGGACCGCGGTAGTACAGTGGCTAAGGTGCTGCGCTACAAATCGGAAGGTCGCTGGTTCGATCCCAGCTGCTGTCATTGGGATTTTTCATTGATACAAAATCCCTTCGATCGCACTATGGCCCTGGGGTCGACTCAGCCTCTAACAGAAATGAGTACCAGGAGCATTTCCTGGAGGTAAAGGCGGTCGGTGCGTAAGGCTGACAACCTTACCACTATCCTGTGCCGTTGTCATGAAATCTGGGAACCTTAACTTCCTGGAACCCTTTGGACCACTTCAGGCCTGTAACGGGACTGATTTACCTTTTACTGCACATATATAATATTTATAAAATGCACACATTAAAACATTAAAAACGCTCCGACATGTTTCGGTCCTAAGACCATCATCAGGGAGCTATATCGTCCTTGCTAAAGTTACACTAGAAATAGTCACATATTAATTTCGTTGTACCAGTTGGGTGTTGTGGCAGCATGCCGTGTTGTGTAATGTTATGTTGCGAAGAGTGCCCTGCTACGGATGTGCATTCTGTGCTTCGTTGCGTGATACTCACGCAACTGAGCACACAACATAACATTACACAACACGGCATGCTGCCACAACACCCAACTTGTACAACGAAATTAATCTAGGACTATTTCTAGTGTGACTTTAGCAAGGAATATATAGCTCCCTGATGATGGTCTTAGGACCGAAACATGTCGGAGCGTTTGTAATGTTTTAATGTGTAAACTTTATAAATTTTATAAATGTGCAGTGGTTGGTGTAATAATTTAGTAGCACAGTCAAACAATTTTGAATTTTCTTTAGTAGAAATTTGAATTCCACATGCCTTGTAGTGTGGGTTGCATTACGTGTCAGGAATGGTAAACTGCGTGGATGAAGTGTCGTGTAACGGGAATTTGTGTGTTGTTCACGAGAGATATCAGACCAGTGTTGTGCATTGCCGTGGGGTATCGTGATGTACGGATGTCGGAGTGCTAACAGGTCACGTACAATTTCATTTCCCGCTTCCTTACAACATTTTGCAGTGAGCCGTAGAAAACTCTCACTTTAGAAAAAAGAAAAGATTATTGCATTCTTACGTTCTATGATTAAAAAAAGTGATTTTTTACCCTGAAATTTGACAAAATATTTCAAAGAATTTATAATTTAAAGCCTTCACGGCGAATTAATTCAGTAAAATTTTCTCGGGCTAGCAACTCGAGGAAACCTAAACGTGGGTATAAAAATCAAATGTGCGGAGATTTATGACCTCTGCTTACAGTTAGCCTATTTTATATTTGGCACGTTGAAGAAAGAAGCAGCAGTTATTGGTCACGTGCGGACATAAACTGAATACACTATTGTTTTAGCACACCACATTGCATTAAGCTACTCTGACGAAGAAAGTGTTGGTGAGTGTGATATCTTATTGGTTTGCTTAACATATTAATGTTAAATGTTGAATTACATTGGAAGAATATTGTGAATGGTAAACATACGAAGCTTTGAATGCGTGTCTCGTCTGGATCGGGTGCGGAGTTCCAAAAAAAAACATCGCTCAGGGTAGTTAGAAGCAGGGCCGAATTTTGAAACGACTGTCTTACTGATTTAAATATTAAGTGTTGTCGCTAATTTGATTAACCCGGTTGGTCATAGGTTAGAGAATTTGTTTGAAATTTGTATATGAGTGAAAGTTCGCTAGTATTACTTGGAGTTTCATTAAATGTGACTTTACAGAAGGGCATGTCTCTAGTAGGTCTGTCGGAGATTTCGTTAAATTAATATTGATACAATGGAAGGGATTGTCTCTAGTGCGCCGGTTGGATAGTTCGTTTATTTTGCCTTTTCACCGTCTATATCATATCTGGATTACGTATTAAAAACAGGCAAGCAGGAGAAAGAAGTTAAGAAGTTGGACAAGGAAAGGGTTAATCAGGAGGACATGAGGAAGCTGCAGAACTAAGTGCCAGCATAAGTTATCAGAATTTAATCTGATTTTAATTTCTATGCGAACGTGAGTTAGAGTTTCCGCTGTCGTTTCCAAATAAACTGGGGGTTACCATGCCCTGTGTGGTGCTTGCCGCTGTTTGGTGACATGTGTGCTTCGGGCTGTACTTTGGTCGATATAGTCTTGCCTGTGAAAGGGTCCCAGGGGAGATATGCCGTTCCACCAGCCTGTAGCACGTCATCACAACTTGCTGCGAGAGGAATCCCATTGAGGATATCAGAAAGTCAGAAGTTGAGAGATCGTGGTTGTCACACGAGACAGAGAAAGATTGTGGCTCGCCTTATCCGTGAAGAAGCAAAGATATGAAGCAGTGAAGGCATTTTGCTGGAATACTTTTTCCCATACTAAATCCCACAGGCCTCGTAATTTTTCTAGAAGGACTAGCTGCATGAAGATAGTTGCTGTATGGGAGTACAGCCCATAAAAGAGGAGGTGGAGAGGGGTGGAACATGTAGCACGCATGGCGAGATGAGAAATGCATACATAAGTTTTGTCGAGTTATCCAAAGAGAAGCAATCTCTTCAGATAAGCAGACAAGAACTGACAACCGCGTCTGAAAACCGTGGTGTGTTCACGGTACGTTGTAACCCCTAAGAGGTTAGGCGAATATTGATTTTATACCACATTCATCCTGTTACAATTTATAGCACTCGTGATGGCATATTTGCTTGTATAAATCTCACAGCGAAAGGTGGTTATTCTGGAATTTTTTCAAACCTATTTACCCTTACATTTCATGCAAACCTGGACTTCTGACAACTTAGCCATATGGAGAAATAATGTCGAATACAAGAACGTAATTCTTTAGGAGGCCATCAAGTTCTCTGTGGATATTGGGCACGAGATGGTACAGTTGTGCTTCTGTCTCTCTCACCGATCCATTCCTGTTGTGGAGAAGCACAGAAATAGCGGACCTCTTAACCTTCGTGGGTTGAAATAAATGGAAACGTGGATGTTAGAATAGGAGGCAACAAGAGGGAGAAGCAAACAGTCAGGAAGGGTGGGGAAGGTAACAAAGATTTGTGTGTGAATGCAGAGGTAGATGGATAGAAGATAAAGTGTGCTGTATGTACGTATGTATGTATGTGTCTGGTACCGGTGCAGAGAAAGTGACAAAGCAAACACGAGAGAAGGATGGTAATACTGTATTTGAGAGCATCATCAGAGATATAGAATGACCTGGCACATGCGCTTTGCACATCTTCCCAACTGCCGATGCCCTGCACTGGTGTCGGTCTTGGAGCCCAGCGCTAAACGATCGATACAATAGCAAGAGGCCCACCAGTTCTGGCAGCCCCACCCAATCTCAGGCTAATAAAACCATGCAATCGTTTGGTTTCTTTTGGTCTTTATTGTATTTTACGTGGGGTTGAGCAAGAATAGGCACACCATGGGTTTACAAGCGCACAGGGAATGTTTACAAAGCGAAAGTATTTGTGAATGTGATGTTCTGGTACCACGAATGAACAGCCACAACTGTGTGTGTAAGGCTACTTGTGTTTAGTGTAGACCTGTATTTCGCATTTAGCGAAGTAGGATGTGGCGGTCCGAGCCTCAATCTTTGAGGCGGCTACTTCCTTATATATCTCTAGTCCTCAAGCCTTTTTCAGTGTCTTTGTGACGCAAGGCTTGGTGTTTATTTAACGACGCTAACAGTACCTGGGACTATACGATGCCGAGTGTTAAAATGAATTGAAAAGAATTTCGCAAGTACCGCGTTGAAGTGCATTTCTGGCATTAGGGAAAACTACAGGATGGCTTGCATTGCGCCTGGCATTCGAACCAGGCACCTCTAAACTACAATCCTAAAGCGTCACAGCTTCACAGACGCACTCGGCATCAGATTTGTTAACTAATGTCATGGAGGACGACCTTCGTGAATTTCATCGTCGCTCAGCTATTCAGTAATTTCCCCGCATTTTGTGGAACCAGATGGTAAATAAACGCTGAATAGAATACGAAAAAGTACACAAAATGTATCTTATGCACTACGCTGAGATTTTTAGGCGCTAAATTGCGAAAAGCGACTGCTAGCTTCCTCATGTCAATCCGTAGGTCCGTCCGTCCGTATGGAACAACTCTGCTCCCACTGTATGGAATTTTATGTGATTTGGTATTTGAATATTTTTCGAATATCTCTCAAGAAAACGGGACCGCGATAGCACAGTGGTTAAAGTGCTATGCTACAAATCGGAAGGTCGCTGGTTCCATCCCAGCTGGTGTCAGTGGATTTTTCATTGACATAAAATCCTTCTAATCGCACTATGGCCCTGGGGTCGACTCAGCCTCTAACAGAAATGAGTACCAGGAGTATTTCCTGCGGGTAAAGGCGGCCGGTGCCTAAGGCTGACAACCTACCACCATCCTGTACCGTTGTCACGAAATCTGATAACTTTAACTTATTGGAACTCTCTGGGCCCCTCCGGACTTGTAACGGAACTGCTTTACCATTATCTCTCGAGAAAAAAAGGTAAAGTTTCATAAAAGAATATCGATGCTGTTCATGAAGACCAGTATACTTTGTTATCATATCTCGCTCATTTCTTCTTAGAATGAGAAATATTTCAGACAGATTTGTAGAGTAAAACAAAACACACTTTTAGATTCAGTAAAATTATTTTTTTTTCGAAAATCGCGCGGTTAATGAAACAGCGTGGAAAAATATTATAGACCCGTACAGGCCACAGATTGAGGTCAGGAAATGCTTGCTATCATTCGGTGCAGAATCTTTTATCTTCCAGGTTCCTACCCAAAAATTTAAAGATCAAGATATATAGAACTATAATTTTGGCTGTTGTTTTGTATGGGTGTGAGGCTTGGTCGCTGACATTGAGGGAGGAAAGGAAGCTGAGGGTGTTTGAGAACATGGTGGTGAGGAGAATATTTGGACCTAGGAGGGACGAGGTAACGGGGGAATGGAGGAGACTGCATAACGAGGAGCTAAAAGATTTGTACTCCTCACCCAATATTGTGCGGTGATAAAATCGAGAAGAATGAGATGGGCAGGGCATGCGGCGCGTATGGGTGAGGAGAGGGGATGTATAGGGTCTTGGTGGGGAAGCCGGAGGGAAAGAGACCACTGGGGAGGCCTAGGCATAGATGGGTGGATAATATTAGGATGGATCTTCAGGAGGTGGGATGTGGGTATATGGACTGGATTGGGCTGGCCCACAATAGAGACAGGTGGCGGACGCTTGTGAGTGCGGTAATGAACCTTCGGGTTCCGTGAAATGCGTGGAATTTATTGACTAGTTGCAAACCAGTTAGCTGCTCAAGAAGGACTCTGCACCATGGAGTAAGTAAGTAAGTAAGTAAGTAAGTAAGTAATTAAATAAATAAGTACAGG
>Ga0131853_10023966_pt1 | contig 11017 bp, 8 predicted proteins | sample TergutLab28metaG_FD_92764 | JGI IMG/M metagenome (GOLD analysis project Ga0131853, IMG submission 92764) | Labiotermes labralis P1 segment gut microbial communities from Petit-Saut dam, French Guiana - Lab288 P1 (version 2) (version 2) | ecosystem: Host-associated > Arthropoda: Insects >...
AAATGAAAATCTTCAACTTAAATCAGGGGGGGCTTAAAACCCCCCCGAAAAAAGTTTTTCCCCCCAAAACCCAAAAAGCCCCGCCCCCCCCCCCCCCCAGCCACATTATGTACACCAAACCCATCGGTTAGTGTGACACCTAAAGATAATATACAGAAACTCGCCGACTTACGCAATATTTGCGCACCGGAAGGTCCGGCGCAAGTGGAATTTTGCGCAAGTCGGAGTTGAGTATACATGTGGTCATATATATATATATATATATATGTGTGTGTGTGTGTGTGTGTGTGTGTGTGGTGTGTTTGTGTTTGTGTGCATACGAGAGAGTCCACTTGAAATCTAAACTTCATCACACTGGAAACCGGTCTGTAGCAGCATGTTATCGCTCAGTAGTATTCTTCCACCACTTTCATCTCATGGTGCTTTCAGTCCCGCACCGAAGAATTCTGAGAGCGTTTCAGAAGTGTCATTTCCTTCGGTTATTTTCTTCCTATTACGTATCTCTTAACTCGCATAACTTGAAATTGCGTAAAACGGAAAGTGTCAGTAATCATAATTGTATCTTCGAGCAGCAGACAGTTTCGGTGTACGGATGGGAAATCGTCACGTGAAGTGCTAACATTAGCGATTAGCGAACATTTCAGCATAACGAAAGAAATGCGTAAATTTATTGTAGCTATAGCGAAGGCAGCTACATGTTTCGGCTACGTAGAATAGCCATCATCAGGCCGTGTATATCAGAAGTATAAGCCTCCTTTTTACACTGTCGATGTACGCGGCCTGATGATGGCTACTTTTTGTAGCCGAAACATGTAGCTGCCTTCGCAGTCGGTACCATAATGTTTTCAACTGACGGATTATATTTCTTTCATTATGTATTTTACAATCACGACGGGGATACCACGCCTAAAAAATAAAAAAAACAGAGCTCTTATGCGTATTTTTAAATATCCACTGTCACCTGGAAACCGTTCAGACTGGGCCAAGGCTCGCATCTTTGTCGTACATGATGGTAAGAGAGGTTTAAGGTAATTGGTGACTGTAATGAATATTCTGTGTATTGTGCTTTAGCCTGCAGCCCGGACACTACTCCAGCCTAACCGCACCTAACCTCCAACATAAAACAAACCAAGAACGAAACGACCAATGTGGTAATCATCATTACAGTCGCGAGCTCCTGATGATGGGCATAGTAGTGCCCGAAACATGTTGAGCCTATAAGAAGTACAATAAAGTAACAAGTGACACCTATTTGGTTTTTTTATTCTTCAGTTATTCTGTATATTGTATGGATTACTGAGTGTTTGTAAATGAAGTAGGTGCTGTGTTTGTTACACAGTTATTAAATATCGACGCTGTTGATGCCGTAGTTTGGACGGCCACTTGTGCGTACCTGCCAAGGTATGCGACGCGTCCCGGACCCTGCTAATGGCTTGGGGGGAGGGGTGAATATTTTATTACTTATATAGGCCTCATTCCTTGCAGACGATTTATGGGAGATACATTACCTGTATTCAGATCGAATTATTCTACTTCTCTTTGCCTATACAGTTGTTGAGGGCATGCATTTAGCTGATAGATCACCTGCTCGCTCCCCACTCATGTTCTTTTGCTTTGCTTTTTATCCCACGCGGTGTGAGTTGTTGTACCCCACCCGGGTATATAAAACCCTTTTCTTCTTTCACTCATTCCTTTCCCACATGTTTGTTTTTTCAGCTATTCTTCTAACGCTCTTAGACCCCTCATGTTTTTTTTTTGTACTCCATCTTTGCATTTTCTCCTCTCGTTACGATTTCTTGTGCATTCCCACATTATATCCGCGGATTAGCGCTGTGAGGTTGACTGTCGCAGCTGAACGATGCTCACAGCTTAGTGACATCTTAACTGTGCCACATTTTGGAGGTGCAAGCTACCGTATTTTTAGATAATCTTGTCTTCATTCTTGGATAATGACACCACATTTATGGTGGAGTGATTTTATGACGTTTCGGAATACCCAGCTCACTCCACCTTCACTTTCCCACGATGAGTGAGCTGGACAAAGTGCACGAAACACTGATTAAGCGGTCAATCACGTAAATTTTCTCATGGCCCGAGACTGGTAATAAAATTAAGTCGTTGTTGGCCTGCATTCGATGTTCCGTTGTCACCACCACAAATCCTGTCAACACATCTGGCCATTTCTGTGCATTTATATCACAGCATGTTTACTAACATCAAATTGAATGTTATTCTTCCATCTGCAGCTGTCTCTGCCAAGTAGTTTTTATGAAGTATTCCAACACACACATATCGCTCATTTGCGACAAGAGTGTCACAACTCAAAATTTGGCATTTTTGAGTTATTGGTATAGAAAGAAACGTTTGCACATGCACTTTTAACTGGTATAGTGTCATAACGCAATTTGCAAAACTCGCCGCTAGAGAGCAGTTGTGTCGTCGTTCCACTTATAGAAAATTATAGCACTTCAAAACCTTTAAAGGCTTCTCCTGAAAAACCACACATTTTGAGTTGTGACACTGCTGTCGCAAATGAGCGATGTGCAGCTGTTTGTTTGTGTGTACGCTGAAGGACCAATGCAGCAGCACTGTGTTGTGCAGGAAACTGGGCGCTATTTGTTACGAAATCGCCCGTCGCCCTAACAAACCATCGTGGCTGTCATTCACAGTAACTTTGTTGCCACTTAACTGCCTTCAGTCAACGAACCATTGAGGTAGTGCAGAGCTGTAAGTCTGCGGATGAGACGTACAGTCCTTCAGGAGAAGACCAGGGGCCGGAAAATTCACCGTGCTGGATTCTGTTATGTTTAGGTAATCATTTTTTATGTCAGCCAACTCTTCTGAATCTTTTTTTTTTATATTTCCTTCTTTTATTCTGTCCTTTATTATTTCACCTTTTGCTTCTTTCTCGTTTCTTCTTTTTTTCCCCGTCTTTCTTAACTTCTCTCCTCTTTCTAGCCTGATAACTTAGTGCCTAGGCTAAGGGCTAGACAGTCGAGGAATCATATTTCGATTTCAGACAAGGGTCAGAGATTTTTTCTTTTCCAAAGTTTCCAGGACATCTCTGAAGCCTACCCAACATTTTATTCGTGGATATCGGGCGCTTGTTCCTTCACGAGTAAGACGGCCGAAGCGTGAGGCTGACCACTAACCTCCATCCGTTTTAAAGGTTTATGTATTACTTACCATTACGTTTATTATTTTCTTTAATTGTAATTTCCAGGATCACAGTTCCGCCAAGCACGTAACTTGCGAACTACAGATTAAATCCACGGATGCATTACAACTGAACAATGTTTCCTCAACTTTTCTGCTCGCGGACTCCTTTTGGCTTCGCAAAATAACCAACTATCCTCACATTTTTGCTCAAGTAAACACAGTGTGTTCGGGGGGGGGGGGATCCAAAATTAAAAATTTTCATATCTGAGAAGTGATTTTAGATAGTTACAAACACATACCGGTAGCATACATAACAGTGCATTGCATGATTTGACTTAAATTAACCTTTTGGCGCCGGAATTATTTTTTTAATTTTAGCTCGCCCTGTATATAAAATGTGAATAATATATAAACCAAATATGTTAGAATTATGAAACAAACTGCATTTTGAAGAGAAAAAAACGGAGAGTGTCTACAGTGTTTAAAATATTCAGTACGTTAAATAAATATATAAAATGCAACTTTAGAGGTTAGCGGTGCGGTACGACCACTATAGTTGACATTAGGCGTCAAAAGGTTAATATGATTGTCGCTCGCTTCATGGCCACAGTGTGTTTCTTAATTAAATATTCTAACTGTCTAACGGGTGACCGCGGTAGCACAGTGGTTGAGGTGCTGTGCTACAAATCCAAAGGTCGCGATCCTAGCTGGTGTCAATGGATTTTTCATTGACATAATCCCTCCGATCGCACTATGGCCCTGGGGTCGACTCAGCCTATAACAGAAATGAGTACCAGGAGTGTTTCCTGGGGGTAAAGGAGGACGGTGCATAAGGCTGACGACCTTACCACCATCCTCGTTGTCATGAATTCTGGGAACCTTAACTTCCTGGAACCCTCTGGGCCACTCCAGGCCTGTAACGTGACTGCTTTACCTTTAACGATCATACGAAATAAACATATCGCCAATTACAGGAATTCCGCTCTTATTTTTAACAAAACATCGAACTTCAAAGTAGCCATCATAGAAATGTACCCACGGATTCCCTGGGACCTGATCGCGCACTTTGTGAACCGCTGCAACACAAGAACCCTCTGCTAGTCACTTCAGCAGAGTGTGTTAACCTGAAATCTGTAAGAACTGTCTATGCAAAGACGTGACCTTCCTAATGCCTGCCTTCTATTGGTAGACTCTGCTGTTGCAGTTGTCTTTCAGATATTGATTTTCTATTATTTCTGTTATTTGATGTTGGCCAATTGCGGCCGAAATATTTAACTCAACTTTAATATTGAAATATAACTTATTAGTTGTGATCGGCCTTTTCTATTGATCACAATTTAAACTTCCCTGTAGTTAACAAAAGGTAAGGTGTTTGTCAGTTATTTTATTGTCTAACTAACGCACTCAATTATATAAAATTGTTAGAATGTTCAAAACAATTCAACTTATAACAGCCGCTCCAACATGTTTCGGTTCACGTAGGAACCATCATCAGGGAGCCACAACCAGTGCTTAGCTAAAATAACAAGTCTTGTTCAACTGTGCGTGTCGGTACAGACGTTGTCAGTGGTATGGCGGCGTATACGCCGCCATACCACTGACAACGTGAACCGAAACATGTTGGAGCGGCTGCTATAAGTTGAATTGTTTTGAACATTCTAACAATTTTATGTAATTGAGTGCATTAGTTGGACAATAAAACAATTGATATCATTGATGCACGGTGTAACCATGAAGAGAAGAGTTTGGTGTTTGTGACGTCGTAAATAATTCATGGGTGAATTTACATGATATTGAAGGTCACGAGGACTTCGTAGTTCAAAAATCTCACGTCTTCAACCAAAATGGACTTAGCTGGTTTTTTCCATGTACACCCACAATACGCGTATTGATAAAGTTGCCAACATTTTGAAATTGTAACGGAATTTTAGTCGTTTATGTTCTAAACATTTTTTTTTCACTTTTGTACGCTTTCATATTAAAATTCTTTCACCTTTGAAGTAATTTCAATTCCGTTCCTACGTTAAAAAAAATAATATCAGAATAACATTACATTACTTTTTTTTTCCGGACCGAGCGGTGAATGTGCAGCAGACATACTGTGTTCTGTATCGCTCGTGTCATTTGCTTGTACGAGACACTTGTTACGTTCTTTGAAATTTAAATTTATCCTTGTACAGAGCTCGCAGCTTTATGCGAGTTTTGGGAATAGTGATGAACGAATTGTAAAATATTCATAATCTTTTAAATTACCACTCTGCGGTTAGTGGTCTGTTTGAACTATTCATTTTGGTTGCCCCTATTTGAATTTCGTTTCCAAAGTTATATAAAACAGGTGCATTATTGTGGTGTTTTGGTATGTATTCTATCCAGTATGAAGTGTCTGGTCGGTTTTTAAAACGAAATGTGTTTTATTCCTCGATTCTATGTGATGACTGTCCGTGAGACAGTTTAATCCACTCCACATCTTGGTACGTGCCATCTCGTTGTGCTTTCTAAAATGAATCATAAGTAATTTTTTTCACTCCGTTAACACAACTTATCACTAAACAGTCATTGTTTACTATGCTAGCCACATGTTTCGGCATTTGCCGTTCTTCCAAATTGGTTTGATATACGATATAAAGTTTCTTATAAGTCTTTATAATTATATATTGGTTAGCCTGAGTGCGGCTGTGACAACGAATTAGAAGCGGAAACATGTATTGTAAACAAGAAAAATTGTTTAGTCATAAAATTTGTCTTGACTGAGTGAGCAAGTAGTTTTTGTCCACTCCACATCCTCACTTCTGTTTACTGAAGATTCATTTCAGTGTTGATCCCCATTTGCTGCCTTACTGAGCGATGAAGGAGGACGTAGCTTCCCCCGTTTTTATTTTTGCATATAATAATAATATTTATTCGCTGCAATTTGGTTGTCACCCGGTGGCAGTGGTTATTTTACATGTAAACAAAACATGAAATTGGTTACTACTAAATTTAAGTCTGGAGGGCTACATGAGAAGCATGTTGTGGAAACTTGGAATCTTGGGAACCATCTCAGCATTTGCTTATAGACACAGGGAAACCAAGAAAAACCTGTGTAGAGGTGGCCGGTCGCAGGACCTTCCGAGTACTGACTTCTAGCCAGCAGTCCGGCATCTAAAGTACAAAAAAAAAAAACACTGCCCACAAATGTGTGAACTAATGGGATATTCGGTTTCTTCGCTGTTGGACACCATCCGCCTTCAGCACTCATGTTGACAGTACGTTTAGGTCTTCGAATTTGTAGCTTCATTGATTCGCTGTACCGCAGTTTTAATGCTAATACAATTTTTTCGCCATTTTTTGTTTGTTAATAATTGGGAAATCAAGTTACTAACACATGTAAAGGATATTTCGCATTAAATGTATGTCCACTATGCTAATCCTGTCATGTGGGGCCAAAAAGGATGTACGTGTTACAGACGGACGTCCACAAACAGGTTGGGTCTTTGATTTGACCAAAAACCGTCGTTTCTGGAACGTAACCTTAGACTGTGCGACCTATTTCTGTATTTATTGGGGAGGGGGTGCTCTTGAAACCTATTGTTTTACGTGTATGCCTTTGGAAATTTCTGTACTACGCGCGTGCTTTTGCAAAATTCCCTGTTACATTCTTTACAAACATCCTGTACGACGTATATGCCTTTGAAACGTCCTGTATTACATATAAGCCTTTGAAACATCCTATGTTACATATTTGATTCCGAAATATCCTGCACTAAGTACATATTTCTGTACCTATGCTTTATCGAATGCTTTTCATATCTATTGTAAGAATTGTCATATCGAAGAAGAAGAAGAAGAAGATATATGTATGGTTATTCCTTCTTTAATTCGTCCCCGTCTACTTTACGCATGGAGGCTGTCATAAGCCTTTCAGGACGTTTTTGCCCCAAGCACAGACTTGTGCTGTAGGGTGCACATTATATGCAGATCAAACGGAGGCTCTTCCTGAGCAGGCAAAATACCCGGCCCACATCTTCACAGCACAATGCACACAACAGCTAAAATCATCCTCTGCCAGTGTTCATTATAAATTAGAAAATGATAGACGGTGGACTGGGTAAGAAAAACTGCCTGATGTAACCGCCTCGGAAACCCATTAACCCTTTTAACCCCTCACTTGGCAGTAAGGGTATGCAAGATAGAGGGATGCAAAATTTTTTAACCTTTTCCCATGCATGCTGAATAATATTTTAAAGTTTATACTTGGATGGATGAAAGATCGAGAATACAAACTTTATTTATTGCTCCAACGGTGTTACCTGCTTCTGCATATCGTAAGGCAACTGCGAGGAGAACCGAACGTTTTTGTATCGTGGAGAGTTGGGTGGAGTGGAGAGGGGGTTTGGCAGCAGGGAGGGGGATGGGGGGGGCAGGAAAAATCCGCGATCCTTCGTAGATCAACATTTATGTAAATTACTTTGGACCTATAATATTGAGAAGGCTGCCGAGAGAAGTGCAACGTTTTCTGTTTTATCTGGCTGAGAACAGCGCCTGTGCGCGGATTCTTGTCAACGCTGTCGTATGTCTTCGGATTCCGTAAAACTTTCAGTTGAGCGACGGTTATTTTCCGTGACTGACACTTGCTTTCTGGGAACAGTATCTGGTTTCAGTTGGAATTTATGCATTCAGGCGCTTTCGCAGAATTTCCAAAAACGACTAACAGCTTCATCACGTTTGTCTGCTTGTCCGTCTGTCCGTCCGCGTGGAAAAACTCGGCTGCGACTGGACGGATTTTCATTGAATTTGGTGTTTGAGTATTTTTCGAAAAACTGTTGAAGTCCGAGTTTAAAGAAAATTTGAAAAGGATAACAGGTACTGTACTTTACATGAAGACCGGTGTACATTTATGATAATATCGCGCTCGATTCTTCGTATAATGAGAAATTTTTCGGAAAGAAGATGTAGAGAAAATCAAGATAAAACATTGTATTTTGGATAACTTTTTTCCTCCCCGAAATTCGTGCCCGTTATGAGATAATGTTGAAAAATGTGGTAGAGCCCGACAGGCCACACATGACACATAATATGGTACGTGGGCTTTGCATGCTGGACAAGTAAAGCTACAAACACACACTCAGAATATGTAATACTTACATGTTTTCCACATCAACAATGGGTACGCGAACTCGGCTCTTTGTTAAGTTATACGTACATTGCCTGTATTTTTTATATTTTGCATCATGTATTCCGCTGTATTGATACACATTAATAAAACTATAGTCTACTTCCGAGGGCCGGGATAGCTCAGTCGGTGTAGCGACTCGCTACGGGCTGGACGATCCAGGGATCGAATCCCGGTGGGAGCTAGATTTTCCGCACCTGTCCAGACCGGTCCTGGGGCCCATCAGCCTCCTATACAATGGGTGCCGGGTCTTTCCCGGGGCGTGGTGTTGACCACCCACTCCCCCTCTAGCACCGAGACTAAAGAAAGAGTAGAGATATACATCTACTCCCCCTCTGGGCCTTCGTGGCCTGTCATAGGGTGAACGTTTTACAGTCTCCTTCCCACAATTATTGCATTAATAAGAACAACATTAACACTTGGGTAACGAACCTGGTGTACAGCAAGCAGTACGGTACCGCACACAGCGTCCACACAGAAACCGATAATCTGAATAAAAGACTGATTATACAAAGTAAACGCACAAAGAATGTAAGATTGTTAGCGACCCATACATGGTAACCAATAACAAATCGTGCAAGTAGAATTCGTCATATACATGAGAACGTGTGCGCTCAAATGTAAACACACCAGAAAACTGAATATCCAAGAAGCCAAACGGAACACAGTCAACGCAAAACATTTTATCAGACATTTTTAATAACATAAGTATATGAACAAATAAAGTACCTAGTAACATTTACTGATCTTCTTATATCAGCTATACATGTATAGTTGTATATACAATCAAAAAATGCTCCTGAGGATGGGCGAGTTTGTCGCCCGAAACATGTTGAGCTGATATAAAAAGATCAACAAACGGAATTTGTTGCATATTGTTGGTTGCTTACACTGTTGTTCTAATGATGCACGGTCTCACAAACATCAAGTTACCTAATATTCCCGTTTTACGATAATTGTAACATTTACGCGGTCTCTCAAATTTCAACGCATTTTAAAACATGTAACTTGCTCTTAACTCGTCTACATTTATGCCTGAACCTGGTCGTGTAGACCAGAGCATGTAGAATTGTTCTGCATTGTTGAATACCATAAATTAATTATCTTTAGCGATAAATACAAATTACGATTGATCTAAGTTTCAACTGAATGAATTCCATTAAAATAACTTCCATTAACTGAAGGAACTGGGATACATGTTTCGGCCAAGATTATTCGAGATTTGAGGTTACCACATGTATGCTGATGAAGATCTTATTCTACTGTGATATCCTATAGATTGGTATCTAGATACCAAGGTTTCGGAGAAGCTTCTGTGTTCGTCTTCGTCATCAGGGTAGGCCAAGAATCTACTTACTTACTCACTACTCTATGGAACAGAGTCCTTATTGAGACGCTAACCCGTTTTCAGCTAGTCAAGAAATTCCTCGCATTTAAAGGAATTCGAAGGTTCATTACCGCCTTCACAAGTGCCCGGCCATCTGTCCCTATCCTGAGCCAGCTCAATCCAGTCCGTACCCCCACTTCCCACTTCCTGAAGATCCATATTAATATTATCTTCCCATCTACGCGTGGGTCTCCCAAGTGGTCTCATTCCCTCAGGTTTCCTCACCAAAACTCTGTATAGTCCAAGAATCTACATGGCGTCATATCCCACAAGGTTGAGATCTCCAAGATTTTCGTTGCGTTGTCTTCAGATTGTTGGTTTATGAAGTCATATTTTGTTATGATTGTGGTTTTGTGCCCCTTTAAATGGAATTCACGTAAGGAGCGTAATGCCTGTCGGTCGTTGTACGGTATATCACACCCGAAATGACTACGGATTTTCTCCAACCTCTGTAATATAGTCTACGTGACAAACTGCCATTTTGACAAAATTGTGTTTCATGTCGGTCCGGCGTATCCTCCCCTGAATGTGATGTTCAACAAACTTCCTTAGCACTATCAGAAAGATTTGTCTCACCAAAAGGAAGGTTTGGGGTTAAACACAAATTTCATTATAAATGTATGCCTAGTGGTTACCTTACGTACCATCGGTTTTCTACACTCTGCCCACAGTGTGCATTGATATGTTTTGTGTGGATCTGAGATGAAGACAATGATTATTTCCCTACACAACATTAACGGACTGGTTTATATTACCGAGGTGGAGTGTGTTTACTGCGCGGTACGATCCGAATCTTTAAATATGATTCACTCCATTTTAATCGCTAAAGGGTCTGCATCTAGTCTTTCTCAGTTCTTTGGCCATTATGATTATCTGATTAATACGAGGAAAATTGTCTTTTGTCCGTATGCAGTGTAATTATCCCTGAAGTTGTGGACTTGTGTCTGGAATAAATGAACGTGTAGTGACAACAATTATATACGTCAGCACTACTCATTTATTAAAACATAGGCTACATGTTTCGACCCAACATTAGGTCATCCTCAGGCCTGCGGCAGACTAAGTCATTGGTGCTGTGTGTATATTCTGATCTCAATAAGTTTGACAGTTCTAAGAATACATAACATCTGGTAAGTATCTATTTTATGCTGGATAATATGCGTAACATATACTTATTTACTTACTTACTCCATGGTGCTAACTGGTTTGCAGCTAGTCAAGAAATTCCCCGCATTTCACGGAACCCGAAGGTTCATTACAGCACTCACAAGCGTCCGCCACCTGTCCCTATCCTGGGCCAGCCCAATCCAGTCCATATA
>Ga0131853_10023967_pt1 | contig 11017 bp, 2 predicted proteins | sample TergutLab28metaG_FD_92764 | JGI IMG/M metagenome (GOLD analysis project Ga0131853, IMG submission 92764) | Labiotermes labralis P1 segment gut microbial communities from Petit-Saut dam, French Guiana - Lab288 P1 (version 2) (version 2) | ecosystem: Host-associated > Arthropoda: Insects >...
GTCTCGATGTTGTTGAAATCGCGCGCGTCCCTGACATACTTCCGAGCTTGTTTCCTTCCTGGTCAGGCTAAGCACTCCGGTACAAGTATTCATAATTACGTACGAATTACATACGAACATACTTACGTAGTAATGCATACCTAAGTAAATAAATATACACATACACACCCGTACATGTATAAATATATACTTATGCATGTATATATATATATATACTTATATACACATGTATATACCTACATACATACAGACACATACATACGCATACATGCATAAATACACACGCACACGCACACACACACACACATATATATACGAATATATTTATATTAGTTTAACAAAAGCACTAATATTTAGCAACATTGCACATGAGCAATGACCAGCCATGAATACTTATCCTTGCATTTCGTAGAATATACACCACATTTTTTTCATACGTATATACTTATCGGTAAATTGTACGATGATTTATCTGATTGTGTGTAACGAGGACTTCGGGTTGTATTGAAAGAATAAGTCTGCTTGTCAACATTTATCAGACTATTTATAACGCAAATTTACAATAACTGAAAATATTCGGCGCGTCGGTTAACAAATTTTCGGTGCAATAAACCGGTAAGAGCAGAGGGATTGTTTTGAAGGTATAATAAACTGCTGGCCGATTTTCCAGCTCCACGTTGCTTTCCTTGATGTAATGATTATTGCAAGGCATTTCTTTGAGTTTACTTTCTGAAGGGAGTAAATGGAATGTGTCCCTAGTTTTATTAGTATGTATTCCGTCCTCATACTTAATCTTCTAGGCATTATACGCTTGATCTCATTTTACACACCCAATAACCCAGTTTATTAAAGTAATGTAAAAGGTAAGAGCCAATATTATGAAACATTTTTGTGACAGAATATGAATTTTATTAAAGTGTTTATGTGAGGCTTTACTCTGTTTATTTTTCACGTTTAACGAAGTGTCAGATGAATACCTCACTGCTGTGTTTATGTACAAGTTGTAATGTGTCTGCTCTTTGGCTTGTGTTCCTCTTGATTAATCTTAATTATGTTAGATCTAGTTTACAAGTCTCTTTGATAAATCTGTCAGTACTTAATTAAACTGACTCCAAGAAACTTCAAAATTAAGTATAAAGCTTTGAGAAAACATAAACTCCGTTACAAGGAACGGAGTAAACTTCCTGTAACAAACGGTTCACGACAGCCATCTCTACCGATTGTAGTTTAAGCGATGTTCTGGAAAAATAAATCTAAGAATTTTCTTCTTAGGTTTCTTCCCTTGTTATAAGGGGAGAGGTAAACCTACTCTATAATGCTGATAAATGTTATTCCGTTGTGCGTTTTGCTGTCGTTGGATAAATCTCGAAGTGTCTTTCCTAACATAACTCTGATTTATATTAAAACACTTTATTATCCAACAGATGCACAAATAGTAAATTCGTAGATACAATTAGACTGTGTAGTAGGCACACCACGATTACATATGCTGCCATAACACCGACTACGTCCATATCAAAGGATATGACAGAACCATTACTGTAATTTTAGCCAAGCACTGTAAAAAGCTCCCTGATGATGGAACCCTTGTGCTCCGAAATATGTTGGAAGAGTTTTGAATATTTTTAAATGTTTTATAATAATTCTAATTGTATCTACGAAATATATTTGTGCGTCTGTTGGATAATAAATTGTTTTATCGTCATTGATGCACGATACAAGCATGAAGATTGTCTGTTTTATATTTCAAGTCGTTCAACTACGTTTTTCGATCCCAGTGAATATAATTATTAAGCTTTTGTATAAAAACTGTGTACTGAATTGCGTACTATAATATACACTTGATTATGACAGCACATGATGTACGACATTTTAGTTCCAGAGAATGTACTCTTATATCAAAACCTTATAGCAGTTTTTTTTTTCTCTTCAAATGGCTATGCAAGGAGATCTGGTACAGCTGATGCTCTTAATATAACGATAGGAACAGTATTACACAGCCTGCTTGTTGCCCACACTTTTGCATTCCATAACTTAATTACGCACCATTATAAGTAATAACTGAAGTAACTTTGCAGCTCATGAGATTCGCGGATCTTCTATTCGATTCTGTTCTTCGCACTGAATACAATTAATTTTACTGCAAGAACAACAATCTCGATGTGTATAACTTCACATTTTTTTGAACGCCACTTAATTTTATAGAGCGATTCGACACTTATGTTGGAAGAGTTAGGCGAGCAAATACCAACTTCTGAGAAATTTCAATAACAGAACTATGTGCAAGTTTCGATTGTAATTATGTCCTAAAATTGGTTTTCAAAGTTAAAAAATGGTTTTCGTAATTAAAGATGTATACAGAGAATATATGTCAAACCGCTTTACTGTCAATGACAATGCTGGATTCTATTCTAATGTAATTGAAGGAAAATAGTACCCCATATTTCTTCTACAGTATGATGAAATATTAATAAATCTGGAAAAGAGATCAGAAGATCAGTCACTAAAACACTATTCTGAAATTATGTATTGATGTAGACGAAGAATATTGTGACAATTTGAAGACAGACTAAATCACTGGAAATTCAGTAAAAAAAATACAGACTGAAAATGGTCAGGTCATTATGTTGATTGTGAGAAACCGAGATGCAAACATTTGAAAAAATGTGATTCCTTAGTTACTGGGTGGGAAAATTTCTTTAATAAAATAAAATAAAAAAAAAACCTCACAAGAGAAATTTTTATTGAGAAATTTACAAAAGAGTGCAAAGTAGTTCTCAGTTGCATTAAATGTAAATTAAATATCACAGAACTGATGTACGAGTATTGTGGGACAATGCAGAAATAAAACGTAATTCAGTGCAAAGTATATTTTAATCTACACCGAAACACAACCACACCTTTAACACTTTCAGGGCTGAAATTAATCTAAATTGTATAGAAAGACACAGTGGTACATCATAGAGAATAAAATGTTCTTACAATTAAAAAATCAGCAACTAATGTAAATACGAATAATGGCTCTATATTGTACAATTAATACGGAACGCATAAAGAGTCTGTGTGGGAAAAATGCAGAACTTTTACTTTTAAAACTAGCGATATATATAGTAACAACTGGGCTATCAAGAAGTGAATAGAAAAATGAAAACATAACACAAGCAAGCAATTCGAAATGTTTTGAGTTGCATCAAAGAAGAGAAAAGGCATAGATAGGAACCAAATTTTTAAATAAATTGTGATTCAAAATGTAAATAAAATTTAAAAAGTAACCATTGAAATTTTAAACATACAAAATAAATGACCTAGAAAAAGAACACGAAAAAGGGTTATAATAAATATAAAAGAAACAGATATATGGGACGAACCAGAACTAGATGGTTCAGTAAAGTCGTGAAAGATATGTAGGAGAAGAAAGAGCTGGCAGGAAATCGAAAAGAAAAATTGTGGAAAGAAGGAAGAAATTTGAGACTTGTCCTCAATTGACTCATAAAAAACGTAAACAGTGAAGATAAATAAGTTACACTGTCTCTAGTGCACGAAGTAAGGGATCGAATGCAAAAACAAAGAAAACATTTAGGTGTTGCAGAAACGCTAAGTCCTTTGGCATAGTCTTACAAGTTCTTCACGGTCACAGAATATGCACTGTCCATCTAGCATAAGAAGTCAGTCGAATTGCACTTGTCAGCGTCATAAAGGCGTATGGGTGGAGCAGAGTTATAGACCCACGCATTGTTGAACTCGGAATCCTTAGAGGTGAGTGGTCAAATTCACGCCCCGACCATTTCACCCCCGGGGAATGATCCCGTGATACCCATTCGATAGGATGCTAGGTGAGCCTCCCCCATTATATCTGGACGTTTTGGAGGAGAGAAAAATATCTTTTCTTTGCCGGAAATAAATCTCGGAAGATCGATCTCGTCACCTAACCCCTTATACTGACCAATTCAGTATAATAAATATACAGGCACCAGAGAATGGCCATTCCAATTTAACAAGAAATGGAACGTTTGAGCTTCAAGTCATATCTCTTATAACTAGACAAAAAGAAATTTTTTTCTGGCTCTAAAAATACGGAGAAGTTTCCGAAGTTATGTAGACGAAATGATGTTCCGACTTTTTTTGTAATAAACTTTAATTTAGCTTCGCACATGTAGCGAGTTAATACACTCTAATCCAGAGCAACTTGCGAGCACAGCCGCGCTAATTAAGGAAAGATCTGTAATCCATGTCTACAGATCGCTCTAATTAGGCAATTTTGTAACCCAAGAAATATTGATGTTGAACACATCAATGAAGTTCTTTCGACTGAACTTTTTAAAATGTAATGAACTTTGTATCCCGAAAACTTCGAGGATGAAGAAAAGTCATTTTCCCGTGGACTGCGTTGAACACGCTGTAGCAGGCTAGGCTAGACAGCGCCAAATCCCAAAAGACAGTAATCACTTGCTGGTGACCTAAACGTTTTATGATCTTCACGGCGTCATGAACTTAGCCGTATGTTTATGTCGTTTTGTGAAGTACGTGTGAAGTGACAATTTGGTTTATCCTTCTTTTATCAGATTAAAGTTTTTTCCCTGTTTTCTTTGTTATTCTTCTCCTTCTTTTTTTATTTTTCTTGTTATTCTTCAGCTGTGTGAACTGAATCTTCTGGCTTGTTCTATTTCAGATAGAGATTTGAAAACATCTACTTTGTAGATATTTGATAGAACTCATCGAACAGTCTGTTGGCCAATTGAAAATTCTTTATCTACGCAGGACAACAATATCATCATCATCATCATCGTCACCACCACCAACAACAAATATAAACAGTGCGGAGGATGTAGCCACCCCCCGGCTCCAGGAGTTTGGTGGTCCATGTAGCAGGACTTACGCGCCCTTGATCATACGGCTATTGTGATACGACATATAATAAACGATCACCCTTTTTACCTTGTTTTTCCCGACGTGCTCAGTCTGGCAGAGGAACTTCTTTCGGAAGACGGGTAAGGATCACCGAATCACATGTAGTTATTTTCTGTTTAATTATTGATTTATTTATTCATTTATACTTGATATAAAAGGCGTGCTGTTATCAAGTTAAACAACTAAATCATTTTATAGTAAAATACCACAGTCACTTCACTTGTACTCCCTCACTTGCACTCTTCTCTTACTACACTGCACTCTTAAGGTGGGTCCACACTTGTAACGTTACCACGTAACGTTACAAGTGTGGACCCACCTTTACAGGACTGCTTTCTCACTGGACTGCCTGTGTCCTTTGTCTGCTGCTAAACGTTTCCTCGTTCAAATCTGTCTGTACACAACCCCTACGACATCACCAGCGGTTCTTGAACATACGTTGACAGTTTAAAAATATAAAGTATCGCTACGAACCGTCCGTAAGAGATACGAGCGAACCTAATAAACAAGTGTACCAAAAATGTTCGGCTACAATATGTTATACATGTATGTGTATATATATATATATATATATATATATATATATATACACAGGGTTATTCTAAATGAATGTCGGGGTTTTAACAACTTGTCATGCACAATAAACTTGATATGGGAGTATATATATATTTTTTATTTAATTGAACAACACTCCAAGTTTTTGTTACATACCTTGCAGGTGCTCTATATGTGAACCCTTTGTGATTCTACGAACATCAACACAATAATGAAATGTAAGCACACAAGACGCATTCTCAATGCCGTTCGCCGCCATCTTAGTAAACTGCGCTCCAAGCGGAGAAATGCATAAGTACTGCACATCGCACATCATAAAAGAAAACTTTGAGAATTGCTAGATCCAGCAGTGCAACTACATACTCCTATCTCAAGTGTATTGTGTATGACAAGTTGTTAAAACCCCGACAATCATTTCGAATAACCCTGTATGTGTGTATATATGGACATATAAGATTTATAGGAAAAGACAAAATTATTCCATATAATAATGAAAGATAATCACATGCCTTGAATAAATAATAACACTACTTCACATAAAGATACCTAGAACACACTCGCAGAATTGAAGCATGATGCAAAAGATACAAGCATGTCTATCAGTTCTTCCTACATACAATTAAGTAGGACGCCGCAAAACAGATCAGTAGTTTACAACCTCAGAAAGTTCCCTGCTATGGTACAAGAAGTTAGTGAAGCTTCACGCATTTCGGAAGTCTTGTGGCGAAACTTATTTTCTGCAATTATGTGGCCGAAGTTAAATTTTCCGAAAATGAGCCTGTAAAAATTCCGAGATACTTTCGTTTGTTCTTAATGGCAATTAGCTGAGAAAACGTATATAGTTACAGCACATATAGGGGTAATATAAGGTTGTGGGTTCTGCCCTTCATTTATGGTATAAATTTTATGGGACCTTTTTATTACTTCGCACTTTATTCTTTCGGTTAATTTATCTCATTTTTCTCAATTACGTCTGTACGTCGCCTACAAGCCTGAAAGTTATTTATACCAGAATATGTTTGTGCTCTTCAGCTCCAATTCCTCTCGATTCGCCTGTTTATCAATAAAAGCAACAGTAACCACTTTAAAATAACGTGTTAATGCAAATATTCCTACGTATTTTGAGAATGGTATTAGACGAAGGATCGAAATTGATTGAAACTGACAATACAGGATGTATCTGAACAGTTTTTACAAATTTATAATGGCTGTAGTGAGGTCAAAGAGGGGAAATTTAAGACAGACAACATGTGGTCGGAACTTATCTTTTGGTCCCTTAAACAGCATTTTTCAGCGACTGGTTCCTTTTCAAATGACAACGGAAACAAATTCTTCTCCCGTAACTTTGTGTTATACTTGTAACACCATACGAAGTACGACGTTCAGAAACGTTCTAATCGTAAATATACGTCATCGCCTGAAAACATTAGACATCATTCTGTAACTTGAAAAACACAGAGAAATAAATTATACAGGAAAGAAATAAAACACGATTTACCATAAAAATTTGTAACGAACTGTACTAAAAGTTACTGAATATTTGTGAGCATGCCTACAGAATCGCGCATGGATATTAGCTTATGTTAGCCTGCATTGAGTTGCTAAATGGAATATTTCCCTTAAAGCAGTGTGAATTGCCTGAGGTTTTATGCACTTAAACATGAAATGTGTAATCCCCGACTAATTGAAGCACTTCAGGTCAGCTTATATTCTATTATATTAGGTCACGCTTATTATGTAGTGGTACTGAAATGAACGGCCACGGCAGAAAGTGGTCAGCAATGAATACGCTGCAGAACAAAGCGCGATGTGAAGTGTTAGACGTCAAAAAGTTCGTTTAAGTCCGTCTGCATGAAAATAAATGGTTTGGCCTTGATTTTATGACACGAACGTGTTCTCTATCTATAATACTACACTTTTAACGTACTGCAAGTTCAATATATCGTGTTTAAAAATAATTTTCGTGGATCTGTCCAGGGCATGAGAGTGGATTTACTTTGGGACAAACACAGTTGGAATTTGTGCATATCCTCTCCATTTGCAAGCGAAAATACAAATCATTTTACAAAAGACTCTGAAAATGTGAAAACCCCAAAGAAATCTTCAACACTGCAACACCAAAATCAAATAACTTGAAACCTACGGAATATTTGTAAAATAAAAATTTAACCTCGGGATAGGTAATCAAAATAAGGTGGCTGATCAAATTTGTCGAAGACGCTATGAGCTCCAGTTGCTCTAGTTTCGTTTTAGAGAACTAGAAGCTAAATTATACGGAGTTAATTAGTTGACTTAAATTTCCCGGTGAATACGAATATTTCTTGTGAAGGAGACTTCTAAGTAGCTGTCTCATATCTATGTTTTTGAAAAGGGAAATAGTTCCTCTTCCCGTTTCGTTGTTTTCTGTTCGGATGACGAGAGAGTGGACTAGTCCAGAAACCAGAATATTCTAAGTGTAACATAAAACTTAAAAAAAAAGGAACTGTTTCAAAATTTATGATATTCAAACTGAGTGAAAAAATTATGCTGTTACTGAACATACTTCCTTTGAACTTTAAATTCATATACTGGTTAATACAAAAATGGCAGCTATGTTTCTGTGATGGGGATGCAATTTTGAAGCACAAAATAACATCTTATCCTGGAGGCATGTTAGTAGCATTATTCGTTTGCACATATTAAGAAAATGGGGAAGTCCTGTAATGGCTGTATAAGTATCGGTACCAAATTTGGTAATGACCGAGTAGTTCTTTAAGAAGCTGTATTCAGCAGTGTAATGGAAAATAAAACATAACACAGTGTGCATGGCTTTGTTTACAATACTCACAAAATGCTTTGGCTAAATATGCAAGTTACTGGGGGTTTGTGAGCAAAAGCAAATAATTCAAATTTTTCATTACGGCCTACAGAAATTTCTTATCGAATGTACAAATTAGCCTTTATGGATACGAGCAGCATTGAAATATGTTAATATATTTTATCACGTTGTGTTCCTTTCAGTAAACATTTACTGTCATTTCTGTGGACTAGCTAGTAAGGCCAAAATGCTCTCCTAACTTCTGCCTGTGTGACAGCCACACGAATAAAACAAAAATTTACTTTGTATAGGCTATTTCAAATTTATTACTAGGCCAAAATGTGTAAATCGGAAATGTAAATGTAGCATTTGCTGCTAACGTTAAAAAAAATGGACTGCTTGAAAGTTACATACAGCAGCTCAGTACGAACGCCTTAGAGCGGTATGAATGTAATTATATTTCAAGGGTTTTTTTATGATCCCTCTAGGGATTATATTTTCAAGTTTGTCCGTTCCTTGTTTGGTAGAAAGGCGCATTCCAGTTTTGTGCTCCATGAACTTCACAACGTTCTATCGCGTTATTTCAATTATTTTTTACGTTGTTAATATTATTACTGTACCGTGGACGTTGTAATTATGTTACACAGACTTAAACTGTGAACTTAATAGCATTGTTGCGTATGTTAATTTAATAATTTTCGGGTCGGCTTTCAGAGGGTGGCTACGTGGAAAAATGACATCCGAGGTTCTTGAATAATTCGACACGGAAGAACGCTTTATTACGCAGTCGTAGTGACAATCGTTAAACTGCCATTCCTGGAAGACAAATTCCGACGAGGATTACAGTGCGCTACACTTCGCAGTATAAAAATTTTAGGTTTCGAGACAGCCCATTGTTAATTAAAACAGCCCATTGTTAATTAAAACAGCTCATTGTTAATTAAAAACAGCTTAAACGTTGCCCATTATACACTCCGTATGAGTAAATGTTTTCGTTATATTTACCAGTCGCAATTATCTAGAATGAACTGAACTGAACTGAACTGATTGGAAAACACTCTCTTCTTCTCTGTACTCTCGTGAAAATTTATTAAATATGTACGACTAGAGAAAAATGCGAGAAAATGTAAACTATGTTACTAAAAAATTGGGTGTAGAAAGACAGAGACAAAATAGTGTGCTTAGGTCTGTATTTATTTAAAAATAACTTTTCTCAATTACTATATATAAGAAATTTATATATATATATATATATATATTTTAATTTTATTTAATTTAATAATTTTACAACAAGATGCGACTTATTCAGTTTATTACATTTCTGTAGGCAGCTCTATATGTTTCGGGTGTTAACACCCATCATCAGGAGCGCGTACAACTGTAAATACAGCTTCTGGTATTGATTTATCAGATCTACTAACATTCGCTCTCGTTGTTGAGTTGGAACTCAATAACGAGAGTGGATGGTAGTAGATCCGGTTAATCAATACCAGAAGCTGTAACTTCTGACTAACGACAAGAGTTAGTACAAATTTTATAGGAAAGTCTATATTCTATGTACTTGTTAAATTTCGTACTCCTAAGTACAAGCAGTAAGTAATAAATACTTTGATTGCATAGGAACGTGAAGTAACATCGCGAAGTTTACGTCATCGATTAGTACGTCATGCCACAACAAATGACCATCTACACTACATGGCAGCATATTATTACGTTAATATTAATTAAGTATAGGGCAGTATGTATTACATATTACGCGTATATGTTTTTTTACCTTAATAACTACATAATTCTACCGAGTCGGTAGGATTAATTGTTAAATATTGTTAACTATTATTTATTGTGGGCCGGGTAGCTCAGTCGGTATAGCGACTGTCTAAGGGCTGGACGGTACGGGATCGAATCCCGGTGGGGACGAGATTTTCCGCCCGTCCAGACCGGCCCTGGGGCCCACCCAGCCTCCTGTAAAATGGATACCGGGTCTTTCTCGGGGGTAAAGTGCGGCCGGGGCGTGCTGCTGACCTTCTAGTGCCGCGGTAGTGGAAGAGTAGAGCTATAACTCTACCCACCCTCTGGGCCACACCGGGCCTATAACGGGATCACTTTACCCTTTGTTATTTATTTATTTTTGTCTACATTACCCTGCATGCAAATCACATTTTTTGCATCGTGTTATTTTCGATCATTGTTGACTTCTCTGGGTTTACCGTAGTTTTTACTTACACAGGAAACAGCACGAATGTCGGGAAAACTGCAGATATTTCACATGAATTATGCGTTTTAATTTTCACTGCGACATTTGTCTGGATTTTCTCCCATTTCATGGAGAGTAAACAGAGACATTATCATAAAAGTGCTTTGGTATTTGCTTAAAGTGCCTGATACTTTTAGTTTTTTCTACAAACAATTTTTCTGGTTGGAATTTCGTAAAAATAGCCAATAAAACTTTACAAAAATCCGCCGAGTGGAAACCGAGTTCTTCTGTACAAAAGAATTGGCAGGCATGATATAGCCAACATCTGCTCTTCGCAAATTTGCGAAAAGCGTCTAAAGAAATAATTTTTTTTGGTACAATATACCAAATATTATTTTTGTGTATACATTGCATTTGTATTGTGTATTATTTATTTTTACCAACATGCACACACACACATGCACACGCACGCAGACACACACGCACACACACACTCACGCACGCGCGCACACACGCGCACGCGCACACACACATATACACACACGTACACATACACGCACGCA
>Ga0131853_10023969_pt1 | contig 11016 bp, 9 predicted proteins | sample TergutLab28metaG_FD_92764 | JGI IMG/M metagenome (GOLD analysis project Ga0131853, IMG submission 92764) | Labiotermes labralis P1 segment gut microbial communities from Petit-Saut dam, French Guiana - Lab288 P1 (version 2) (version 2) | ecosystem: Host-associated > Arthropoda: Insects >...
ACTTCTGGGATTATACCTCTATCAGAATCTAAATCCTCGTGTCTATCTTCTGTAGTAAACCATTCTTCTAAGTTTGTAGAAGAAAAATCGTGACTGCTTCCCATAGCTACAGGAGCTTCATCATATGTTAATACAGGACCATTGCCCAAACCATCTTCTAAATATTGTCCAGTTTGAGGATTGTACCAGTTTATAATTATATCATCATCTTCCATCTCAAACCTTGGAAGAAGTGGGATTGCTTCATGTTCTACACTTATAAGATCTTCTCCATCCCATTCCTCATGAATTTTAACAATAGTTACAGAAGGAATAACAGGAGGAACAATTCTACGATAGAAAATATAAATAATTTGTGTATCTACTTCACTTACACCAGCCATATCCCAAGCAAAGGTATTGGCATTGGGTCTTTGACCTACAATAACTGGTATGCCAGCAAATTCTTGTGTAGCTTCTACACCTATATACTGCTGGCTACTTGCATCTAGTTCATTTCTTATATATGAGAACTCACCTTCAATATGGGCACCTTGGGCTAAAGCTCCAGTTTGCATAATTATATCACCTTTAGCACTACCCATTACCATAGGCATACTAGAACCCCAACCAGCACCTAAAACATAAGTTTCTGTGATTTCTTCCCAAGTGTGATTGAGAGATAGTCCAGTCCATAGGTCTAGGTCTGGCCATCTATACATACCCATTCCAGCTGGTTCAGATAATAGGGTGAACCATTCAACAAGTTCAAATTGTGGTTCTCCTACCTCGTGTTCTTGACCTACCAATTCAGAGAAGTTTAGGCCAGGTACTTGAGTAGAATTAACCATTTGACCAGATATTACACGTCCAGCATCTGATGATACATCAACCATTTCAATACCAAATTCTCCACCAGTATCTGGTATGAAGTTGTTGTCAAATTCTAATGGATATACCCTACGTTGTACTGCTGGAGAATTATCATTATTTGTTATGATTTCTCCACCTAGACCTTCATCTACTGCTTCCCAACCATCCCAATTTTCTGGTTGATATATTAGGTCTGCATTGATGAAAGATATAAAGTCATTTCTAACATCTCTAAATTCTTCTGGGTCATTTGTGGATTCAGAAGGGGATACTGTGGATACTAGGTTGTCAACTGCATGACGTTCTACAAAATTACCTTCAGAATCCCAAGTTTCAAAAACTCTGATTATACGTATGGAGTCTGCGATTCCACTATATGCTACCACACGAATATGAGCAGCTTGGAAATGATAGATTGCACCACCAGGAAACCAACCATCTGCATCATTGCCTTGTACAAAGTGATTACCATTTTGTGAGTGATTACCCCAACCACCAGCATTACCACCAGGCCGAGGAGACCAAGGTCTACCAGCGTGTAATGAAGATGGATTGAGTACATTGGAAGTGCGTTGCCAATCTTCTACAGAGTAGTATATAGTATGTTCACCAATCATTTCCTCTGTGATTTCAATTTCCCAATCAATCCAACCAGCACCTCTATGATTACTAGCACCTTCTGCAAATATTGCAGATGATAATGCTTGGGATGCTGCTGTACCATAATCTGCACCACCAAATTGTAAGTTATGGACTACATCATTTACACCACCGGCACCAGAAAAACCAGAACCAATGGATTCATCAGTAAATCTTAATATATCACCAACTTCTACTACAATTGTCATATCATAGTTATGGTTTCCAGGAACAAAAGGCCACCAAGAAGAACCATTGCCAAATATTCTGTTTTGTTCCCATTGTCTATCTTCATTCCATCCCAGTACATCAAAATTAGGTGCGTGGGATGCTTGACCACCTCTATATGACAATAAATGTGGTCTGGTTGTACCACTTGGACTATTGAATGGAATTACTTGTCCAGTTTCAGCATCTACACGTTCTAGTCTAAAATGAGCTTGTGTTCTAGGTACAAGTGGATTGGCAGGACCATTCCACCAACCAGAACTAGCAGAACCAGAAAAAAATTGTAATCTACTCATATCAGTACCAAATGTACCTCTACTCATAAAATCACTTCTTACTGCTGGATTAGATTCCATTAGTCTATGTATTTCTTGCCAATACCATTGATATCCTTGTACTGTATTACCTTGATTATGTGCTTGAACATCAATTGGATTCAAGGTTGAGAATAATGGGATTGCTAACATTATTGCTAATACTAAAGCTATGGATCTCTTTATAAAACTATAAGACTTTCTCTTATATTCCATAATATATCTTCTCCTTTCAATTTTTGTAAAATTTATTTAATTCTTGTAGACATATATCAATAAATATGGTACAATATACACTATATTTTGACAATATCACAAGGTGGGTTGTTATGAGAGAAACCAAAGGAAAGCCAAAAACTAGACATTCAATTGTGTTGCTTATATCTACTATTGTTAGCTCCTTATCTTTTCTTGGTTCACTTGTAATCATTGCTCTTAACACCATTATTGATAATATTATTGAAAATGATATGAGCATAGATTTAACTCGCATACCAATAATGGCTTCACTTATTACATTAATTGTATTAATTTTTTTACTGGTTTTATTGATTGAAGCTACATTTTATCAACATAAATCATCAAGTTCATATAACACAACTTATAAAAACAAAGCTGTAAATACAGCTTGCAAATCTTGTGGTCATATTGCATTAAGTCTTGTGCATACATTTTCTGTTGATGAAATATCAAACAATGATTCTGGGGTTAGTAAGTCTAGTAACATCATTACTCATTTACCTAACATTGCAATCTTAATTTTACTTATTTTGTTCTTTATCTTGCATATAGTTTTGATGCTGACTGGAATTATTCCTTTTGTTTAATTTCCAATGTTCCCAGCAATATATATAAATTGTTACATAAACTATCAATGTACATATTATCACATATGTAAATATCTCTGCATGAGAAGAATCCCTAGTTTCTTGAGCTAAACGAAAAAGTATGAAACCTAAGCGACCATACAGAAAAATTGTTGTAATTGAAAATAATATTGTAAATATATAGTTTTTTATTGTTTTCATACTCATATCCCCTCAAAATAATAATGGGATGGTTAAATAAAGTTGCTGTATGCAACCATTTAACCATCCCTTATGCACATTTCTTTATAATGTGCTTCTTGTTTTAATTTTTTATTTAATTTTACTTGCACATATTAATTACGACTTTATTGATTGATTCATTGGTTTATTTATTCAGCAATGAGGGTGAAACCACCACCACCTACACCCATACCATAAGTAGTGTTTACATAATTTACAGGTTGACCTTGAGCATTCGTTTGTGTTCCAGAAGCATTAAATTGTTGGTTTGTAAATCCAGCTGGAGGCTCTACTAGAGTCACTCTAAATGTTGCATTTGCTGGTAAATCAATAATATTCATTCTGCCATCCATCATAAAGTTACCTAAGTTGGTTAAAACATTGCCATTTGCATCTACTTGTTGTACATTTACAACTCCACCTAAACCAGATACATCAGTACGATCTACTACATTAGCATTTACACCAGAACCAGAAATAATCTGACCAGCTTGCATATGAGGATCTTGAGCAAGTACAATTCCTCTACCATCTGGAGAACCATATTGTAATGTTTGGAATCCAATACCAAATCCAGTTCTTAAATCAGTTCCAGCGTGTTGGGCTAAGTCAAGATTTCTAGAATCTAATGCAATCCTAACTAACTCCCCAGTATTGGTTCTCACAGTCAATGTTCCATCTGGATGACGTGTGACAACATCATAAAAATCTTCAGCATTAGTCCATACAGTTGTGTCATCTCCATCAGTATCTTCCTCTAGGATTATGATTACAGTCCTAGTTGCTCCATCCCAGTCTACTTGCGCTCCAAATGCTTCAGCAATTAATCTTACAGATACCATTGTTCTGTTATTTGTGGAGTCGATAAAACTGGGAACTTCCAAGGTGGAGAGGACTTGACCAGAGCCACCCCTCAAAGTTGTAGCTTGAGTTGTACCTACCCTGTGCCAGACTATAGTTCCAGAAGGTGAGGTGAACTGGATATCATTGGTATCTCCAAACCATTCTACATCCATACCCATGCCCTCAGTTACTAATCTCACAGGCACCATTGTTCTATCCTCAATGATTGTGGCAAAACCCATATCTGCATTTTGATTTAATGGTTGTCCATTAAATGTGATGGTGATGTCTTGTGCTTGTTGTGCTTGCATTAACAAGCCTTGTGTTTGTGTATTAGCACTTACTGACATAACCTCAACTGTTACAGGTGCAAGAGGATGTATATCTCCAGCACTTGCCAACACATTTGTAAAATTACTGGATAACATAGCTATACTCAATACACATATTGTTATCTTTTTTGTAATTTGCATAAACCTCTTATTCAAAATTTCCACATCTCCTTTTTATGCACATTTTCATATGCTTGTTTTTATATTTCTATTATCCCACCACTGGGATAATAGCACTTTTTATTGATTGAAATTGCTATAAAGCCTATCAAATCAACATTCTAATTGCTTTTTATCAAAATGAAGTATCAAAATTCGTAAATTAGTCTATTCCATAGGTGCAAGAGTAGCATTTTTCATTGATTTTACAAGGTTTTATATTTTTATCATATTCATAAAATTAGCTAGGATTTTTCAATTGCTCCTCCATTAAATCATCCCTATATAAACCATCAACACAATACAATCTTATCAAGTTTGCAATTGTGATACCTCTGATATCAGCTTTGATTTTTAACCTACTATGTATCTCATCTGGAAATGTTATCTTGCTTTGCCTTTGCAAATACTTACTTCTAGCAGTATTGACATCCTTGAATGTAACATCTGTACGTGTATCAATCATAATATCACCTCTCTTGTTAAGCAAACTCTATAGATATGATGCTGTTTTCTTTGCAACAGGGACTATTATAACACACACAAAAGGGGATATCAAGGCATTTTTAAGACTTTTTTCATTATTCTCAAAACCCCTATATGCTACCTAATTTTACACTTATAGAATCATTCTGCTTATTAAACCATCTGCTCTACTCATAAATCTACACCAAATTAGCCACAATCACATTCTAAGTGCATTAAATCATATATATCTCATTTTTACAAAATAAACATACTAGGATGCATTTCATAATCATTACTAACCAAATTACCACCCAAACATCCAACACATTAAAAACATCAATTTATGACCTCTGGAGCATATCTCAAAACCTTGCATAGTTGGATATCAATAATTCCATCCCACTACTTTCTTTCAAATTCTCTTTCTTGGCTCTGCTTGTCTTGTGAGGATTGAAAAATTCAATCATTCTAAAATTTTGAAATAAATCTCTTATAAAAGTTGAGTCATCTAACGTCATTAACCATTTGTGATTTGTTTTCTCCAAATTATCCCTCAGTCTATAAAAATCAAAATTATTGTGGTATTCCCCTCTATCTCCATAAAGGTTGCTGACATTGCTATATGGTGGGTCTAAATATATGAAAACACCTTTGCCATCTTCCATTAATAGGTCTGTATAATCAGCACATCTTATATCCACATTTTCAAACATTGCACTTATTTTCTTAAATTTATCCAATTCAATATTTCTTTTTATGATATCAAATGCATCTGCACCATAGTATTTACCACTACGACCCCCAGAGGATGCATAACCAGTTCCACTAAAAGATATCTTATGCACGAGATAATAAACTGCTGCTTTGTCTAATTTGTCATCAAGACTGTGTAAATGCTCTATATACCTTATTTCATGCCATAACTTGTCCATTGTATCATATTTATTTACCCAGTCCAATATCCTATTATATAGTGCTGTTGGATTGACTTGTACTGCTTTCCAGAAATTTATCAAATCAGCATTGGCATCTGATGCTTTTATAATCTTGGCTGGTTTTATAAGTCTTTGTTGGTGATACAATATGCCACTAGCACCACCAACAAAAGGTTCTCTGTATTCAGTTATTCTCTTTGGAATGTACTGATGCATTGTAGTTTCCCAAACCTTATATTTCGAGCCAATATATACCAATATACTATTGGTTATCTCTGGTTCTCAATCATCATTGCTATTATCACCATTGGCATCTGCAACATCTTTACCAACACTATCTGCATCTGCTTTCTTCATTTCCTCATATACTGATATTATTTCAGTATCAAAGTGTTTGCACATCTTTTCTATGTACCTATATCCATCCCTAGCAAGACAATCTTTGTAATAACAATATATCCTATTAACCTTACCACTTAATACCATATCCAATAGTTTGTTGAGATTTACACGCTTATCATTGCTGGGGCTTCCTACTTCTGTGATTGTCATTATATTTTGTGGATTATGATTATTTGCATAATTTGTTACTGCATCTATTCTACCTTGTAACACACTTTCAGATACCTCTTTATGTGTAGCCACTCTCACATATATAACATCTCTTCGTGTATCATCTTCAATCATATCTTTATTTTTAAGATAATCAATCAAATCCTTTTTCTTAACTATTCTCTGTGGCTTATCTCCAGAACCCATTAACTCATAAGGCATCAAACCATTTTCAGTATAATTATATACTGTCCTTGCTGTAACACCAATGTATTTTGCTACTTCACCTAGTCTATAGTAATCCTTTGTCAACTCATTTACTTTTATCATTTGTGCATCATCCCATCTTTAGGTTTTATAATTTTCTAATTATTGTGGATTTAACTTTATGGATTTTGCATCTAGCACAATCTACAGTATATACCATTAACTACTATGCTGTCTACTGATTTTTCTATTTACTTCAAATATTCTAAGAAAATCAAGAAATATTTGGGTGTATAATTCCATTATGTATTGATATTTATTAAGAAAAACAAGAAAGTAATTTATTAATTTTCTAGGGGATTACTAGGTGGCTTATATAAGTTATGTATCATAATTATTTATCATTGTACTATTAGGAACTTATATCATCATAAAAACCAATGATGATATGCGTGTCTACGCTTCGCTTCGACCAGTTCTCATTTTCGTATGGACAAAGGTACAGGTTCGTTTAATTAATTTATGATAATTTTTTAAGTATTAAATTAAATTATTATTTTAGCATCACAGCCACAATTATACAAAAATGTGTCAACTGGATTAAGTTGTGGATTATGGGTTAAATGGGATATTGTTACACATTGAAAAGCATAAAACATACTATAATACTATAAAGAAATAATTTGATGATTTTTTGGTGGCTCTCTTGCACCAACTGGAGGTCCTCTATTGCTTAAATAGTCTATCTGGTTGGGCTTTGGTAGTGGTTTGGTATTGGATTTATAATAAATGTAGTATGATGTTGGGTTGCATGAAATGCTGATTTGAATGGTTTTTACTGCATTTATTGCTGTGTCAACAATAACTTTATCATCTGTTTTATCAATCTCTATCATAGTATTTTTGACTTCATTATCTCTTGCTTTTTCAAAATCTGATAACTCTCTTTTTTCAGTAACAACATATTCTCTATTTTCAAAATCATATACATATGACACCCTATGAGTATATTCTATCTCTTTCTTTTTCCTACTCTTATTTCTATCTTCTTGACGTTTTTTATAGGCTTCAGTTGTCTTTTTCAGTATGCCACCATATGTAAGTAATTTTCGTCCATTTAATGCTATGTAATGTGCATCAAAAGCATTTTGGTCTGATAAGAATCCTATTTTGCCTTGCACTCTTAGGTATCTTTTTGGATCTCTACCAGTACCATAGACACCTTTGGCAATATAGTATGCCAAGCTGCCCAAATCATTATCATCATTTTTTACATACTGCACTCTGATGTTATTGATACTTGTATCATTCATAGCTTTTTGCCACAATTTAAGCCACTCGTCACTACGCAACCTATCTCTTGACGTGCGATATGCTTTGTTAATAGGTAAGATTATGTGGAAGTGTGGATAAAATGTATCTTCACCATCTATGTATGGGATTTCAATTTTACGAATATATCCATCACGTTCTTTGTCGCCTTTGCTAATTGCTTTTATTTCTGGATACTGCATTAAGTTCTCAAAGCCAATTTCCATTCGTCTAATCAAACTGACATTCTGATATTCTTTATCCAATACTTTTATCTCTTTGTTTATTTCTTTCCTTTGTGTTTTTAAGTCTGCAATATATTCATCATATTTTATATTATTATTTTTAGATTTCTTTAATTCATCAATCAGTTCTTTAATTTTCTTAGATTTTTTCTCCAAAATATTTATCTTATCTTTCAATTCCTTATTATCCAATATAGCACCTTCAACATTTCTTATGTTCAAGGTTAAATGCAGAAATCTCAAATCATAATTATCCCTTAAATATATCAATGATTCCTTGATTTTTGCTCCATCTTTATTAGCTTTGTACAATGCACATGTATCACAGTATCTATGTTTACAAGATTCTGTGTAAACCATCTTTTTATTTTTTCCAGATTCATCCACGTTATAGTCTTTTTTGCAGTAGCACCATCCAATATCCTTTAGTCTATTGTTTGAGACGTGATTACGAATTTTTGAGATTAAGGCTTGATTTTTGGGGCTTTGTATGATATAATGGTTATTGTAATTCATAAATACGTCTCCTTTCTGTATAGGATATAGAATATAAAGTGATTGGTATTCATTGGATTTACTTTATTCTTATGGATTGGAACTTCTAACTGGGGTAGATTACCCCTAAATACTCACAAATGGACATAAAAATCCTGTGAGGTTTGGTTAAAAAGAGTCTGCCCCATAGTCGCCAAACTAAAATAGCGACTCTTTTTTTGTTCATTTATTCTATTTTTAGGCTTTAAACGATATATGTATCAATCCAGGAAGAATAGTCACTTGCTTTGAAAAACAGAATCTTTTAGAACAAATTAAATTAGTAATATAATTTCAATCCATACACCCATATAGAGTGTAATATAAATATTTCTGAATAATTTAGTAGTATAAAAACTTATTGACCAACTCACCTTGCTCATTTAGCTCTTTTGTTATATCAGTTATATATAACGTACAACCCATAGCTGCTAACAATTTAACCATTACATCAATCTTTGGTGACTGATTTCTCTTTTCAATATTATATATATTTGGTCTTGTTATACCAGATAATCTAGCTAACTCGTATTGTGATATACCAGCACCTTTTCTTATACTTACCATATGGCTTACCAAGTCATCTGCCAATGCTCTTTCTAATGTTCTTGATTTAACTGCTTCCATAAAATTCACCTTCCCATACATCCATTTTTAAAGCAAAAAATATAAAACCTTATGTATCATATAGTAACATATATACAGCCTTCTTGTCAATAGCAAAACGTAAAGTTTTTTACTCTAAAGCCTATATTTAAAGCATTTGTTGACTACTCAACGATTGGTTGAAAATGACCATTGGTATAAAAAATTTATATAAAATAAAAATGCAGAAGCTAATCCTTCTGCATTTCTAGTTTCTTAAATTTGCACTATGCAATCTTAATAATTATTTCAATATCAAATCTCTGTACGAATTTCTTGTGTCTGTTGAAATTACGCATTAATTCTAAACTTAGGTTTGTACCTTGTAAGATGGAGCAAAAAGGCATACGCACAGAAAAAGGCGATTACAACCGCCGTGTGCAATCTCTTAACAAAGAAATCAAACAGACCAAAGCACGCATCCGCAAAGTCAAAGATTGGCTGTACAAACACCCCATCCACAACCCACCATCCATCACAGATATTTATAGCGGCATTGCCAAAGGCAAAAATCTCAAAAATGACTGGCAGAGGGTACGCAGTTTGCAAACCCAAGCACAAGTCTTAATCTTCCTGCAACAAAACAACATCAACAGCGTAGAAGATTTTGCCGACACAGTTGTAAGCAAAAATGAGCGGCTGAAAGGTGTAACAGATGACATCAAGAAAGCCGAGCGTAGATTGGAAACATTGGCTGTGCATCTTGTCCATGCCGAGAACAACCGCCAGCACAAAGCAGTCTATCAGAAATATAAATCCCTTGCGCCTAAAACCGACCCTGCACACCTCAACAGCTTAAACCCATTCACCAAGAGCAAGGCTGTCAAAGAACATGAAGCCGCAACCAAAAAGCAAGATGACTACTACACCAAACACGCTGATGCAATCCAAGCCTACCAAGCGGCACAATCTCACTTTGAAGCCGTGATGAACGGAAGGACATCACTACCCATCAAAGACTGGCAGAACGAGCAAAAGGAACTTGCCGCCAAGCGATACACCCTATGCGATGAATATTATTCGCTGAAAGATGAAATCCCCAACATGGAGGCTATCAGACGGAGCATAGAAACCATCATGCGTGACGAGCCGCAGAGAGGGCAGCCGATGAGAGCGTATGAAGCAGATAGGCAAATCCAATACAAGCCAAAGTTACACAAAAAACAAACCAAAAATAAGTTCTTGCGTGTTATAATGGTAGGTGGGGTAAGCGGTTGCGTGACCCTGCCTACCATTAGCATTTTGCATTTGCCGTGACAGCTTCATGACAAGTGCAGTTTACAATATGAATTGAATAGATTTGAGGGAGGTTTTGTAAATGGCTCACATCCTGATAGTAGAAGATGACCAAGATATAAACCGCCTGATAGCAAGAAATCTAAAGCTGGTCGGGCATACATATAGGCAAGTTTTTGGTGGTATGGAGGCAGTTAAAATAGATGCGGAAAAAGGCTAATATTTCCATGAAAATTTTTTTGAAAGTAATTTAAGTGATTCGGCAAAAACCTTCGTACTATAAGTATAAGCGCTTAATCAAAATCGGGTTGACCGTTCCTAAGCGAACCGTCCGCTCATACAATTGGAGGTGACTAACTATCAAAAGTCAAGTCTTTTTTAAGAAAACTTTTGATGGCTAAAAAGCGCATAGCAAACAAGCCTCACAAGGAAGCCATTTTTGATAATTAATTTGAGTGCTATTTTAG
>Ga0131853_10023970_pt1 | contig 11016 bp, 8 predicted proteins | sample TergutLab28metaG_FD_92764 | JGI IMG/M metagenome (GOLD analysis project Ga0131853, IMG submission 92764) | Labiotermes labralis P1 segment gut microbial communities from Petit-Saut dam, French Guiana - Lab288 P1 (version 2) (version 2) | ecosystem: Host-associated > Arthropoda: Insects >...
GAATGCGTTTCTCCAAATTCTGGAATACTTTTCCCAAAGTGTCGAAGTTGACGGCTTGAATCTCTTGGCGTATAGCGTCTTTGAGTTGTTCGATTGTGCGGGGGTGTATTTTTGTACACTTTGTCCCTCAATAGGCCCCAAAGAAAGAAGTCGACAGGCGTTAGATCGGCTTCACCTTGTCTCTAACTTTTTAACCAATTTCTGGATGGAACTCTTTGATGGTGCACGTCTTTAACCAAATTCCGTTCGAAATGCCATCTGGCATGCTTTAAATGAACCTGTTTGCCAGTATTTACGAACGAGAAACCCGCGCTGTTCGACTGTATACATATACAATAGTATGGGGCCTCTAGCGAGACACTCAATATGTATTAAAACCAAATAGATGCCCTAATTTCTCAAAATTATTTTCGGAATAAAACTCTACATGTTTCGGACAGTTCCTTTGCCCGAAACAAGTAGAGTTTCATTCCAAAAACAATTTTGAGAAATTAGTGCATATATTTGGCTATATTATAAGGATAATGACAGTAATTCTGTCACCGTTCCTTCACGCCTGCCATGCTGCAACATTACGCACCTCGCAGTCACCCACAAGCACACATTTCTGCCGACTGACCATTCCCATATCAGGCCCTCCTGCTACCCATTTTTCACTCACCTCACTACATTGTTCGTCTACAAAATGCCTTAAGCATTCGTATCCTGTTTGTCCAGAAACTGGCGACAGTCCAACGAAGTGATCTGTAATCCAGATGACAGAATAACAGTAAACAATTGCACTACAATAATATTTCCAAAGTCGAATATATAGCTGCTCTAATAATAAGAAAAGAAGATCCCAGGGACCTCAGACAATGATGCATAGGGGCTTGAACGGACTTCTGATGACAGCAAATATGTAAATATCTTCAGACATTATGGAACACGGACACGAACAGACCTACGGTGACAACAAATACATAAAGATCTTCAGAATAACATTCATAGGTCCGTTCATCGCTAATATATTCGCAGAGAACAACCAACAAGATGCAACGTTTCTCAGTTTATTTCTGTAAGACGCTCTACATGTTTCAGACGGTTTTTCCGTCCATCATCAGCAGCTCAAAACTGCACATACAGCGTCAGGTATTTGTCAGAACGTTACTTGCTGCTGTATGTACGGTTTTGAGCTCCTGATGATGGACGGAAAACCATATGAAACATGTAGAGCGTCTTACAGAAATAAATAAATTGAGAAACGTTGCATCTTGTTGGTTGTACTCTGTGAATATATAAAGATCTGTTCAGACGATGATTCACATGGACCTCAAACAGACCTGCGATGACAGCACTTATATAAGATCTGTTCAGACGATGATTCACATGGACCTGAGGGCACCTTCGATGACAACAGATATATGATGAAGAATGATCTGTTCAGACAATAATGCATAGAGACCTGAACAGACCTCTGATGACAGGAAATAAATGAATGACCTGCTCAGACACCAATATACAAGGACGTGAACAGAACTGTTATGACAGAAAGCACATATAAACGAGCTGTTCAGACAAAATTGTACAAGGGATCTGAACAGACTTGTAATAAGAGCAAACATATAAACGAGCTGTTCGGACAAAATTGTACAAGGGATCTGAACAGACTTGTAATAAGAGCAAACATATAAACGAGCTGTTCAGACATGACGGACGTTTCATCAGCCTGACTCTTCGTTTTTTATCTGCTTCTTTTCTCACTTTTTCCCACTGCACACTATTCTTCCTTATATAAGCTGACTTCCTTATTAACAAACTTCTTTCTGAAAGCAGCAAAGTAAACGACATGGAAGTGAAAGGTGTGGAGTTCAGAAGTGGGACAGAAGATGCAGGAAGACGCCTGTCGCTGGAGGGCAGGTCACCGGCAGTGGCAGTCTTCAGTTATCCGACATTTGCATGTCCGATTTCGTTTGTTTCCTCTTCACACGAGACACACCGTGCTAGCTGGCTGACTGCCGTTCGCTGTAAACAGTGTTAGGACGCCGACTAAATTCTGTGACGAAACTTCGACTGAATCCACTCCAACGTCGCGAACTTCTGAGATGGCGGGTGGAAACGACACTAATGACGTTAATCATAATGCGAATTCGGCAGACAGCAACATTTGTTAAAGTAATTTGCTGTAGAATGTAAAATGTTTCTTCCGCTTTCTTTCCGAAAGCGATAGCTAATGCAAAAGCGAGGTGTGTGAAATTTAGAAAGTAGCTATGTAGCTGTGTAGCGTGCTTATTCTTACAATATGAATTTATTTGACTTTCAAATGACCGTGCATTGTGATAAATTCTTATAATAAAACGAAATAGATGCACAATTCCTCAAATTTATTTTTGGAATAAAACTCTACATGTTTTGGACAGTTCCTCTGTTCATCATCAGGAGTTTTTCACTGTACACACAGCAATACATACAGGTTATGCTGACAGCTTGCGAGCAGGATCAGGACGGAACCTCCTGATCCTGCTCGCAAGATGTCAGCAAACCTGTATGACATATACCACCGCTGTGTTTACAGTCAAAAACTCCTAAGGATGGACAGAGGAACTGTCCGAAACATGTAGAATTTCATTCCAAAAAATAAACTTGAGAAATTAGTGCAGCATCTAGTTGGTTTTATTATAGGAACACAAATTTATGTTAATCTATTTATTTATTTCATGGCTTCAGTTCGAAATTGCGCATTGTTTGAAGATGCTAACGGGGCGAATCTTCCAGGTTATATCCTTCAAAGTCAACATAAATAGATTTTACGCTTAAGTAAAAGGTAAAGTCCCAGTGCTCGCCATGAAAGCATATTGGAAGAAAGGAGGTATGGTTCCACTTATTCTTAACCTCGGCACTAGTTTCAGATGGGTGGTCAGCTTCATGCCACCGCGGAAAGGGCCTCGGAACCCGAACAATAGGAAGCCATGAGGGCTCCAGAGCCGGTCTGGATTTTTTTTGGGGGGGGGGGGTGGTAAGTCCCTTGTCCTTCCCAGCAATCGAACCACAGACCGTCGGTTGTCCAGCCTGGTGTCTACCAACTATACCGACTGATTGGTCCTGCTTTCTTTCACACTTAAGTCACAGCAACAACAACAACAAAAACAACAACAACAAAAACAACATCAACAACAACAACAACAACAACAAAAACTCTGTAGGATAAGAACTCTGTGAAATCGGAAATTAAAGTCTATGGGGCGATATTTAAGGTGAGCAGAGCAGTACTGTTACGTCATGATGACAGGCAATTATTTACCGACGTTTATGACTATCTTATTGCCTTCGAAACGTCTGCCATTCTTTACCAGTCGACACGGCATAATAACCGAAGACGTAAATCTCAGGTTGTGTAGACTGCAGGTGTAGCTGCTTGTGTCTGTCGAGGATCAACAGGCATTTGGAACAGAAACTGTGAAACAGCGGTACAGACCGCAGCGATTGAAGTACGGCCAGATTACGTGACTGAGTCACTTCCGGCACGTGAGCTTTGTTTTTAGAATACAAACCGTTTGGCATAATTGCCGTTAAATTGCCGGATTTGAGTTGCAGGCGGAGACTTTCGTTTGTTGCATGACTAAGCACAATTAACTCTCTGAAACGTGAAATTAATTTAGACGGTAAATAACGAGGAGTTCCGAGAGAAATTCTGAGCCAAATTTCCCACAGTTTAATTTCCTAATACCATATTATTATTACTATTAAAGTTATAATTTATCGTAGAACTTGTTACTTAGACAGCCGGGTAGCTCAGTCGGTATAGCGACTGACTACGGGCTGGACGGTCAGGGATCGAATCCCGGTGAGGACGAGATTTTCCGCCGGTCCAGACCGGCCCTGGGGCCCACCCAATCTCCTGTAAAATGGGTACCGTGTCTTTTCCGGGGGTAGAGGCGGTCGGGGCGTGGGGCTGACCCCCCACCCCATCTGGTGCCGAGGTCCTAGAAAGAGTAGAGCTATACCTTTACTCACCCTAAGGGCCTTCGTGGCCAATAAAACGGGGTGAAACCTACCTAATTGTTACTTAAGTTCGAGTCTATTTTCTTTTTAAATTTGTCGAATATGACCCCACAAATTCGTGCCACCTTCATGATTGTAAACATTGCCTCAATCAGTAATATTTCAGTATAAAGTGTGGGTATGTTTATGGTCCACAACCATACCAAATTCCATGTGCCTAGCTCGGATGGTGCATAATGTATCTCCATCGAACACAAGACCGAAGAAAATATACTCAAGATCGCCATGTCGCGATTTCACATTTCACAACAATAACCCTTAACATAAACATATTCTTCCGTGATCTACTACCATAAATTGCTTGAATACCCTAACTAAATATGACTAGTGTCACTGCTGCTTCAAACTTTCGCGTGTCCGCCATGTTGCCATAAATTGATTGGAGGACATTATGGAGTAATCTGCCTGCATGTGCTCAAATAGTACAAAATTCGTACGACGGTTCATGACACTCGATCAACATTCAGAAGATGAAATGGAGACAAACACACACACAGAATGTTGGTCTTGTAAGTAGAACGTGTGATAAAATTTCTACGTCAGAGAAAAGTCTCTGTCCATTGCAAATAGCAACGGAGTAATGAGTTTAGGGGAATATCGCTGTTTTGTTGGTATCACACAGATCGTCTAAATTCACAGTGCAGACAAAATGAAGAACTTCTGAATGTTAAACCAAGCGTCAAGTGCAGCATTCACTGTCATGTGGAGTGAGTGTCACGCTGCAGTTCTACTGCAGATGATCGTCCTGTTTCTTAATAACCAAAAATCGAGATACCTAATAAGATTTTGGTGCCGGGGAAAAGGTGGGCGGAGGGGGGAGTGTTGATGACAAAATTTGTAACTTGTCACACAATGAAAACAGCAGACTAATTTGTTAATATTACTACAACAGGATGGCGCTGGTGCGAATAATAATAATAATAATAATAATAATCTATCAGTTTTCCAGCGGTCCACCGGTGACTGGTTTTAAGTCGCCATAGTTGCCAGTTTTATAATAATAATAATAATAATAATAATCTATCAGTTTTCCAGCGGTCCACCGGTGACTGGTTTTAAGTCGCCATAGTTGCCAGTTTAATAATAATAATAATAATAATAATAATAATAATAATACGCAGACCGTTAACTTATTTTTCTTCACATGTCCCTCCTTCACCCTTCGCAGTCCCAGCCCGCACTCCATAACCACTGAACTACACAACCTCCTCTCTCTCGCCCATTCATTCCTATCAGTGGCCGGTAGCGGTCTGCCCTATGCCCTATTCCTATACGTTTGTCTCCCACTACGGGAAAGTCAAAATGTTCATAGGCATTGTCAAATATGTGAACTTTTATGTCTTAGAAAAACCCGAAGCTGGTGACAAATTACACAAAAAGTAAAATTTCGGTGATATATATAGCAACGGGATTTACAGGGGATGGAAACGTGTTGACGCAAATACAATGACGCGTAAGAAATACGGCAGTGGCTTTCAAAACATTCGGACGCCGGCTAGACACGTGGTTCAGCTGACGGGACATTAGGAATGCTTTCGGTTTTGTGTCCATCCCTCAGTAGCTGCGATGGACGTGCGTCCTCCTCGGTTTCCATAACGCAGACACTTTTCACGGTAGGTTTTGTACTAAAAATCAGGCTGCTTTAAAGGATCATCGGGTTTAACACAAGAATAGCAGAACATGATCTTGTATTCGACCTGGTGATAAGTCTTTTAGGTTGAAACACGATGTTGAAAATAGTAGAATAACTGTTCTTATAACAAAACCAACCAGATGCACTAATTTCTCAAATTTATTTTTCGAATAAAACTCTACATGTTTCGGACAGAGGAACTGTCCGAAGCATATAGAGTTTTATTCGAAAAAAAAATTTGAGTAATTAGTGCATCTGGTTGGTTTTATTATAAGAATTTATCACGATGCATAGCCACCTGAACGTCTAAAGAATAAATTTTGTTTTGACTGGATTTATAGTAATGCTGATTTATACACTTATGCATGACAGAGTGTGTCCTTATGGAGCTGGTTCTTCACAGAAATGAAAGCAGTGAGAACAACAATAGAAATAACCGGTGTGTCTAGGGTACAGGCGTTGCTGCGCTTAATTAAGCGTCGCTTCTATATGACTCACTGTGGCGTCATAACTCCAGGTATTCTTAACCTCTGCTCTAGACGCAGGTGGCCGGTCAGATTCACTCTCCGGCCTTTGCATCCCCGCAGTCAGAACACCGGTACCCGCTGACTAGAAGGTCTGACCACTGCAGGGGACAGAAATATTTCTTACTCCTGCCGAGAATCGAATCCAGACCCCTCGATTTTCCAATCCACAGCCTACTCAATATACACTCTGGGGATATGAAATTTATGTAAGAGGGAAGCAGGTTTTGGGGTCCCGCTCAGATGTGCAGACACATTGCTTGTTTCCAAGTGCATTGTCTTAGTTTCATTTGGCGCAATTCCTGTATGAATAATTCATTTGAGTAAGCTTGCTGATTTCTCACACCAGTTTATTGTGTGATTACGTGTTCCTTGACTGCCACATCCTCTGTTTATTTACAGACGGAGAGAACAATGTTGGATTTCTTTAAACAAACCGACAATCTGCTGCGAGATATTTTCTTGACACGAAAGAACAGGCTGCCCACGCAATCACTCTGAATTATCAGGTCACACTTTCTTATCCTGTATTTGTACCGGCAAAATGAAACAGTGTCTGTCAGTAAAGTTTCATGGAAGGAATTTTGTGGCATGTCGCACATCTACGGCCAGTAACCATTTCAGTCCCAACACACCTCTGGAGGTACGTGTGAACAGACATAGTGACTTGCTGTCTAGGTTGGCAGCTGTTGTGAGGTGCTGCTCCATCTTGCTGAAGACTCCCAGCGTCGTACTTTCAACTCCGGAAGGTCGAACTGCTCCAGCTTATTCACAAATGTCGCAGGTGACACGCAGTGACTCGCCTCTGTCGTCACAAGATCACACCTGACGACTTTCTCCTGTAGGGTTACGTCACAAGTGATGGCTGAGGCCGGGGTTCAGTCTCAGGTTAATCCACGCGGGACTTGTGACCGACAGTGGCACCGGTAAATATTCGTTGCACAACAGTTCGGGATTTCATTTGTCAATCTAATCCCACCGTTCATCTGCCGTATGTAGCATTGGCAATGAACGCATCACAGGTAGCAGTTCCACAGTCTAAACCCACCACAAGAGAAACGGACTGTGTTCAGTGGAGTCGTTTTGGAGGATCTTCAGCTCCATCCGTACTATAGTGACAGTCACATGCAGTTCACAGCCGGTCAGACATCGTATCTGTTTCATTACAAGTACCCACACTAGCATTCACGGTAAAGACACGGTACGTTCATTAACAGGTGCATCGAAATACAGGGGAAAAAATAATTTTCCATAACCATGAGAGTTTATTATTAATATTACGCATGAACACAAGGAAAACAGAAAGATCCCAATTGCTTTATGGGATTCACGAAATGTAAGAACACGACCACAGTGTTCTGTTAGCGTCCAGTGTCCGCCTCGCTGTACAAAGGGAAGGCCAGTCGCTGTAGCACGCAGTACGTAGCCTGTATGTCGAGTATCGCAGAACTAACAGAGAACACTGCAAGACAGGAACTGACATTGTACGGTTACCAGTACATAGAACAGTCAGGGCTGTAAATCGAAACACAAGTTTTGTACGCTATTCGAATCGTCTTTCCCGGTCCCCCCTTATCAAGTAACACGAGGGGGCTGCCATTTTTTTAAATTACAGTTTTATTCCATTTTTTAAATTTTTAATTTTATCTATATAACCTGATAAGTTTTTCAGGCGCACACTGCAGTTGGATCGCTTTCACGTCGCTGTGGATCTTTATGAATATAACCTACGAATATATTCTTGACGATTTCTACCGCCTCATGTAACTGTGTCATTTGCTTTCTGTGTCATTTGCTCTCTAATTGGGCATGTAAGTGAATTTCATACCGGATCATCAGGTATCTTCCTCAGACAAATACTTTTATAACAATATAAACAACCAACTAGATGCAACAATAACAATTTATTAATAATTTCAACCAGCTCAACAGCCTGCAGGCAGCATCCTCTGTGCAATATACCACAAGCTGTAAACACAGTCTAGTGCTCCTGAGGATGGGCGAAATTATCGTCCGAAACATGTTGAGCTGGTTGAAATTATTAATAAATTGTCAATGTTGCATCTAGTTGGTTGTTTATATTATTGTATCAGAGATGCACGGTCACACAAACATCAAATACTCCGATTTCCCTCATTTCATGTCCTCCTTCAAAAGAAGCACTTCTGTGCACAATTCAGTGTTGGTAAATAAGGAATCTAAGATCCTAAGTATCTATTGGTAGCAACACGTGCCGGGTTGTCATGGCGTTGATGCGCAGGACTCAATGTGTACTGCGTTTTTAGTTTCCCTAACAGGATCATTTATTCCCGACGCTTCGAAGGAATGTAGCGCCGTCATCTTCAAGATTTTGAGCAGTCACAGATGAATAAGTGATTCCTCAGCCCTTGAACAAAACGTATGGAATCCATAACCTTGCTACTCTCTGTAACAACTCAGAATGCATAATCGCCTGAGGAGCCGTTACCAAGGATAATGTTGATGAAACTTCTGTACGGTGTTGGTAAAGAAGTAGGCCTGTAGGCTGAAACTCCATTCTCGTGATGCAGCCTACTGTATTTCACAGAACGACACAAGAATTTCGCCACAGCATTAGGTATGTCATCCACAGACATTTCTTATCAACTCACTTTCATGGAGCTATCTATGGAGAACATTTGAAACTAATTCCATGGATCGGAGTGCTTCTTGAGTAGCTGACAGTCGCTCACCTACTCAATAAATTCTCCATGTTTTGTTTTTGCAACTCACAGTTTCAGTACCTTTTTCACAAAAGCCCGCCACTGTACCATAGCCTGAGCCAGATGAATCCACTCCACATCCCATCACCCTGCATCTTCCAAGAGGTGGCTTGCCGTGACATAATCCGATCTGATGTCTCCCATGCGTGCTATAAGCTCCGTTCATCGCACCGTCCTTTTTTCGGATCAACATAACAAAATTTATTAAAAATTATAAACCACGAAGTTCCTCAGTGCGCAATTTTCTCCACGCCCCTGCCATTTCCTCCCTGCAACGTTCAAACTATCCCCAACACCCTGTAATCATAGACGTCATGTTATGTTCGCCCCTCAGTTTGCACACAACCTGTGCCAGTCGTGCTTAATGTCGTGGCAAATTCAGTGTCGTTCAACGAAACTGTGTGGGATTGATGACAACAGCACAAGTGGGCCAGTCACAGCACACCCTGTGTCATAACAATGATATGTGTTGGTCTGCCCTCAGTCCAAGTACTAGCTGACACGCAATACGAAGACCCGTGCAAGCTGACGAACGTAAAGACCACGCCCCACGTGACCCACTGCGACCGATACTATGCCTGTTACAACGGACAGACCCTCGAGTTCGACTGCCCCAACGGTCTAGTGTACGTCGGAAAGGGACAGAAAGGGCCCTTCGACAGTGTGTGTGACTATGACTTCAACGTGGACTGCACAGGAAGGGAGAAGCGGAGTAAGTTGAGAGGGAAGATGGCCAGGTGAGGGCGGAGGACTGACCTCAATTCACGGGTGCTGCCACAACTGCTCACTGGGACATTCGGAAAACCCGTAAAGTATCATCACCTACTGTCAACTTAAATCCTTAAAGAGCACTGGTCACTTTATGCCTCAGTATCACCAGCTGTAACATTACACAGTTCTGCATTTTGCCCACAGAGTTTACTTCCAAAGATTCCCACAAGAAGCAGCTGCTATTTCTATGACACCACTAATCGATTGGTCTTTGTACTGGACACGTAAGCCCAGTGTTGTCTCCGAGCGACGAACTTAGTAGGAATAGCAGCATGGGCCTGACTGCATCAAAGAGCACAAAACCAAATATTCAAATAATCCGAGACCCAGAAGTAGTCGGCCACATGACACACATACGTTTAATAAACACCTTCACTTTCTCAAAGGTCACTACACAAAGTAACGCAAATTGAAGGGGTTACAGCGCAGATAAGAGAAAGAACACAACTGAACATAAGGTGAGGGACACCACAGACAGTCTGCGTATTAATACACACAGCATAATACAAGTACATAAATATAGGTACTTCTAATCATAATATACACGTATATCAAAGGAACAGGGGAAATTACAGTATACAATACGTAAAATAAACCAAAATATTTTACCAAAAACCGTAACTTAGAATAAGTGCAAGACAGGTAGTATCGTGCAAACAACATAGGCAAAACGTAATGAAGATTTGTCACCACAGTTGTCAAAAGTTATTATCTAATTTCACATAGGCCTATTTTTACATTATTTTTGTACTTAACTTATTTTGAATTTTCTGTAAATATGACCCTAGTTCAGGGATTTTAATTTTTGTTGTTGTTGCAAAGAGCCACAGACTTTGTGTGGGCTCGCTCGTGGGCCGCACGTGAAAAAGCCATATGTGGTATATGTAACGTCGTAATTTACCGCGTGATTTTTATGTCATATATAAACTTCACAAATGCGGCCTCGGGTATTATAACCCGGCAGGCCCCGGGTTGGACATCTCTGCCCTAGTTGTTTCCACCTTTGGTGTTACGGAATTGCCTTCCTGAGAACGGTCAATAGGATCGTGCAGGATGGAGATGTCAACAAAGACACTAAAAGAAGCAGTGTACTGCACAGTGTGAAGAGATACTGACAAAAATGGAATATATAAGTACTGTTATTAACGCCAAATGTGACGTTCATAGGGCCGTGCATCGTAATATATTTCTACAGTAAAACCAACTCGATGCACCAATGTATCAAATTTATTTTATTTTGGAATGACACTCTACATGTTTCGGACGGTCTTTCCGTCCATCATCAGCAGTTCAAAACTGTACATAC
>Ga0131853_10023972_pt1 | contig 11015 bp, 7 predicted proteins | sample TergutLab28metaG_FD_92764 | JGI IMG/M metagenome (GOLD analysis project Ga0131853, IMG submission 92764) | Labiotermes labralis P1 segment gut microbial communities from Petit-Saut dam, French Guiana - Lab288 P1 (version 2) (version 2) | ecosystem: Host-associated > Arthropoda: Insects >...
GTAAGAGTCTTACCAATTTTTCTATTTGTTTACTGAAGTCCCACTGATGTAAGATAATCATCATTCAGCACTTACATTGCTTTTTGTGTATTCTATGTTTTTTTAAGTCCAACTGGACCATTTTGCACCCATGGAAGCGGCTCTATTTGTCCAAAAGCTAAGGACAGTTAAAACAGACTGGCAATGTTGCCAGTCCTCAGAATGGGTGTGCAAGGACCACTGTATCAAGACAATTCAATTAAAATGCAACAGTCTATGACAACAATTTAACGGGAAATGCATACGAAGTGTTCCTGCGGAATGAGTTACCAGGTTTGTTGGAAGACATCCCGTTAATGATACGGAGCCAAATGTACTTCCAACATGATGGGGCTCCCCCACATTACACTCGGCACATGAGAGAATACTTGATTGTATCCTTCCCTAACCGCTGGTTAGGTCGTGGTGGGCCCATTTCATGGCCACCGAGGTCGCCAGATCTTACGCCTCTTGATTTTTTCCTCTGGGGCCACATAAAGACGTTAGTGTACGAAACTAAGGTCGATTCACGAGCAGCACTGCGCGATCGTATTTTTGCAGCGGCAGAACACATGCGCAACCATCCAAACAACATTGCTTCCGCTACTCAATCCCTCTTGATGCGTGCTGAAAACTGCATTGCATCTGGTGGAGGACACTTTGAACAATTACTGTAAAGCAAGTACTTATTTTAGTACAGTTATGTAGTAGGCTTATACCGGAATGTGCAGTCAGCCATGTTACGTCACAGCTGGGCATTCTCATGTATAGTGCTTGGAAGCCTAAGGACAACTATGACATGAGAGCGAGTGTTTTTGTAGTTAATTTAATGGCTTTATGTCACTCACAAGTTAGTTTGATGTTAAGTACAGATATTAACATTACAGAAACCACATATTCCTGTCAGTTTTAATATGTATTTGGTAATCAATAAGTGAGTAACAGCTGTCAAAGTTTCAAATTTCTCTGGCCATTATCTACGTAAATATTCAACTTTGGACATAGGTGTTTTGGGTTATATCGGTATACTTTAACATAAGGAACACCCTCCCGAAGTCTGGCACATTCCTCCTGGGACACCTGTATACACACGCACACACACACACACACTCTGTCTCTCGCTTTTACATTCAGTCTGAAGATGGATTCTAAGAGTGAAAACATGTTGCTGTAAATTTTTAAACTGAAAATAAATACAGTTATGTCAGACCACATGTTATCACCTTATTTAATTACTGGATCAGAACACAATGGGTATACCTTGCCTAAAAATTATAAAGGATTATCTTCTATCCTAAAACCTGCAACAGGAAGCACATAGAACAAAACTGCTTAAATTTATAGGCACACTTCAAGAAAGAAATCCAAGTACATGTATAAAACCTGACACAGAACGACAAAAACGTGAATGTAAGAGAGGCTTATTCAAATTTCATGATGTCTAGTACCAACACCACACTATTCAATGTACTCTTTGTATCAGCTGCCTCAGCACAAATTCATGTTGAAGTACCCAATAAACATATAACTTCATAATATTTTCACATTTCTCAGATTTATATTGAAACGTTTTCAAAGTTATGCCTTCAAAAATGGACTGCTTGCACTATTATGATACATATTTATTACATATACCAGTCAACAAGTTTATACTGCCATGAAATAAAACATTCAAATCTAATTCTGATATGCTGATTCTAAGTCCAGGCATGATTCTTTCACAGTACATCACAATTTTGTGTTCCATGTATTGAACTATGAGGAAAAACAGCAATACATATTTTTTAACTTCATATTCCAATAATTTGAGAATATGAGGTGTTAGTAGTGACCGAAATTTTACCTGCACTTAAATAACATCATTATTTCGAATTCAGCAATACATAACTTAAAAGAACAAACACAGTTTTTACAATCTGCTGATAGTAAGTTTTCAATTTGCACACCCAATTTGGACAAAACCTGTTTTTCACATGTTGGTGAGGAGGAATGTTAAAAATTTATTTTGCAGTGTTACTGAATTCATCTCCATCATTCTACCATATAATAAATTCATGCCAATTGACTGTCATGGTTCATGCAACAGAGCTGTCAATAGTACAGTCTATTACCATATTTAGATGAATGCAAGACAACACCAAACCCCCTCCAAAATAAAATTTTTTTCTAAGAAATATATTTTACTATTAAATACATAAACTTAAAAAACAAAACATGTCAGATTGTATCTACATTTACCAATCAGTGTCACAGTCTCCATCTTCACAGTCAGTGCCTTCATCTTCCTCACACTCACTCCTCACATGTCCATCCTCTTTAATGCCATTCCATAACAAATTATCATCAGTTTCATCCACTGCACTCTTGAAATGTCTTCACAGTCACTTCTGGTGAGACGCTCTGCAATGCTGTTATGATCCACTGACAAAGAAATGGTCCCAGTGGGCTTCTTGATTCTTCCAGCTGGGGTAACAGCATGGCCTCTTGTCAAGAGCCACTCACCATACAGCTGTTCTCAGTGGTTTTGAATGGTTTCTTCACCCCTATTTTTAACACCTACAGTTGTGAGGTCATCCACCCAGGTATGAATATAACGTCTGTGTTCATGGACCTACCAGTAATTGTGACTTTAATTTCTGGTGTTACATATCCCTGAAATCCATCGAAGAATGGCATCCCCTGGTCTTCTGTTCCACACCACCAACAACCATCTGGCATCTGGCATTTGACAACAGATATTCTATGCATTTGCTCCTCAGGCACATTTTTGTGATTCAGGATCACATGTGTAGGAAACATGTTACCATCTGCTAACACCAGCAAAATAACAGTTACACAGGTAATATTTCTTTTTACTATGTCCTATCATATGTGGCAGAAAAGCAACAAGCTTCTCCTTTAATTCTGCTGGCAATTTAGAGCACAGTGAAATTCTTCTATGAAGACACAATCCATTCCCCTGTGACATATGCACACACCACTCACACTGGTCATGAAATGATGCCAAGTGATGTTGTGCCACTTGACAAGTTCCCATGCTTCAATTTTATTGTCTCACAAGTAAATGCTATTCAACTGAAAGATTTTTGAGTTTATTAGCTTCTGCACGTTTCCTCCACTGTCATACATTTCCCTTCAAAACGAGGAACTTTCTTGATACATCACAATTATTTGTTTTTTCAGTGTAGTTGATCATTGGCTTAAATTATGCTCATAACTTTGCCCAGTTCTATTCAAACTGCAGGTCACACTAGTAAATCTTTTCTCTACATAACTTGTTATATTAAGAGACTAGCAATTAATTTACAACATTCATGATTGGAACTAAAAATGCCATATCATGCTCTGGTTTTGATCCCGTCTACATGACGATTTGCCAATGCAGGTCTTGGTTATGCTCAGCATGATCCAGATGGTTTGGTCTGGTATGGCACTTCATACATGAATTTCTGGTAACCTCTCATATTCAAGCATCATACTTAGGGAAAAACTTTGTCTTATATTTGAGTAAACACGGTATCACTGAACTGTATCCCAGAAGGTGGTTTAAGGAACATGGCATAAAGCTGTCATGATATATTTTAGGGTATTTATCTGGAGATAATGAGGAGAATCACAAAAAAATCAATCAGATCTGATGGCATCCTCTCTAAAATTCAAACTTGTAGCCTCAAAAGTGCATGTCATAATTGTTAATGCTCAAGCCAACATGATGAATAATTCATGTCAAGGAGACACGATCTGATATCTTAAGTTTCTCTGATCATTGTTATCTCAGGCTTTATATGGCTTGAGTGCAGCACCTGTAAGTCAAAGATATTTGTTTTTCTCATTAAATGTAAAAGCTGTTCCAAGATTTGGGCATACACTACAATGTACACTGGAATATTCAAACAGCTTCAACACACAACACAGACGAACCGCACAAGCCACATTCACTTCTGATCACTTGACCATAAAGACTGATATCTTGCACACATAACTAACTCCGAAACCCAGACATCACAACCATATCATAGAAAGGTTACAATGGGGTGACCTTCTGTAAACATAACACTACTATTAATATCGATTCTATAAGGTAAAAGACTCAACATGAAATTGAGAAAAGATATTATTATTTATTTGAAAATTCTGTGAAATGTAACAAGATAGTGTCAACTTTACACATTACAGAATTATGTTTTGATGAAAGATAAACTCTGCATACATATATATATATATATATATATATAAAACATAATCTGCTTTACACAACACAAGTAAAAAAAGAAAACAAAAGAAAGAGGAATCAGTGAGTGTAGGTCTTATAGGAAAGATCTATAATAATCAACATCTTCTGCTCCCACAGGCATTGCAAAATAATACATTACATATACTGGGCTGCTTCTCACCAGATCTGTGTCAAATTTACATCGCCAAATACTAAAACAAATGTTCTTTCAACACTTATAAGGAATAATTATCTTTTGTACACACTAAAATATCTTTTGTAATTAAAAAAAAATCTGATGACACTGCTGAATTTCAAACACACACACACACACACACACACTCATATTCGTTCACACCTGTTTCTGCTTCGCCATTCTTGTAATTCGTGTTTACTAGCATCACCTTGCTGTATGCAGGAAACATTGAACACATTTGCACTGCAATCAATATACACGTCTTGCCTATAATTTGCTGAAAGAAAGAATTTACAGAGGTGCGAGATGAATCCTACTTACAAAACTACATTAACAAAACTTAATGTTTCTTAATACTCAAAAAAAAAAACAATAACCCTCAAAAGGCGTCTGTGAAATTTTCATCTGCCACCTACGAAAGGAGCCATTATGAACACAGTGAATGCTTGACTGCAGTTCATGGTGCCAATTACACGGTTATTTATATTTAAAATGTCACTTTGTTCTGCGCTTGCTGCTCCATCTTCTGAATTTTGTCCCATGATGTTCAAACAGACTGAAACAGCTGTAAAACAAAATGTTATCACTGATGTGCCCTTCAGAATATTTTAATGTTAGGTTAACTTCTGCATAAATTTTTACTCCAGAACCAGTCAATTGTCGACTAAAGCATGAGAAAGTTGCATTATATACTTAGAAACAGATTTCTGTGAAGTCCATGCTGCAAAGTCCTCCTCGTAATGCTAACAGGTGCTTGGCTAGTTGGATAATGATTGCCATTTATGAAGCCTGAAGGCACATAACACCACACAATAACTCTCTGAGATACACTTTTGATACTACCCTGTATCTCCAACCAACATTTTATGAACTTTTTATGTCATCTGTGCTGCAAGTCCAGTCTATTTCATCCCACAATTCCTACTTCCTATGTTACATTCTTCTCATAGCACGGGTTGTCAGAAACCCCCACAAACTACCCAAAGGGCAACTCATCAGACTGACTTACATTCAATTTATACTCTTCATTCCATCAAATTTAAAGAATACTGATGATGATGATGATGTTAATGAACCAAGACCATTAGAGTGCTATGCAAGAGGTTCATATACTAGCAAACAAGCCTAGAATTCATTCAGGTGATCCTAAGCTCACTTACTATTAAAAAATATCAGTAATCATGACTTCTCAGTAAAGATTAGTTTCTGATAAAAAATGATCATTAACATGAAACCAAGGTCCCTCTGCACAATAGGCTAGCATTACTGTACTAATATACTACTCTAGCCCTCAGTGTGGTTTTAGTTCTATCAATCCAAACTGCTGCCATTAATCTAAAACCCTGTCAAATATAATCTTACAAAGCAAGGTACGACTCAGGGCCACGGTCTTTGTATGATACAGGAAACACAAACCTGTTCAGCCTGGCTTCATCAGCTAACAGCACATTGATATAATGATAGTGTCTTTGTAGGGATCACTGGAACGATTTTCTGCTATCCGCTTGACACATTTTATGTACATTAAGTATTTCTGGTGGCCTACCTTGTTGTATAGCTCTACTCATCCTACACAAACACTGCACAGCAGAAAGTCCTGAAACAATATGTCATACTGCATTACAGTGCCATATCATTCACAAGCAGAAGGAACAGAGGAAGATATAGGCAAAATTGGAGACAAGTAGATATAACGTCCATATCAAACAGCTAATACTACATTCAACAGCATATCATTATATGTGACAAATTCTATCAACAAAAGAAGGTCACAAAACTTTCACATTTTCAAAGGAATGTACATCAATGTTTCAGGTTTTCAGCATTTAAAACAATATTAGTGACTTTTTAATTACATTACCAACCTCAACAAATGATAAGATCAAGTAGTGTCAGTGTGCAAGCATGGAACAATGGTGGAATGTGAGAGGTGACACAGAGCTATTGTGACTAAAATCTGTTCCCATGTCACTGTCTCACCATAAAACCTATGTGGACAGTTCCATGATCTAAACTTGGCTGCCACAAACAGAAGTCAGCAAATAACTGCCTATGCCATGGGATGGCCATCACTAGGTCTTTCTTGACAATATTAAATCTCGAAATGTACAAAACCTTGCATGTCAAACATCAAGAAATTATTTTGGACTTATTGCCTCTTTTTTCTCAAAGTAATTTCAAGTGCAAATTTCTAATCTGATATAGTCCACAAATCCAATTAAAAATGGCACAGATGTATACAGTTTAACTGTTCTCTTAAACAATATTCACTGGACAGACAGTGCTGAAACTTATGGAGAAAATATAACAATGGTTGCAAGAAAGTGTTAAAATGTGCCAGGAACACAAAAAAAAATTCCACTTAGGACTGCTAAATAATATGAAACTTGGTGTGTGTTAACTACAGCAAACAAATTAATGTTTTTATTACAGGAATCTGTAACTGACCACTAGTCAATTACTAAGTCTTATGGGTCAGACAACAGGACCACCCTCAAGTTCTAAATGTTCTCCTCATCATGTTCACTAATGCTGTATGCAGAGGTAATGAATGATGATGGCCAGGATGCAGCTGTACATCATATAGAAAAGAAACCTAATCTTTTGAACACAGTAAAATTAGCTGAAAAACAGAAGGAAAACAAAGAACAGTGCTGAATTGTAAGTTCCAATTCTTGGACATTGTGCATATATTTCGGAATCCTTACACATATCTGCCAAATGGTTCATTGAAATATAATGTTCAGACAAAACTGAATCAATTTACATGTTGAAGTGTCACCTATAGTTTAAAAAGTGTGTGTGCTGTATAATCATAGTGTTAAAATATATGATGTACATTGTAGAATTGTACTGTGGTCAACAAGGCGGTTGTGCTTCAGGTTCTGCTGCTAACTGCACAACTTCTATCCCATTAATTTTGTTCCACTAAATACTTCAATAGCTGCATTACAGACGCCCACACCTCTTCATCTAAACTGCCCATTATTACAATCTCCCTCTGCACATCTGATTGATGTGTAGACCACTAACTATTACCAAACATGACACATCGCCTGTTCTGAAGCCTAAGTGAGAAACTTTTTAATTTGAAGTAAAATGTACGAACACTTGTTACTTCGTTGGTAGATAAGAGTTATTTATGTGCTTCAACAAGCAATGCACGTTTTCAGGGCCAGAAAACATCTAGCTGAACTGGTATATTACCAAAATGGTTCTGTTTAGCCATGATACATGCAGATTACAAGACAGCATCACAGTGAGAGTTGCTGTGTCCATTGCTCATAGAAATTAATAAGTTTTGTCAGAGTATTAATGTTACAAATGAAGAATTGCCGTGTTTATATGGTAATGAGTTATTAAGGGGATCATCGAAGGGTATGGAATTTGGTAGACTACAAAGGGATTTATCGAAATTGTCTCACATACTACACGTGGCTGAGAGACCATCAGTGAAAGAGGTTTTTTATTGTATTGTATTTATTTGCATCCTACGAGTCACATTACATGACAATGGACAAGTCACAACAATATACATACCATGTCAACAACACAAATAAAATGTACACATCAACATGAAAATTCCACTGTCAAAGGCCACAAAATGATTCAAACAACAAACAAAATTATTAGCTGATGGGTAATTAATGTCATTTACTCCAGTTCCCAATTCATACAGCTACTACCATGCTGGCTCTAAATATTTTTTTTACAGTATAAAAAGCGTTTTGCAAAAGTTTTGATTTCAGGTTTTCTTTTTTTTTTTTAATTATTAAGTGTGTGAAAACTTTTTATTTTTACAGGCAACTTATTATATAATATATATTTTATATATCTATACATATACAATATGCCTACAAATGTAATACTGTATTAATACAAAGATGTGGTACAACCTTACACTTGAAGGTCATGACTACCTCTGGTATCGTATTTATGTACATGATAATTACGTTTAATATTCACATATAATTTTTTTTTTGCAAAAAATAATACTCCTAAGACATACATTTAAGCAACTGTTACAATCATATTTGTCTTTAAACTATTCCTGCAGAAAACAGGTCCTTTAATCCTGAAAATCAAATTACCGTATTTTTCGATAGATAACGCGTACCTAATTTATAACGCGCACCCTAAACTTTTCGACATTCCTTGTGACGTATAGATAATGCGCATGACGCTAACTAGCGGTAGAGTTAGGAAGTACAAACCGTTACTGACAGAGGACACAGGAGTTATTCTTAAAACTTGCCTGGCTAGTAGCAGTGATTAACCTTTCCACATTTTTACCTTTTTTCATACTACTGGGGAGACTCTACCTTGACTTTTTGTGTGACCATTCGCCCTGAAAGGTAACTTGGGTGGGTTGCATCATTCTCTTGTACCGAATTGCTTGAAAGGTAAAAAGGTAAAGCAATCCCATTACAGGCCTGGACAAGCCCAGAGGGTTCCAGTAAGTTAAGGCTCCCAGATTTCGTGAAAACGGCACAGGCTGGTGGTAGGTTGTCAGCCTTAAGCACCGGCCGCATTTACCCCCAGGAAATATTCCTGGTATACATTTCTGTTAGAGGTTGAGTCGACCCCAGGACCGTAGTGCGTCGGAAGGAAGTTGTGTCAATGAAGAATCCACTGACACCAGCTGGGATCGAAACAGCGACCTTCCGATTTGTAGCACAGCACCTTAACCACTGTGCTACCGCGGTCCCCCGCTTGAAAGGTAGTTATATATATATTTGTATTTAATGAAGTTACATCATTCTGTAAATCTTGTTTTAAAATATTTCATAGAGTAAATAATTATTTGTTACGCTTTGCTATTAGATTTCTTCCTAAGTAAGTCGTGATTTTCGATTCTCCTTTTCAAAAATTAGCTTCCGAATAACCCATGGAAGGCGGAAGTATATCCCGGAGAAAATCATACACAGCTCAGTTTAAACTTGAAGTCGTAGAAGTTGCAAAGGAGAAAGGGAATCGTGAAGATGGTAGACTGTTTAATGTTGGAGAAAGTAGTGTTTAATGTTGGAGAAAGTAATGTTCGGGAATGGCGAAAGGCTGAAACAGTGCTGAAAAGTTTGCATAAGAGGAAACGCGCTATGCGGTTTAGAAGGTGCTTGTGGCCAACCATAGAAATAAAAACTGTATATTTGGGTGTTAACGAAAGAGCGAAATGTATGAGAATATCAACAGTTGGTGTGTTGCAGGAGTCAAAAAGAATTGCACAATAAGATAATATAAAGGATTTCATGGCCTACCGAACTTGGGTGTTCGGATTTATGAAGAGGAACAATTCAAGTGTGCGCTTCTCCACCATTATTATAGAGAGTTGGGCTGCTGTAAATGGAAACTGAGTTAGGAATGGTTCCAATGAAGCACGAGGAGATGAAGCGGTGTCTGGTGACAGTTATTATGTACACTCAATTGAACAAAAATCCGTCGCTCTGATACTTCGCACGTCCCGCTCAGGCAGTGACGTGCATACAGTTGCCATCATAATTGGAGTCGTATTTCTTTCCCCGTATTTGCGCATTCGTGGCGTTTCTCTGTCTTCCATTCATTACAAACAATCACACCGCATATATATTGACCGAAAACAACAATACATTTGCATAATTTCAAATTAAAACATTAATTAAACTACATTAACTTTCCCACGCGCGAGACTAGCTAGCTAGTTTTTCTACTTAGGATGGATGAGTCAACCGGACCATTCGTTCTTATTGTCAGCAGGCGTAGCGCAGACAGTTGAAGGCGTGCTAGCAGTAGCCTTTGGAAACAAACTATGTTGGTTCGAGTCCCACTATTGGCATATATCTTTATGTATCCCAGGCAGTTGAAAGCGTGCTAGAAGTAGCCTTTGGAATAACCTATGTTGGTTCGAGTCCCACTATCGGCATAATTCTTTTTGTATCCCAGGCAGTTGAAAGCGTGCTAGCAGTAGCCTTTGGAAGCATGCTATCGAGTCCAACAATCGGCATATTTCTTTATGTAGCCCAGGCAGTTGAAAGTGTGCTAGCAGTAGCCTTTGGAAGCATGCTATCGAGTCCAACAATCGGCATATTTCTTTATGTAGCCCAGGCAGTTGAAAGCGTGCTAGCAGTAGCCTTTGGAAACAAGCTATGTTGGTTCGAGTCCCACTATCGGCAAATTTCTTTATGTAACCCAGGCAGTTGAAAGTGTGCTAGCAGTAGCCTTTGGAAACAAGCTATGTTGGTTCGAGTCCCACTATCGGCATATTTCTTTATGTAGCCTAGACAGTTGAATGCGTGCTAGCAGTAGCCTTTGGAAACAAGCTATGTTGGTTCGAGTCCCACTATCGGCATATTTCTTTATGTAGCCCAGACAGTTGAAAGCGTGTTAGCAGTTGCCTTTGGAAACAAGCTATGTTGGTTCGAGTCCCACTATCGGCATATTTCTTTATGTAGCCCAGACAGTTGAATGCGTGCTAGCAGTAGCCTTTGGAAGCAAGCTATGTTGGTTCGAGTCCCACTATCGGCATATTTCTTTATGTAGCCCAGACAGTTGAATGCGTGCTAGCAGTAGCCTTTGGAAACAAGCTATGTTGGTTCGAGTCCCACTATCGGCATA
>Ga0131853_10023974_pt1 | contig 11015 bp, 4 predicted proteins | sample TergutLab28metaG_FD_92764 | JGI IMG/M metagenome (GOLD analysis project Ga0131853, IMG submission 92764) | Labiotermes labralis P1 segment gut microbial communities from Petit-Saut dam, French Guiana - Lab288 P1 (version 2) (version 2) | ecosystem: Host-associated > Arthropoda: Insects >...
CTACTCTTTCATCAGGCATTCTTTCAACATGTCCCACCCAACTCAGTCTCTTACTTTTAATGTGCCTTACTATATTTTCATGGTTAATCAGGTTTTCCAACTCCTCGTTTGTTTTTTGTCTCCGTTCTCCATTTTTCTGCGCTGGGCCAAAAATTCTTCTCAATAACCTCCTTTCGAATACCAATAATTTCTGCTTGATGTTTTCTGTTAATACCCAACATTAGGATTCATATACTACTACTGGTCTGATTACCGTATGATACAGCCTTTCTTTGATTTTCCTAGTTTTTAGTTTGCTTTAGAATATCCTTTTGTTTGCAAAGAAAGATCTATTGCCAGCTGCGATTTTTACTTTTATTTCTTCTTCTATTAAGTTGTCCGCATTCATAATTGTTCCGATATATTTGGCGGAGTTTACTTCTTCGATCATTTGAAACACCGAAGAACGTAAATTACTGACAAATTTCAAGGCTTGTTCGTTGTGCTAATCTTGTGACACACAAGTAAATTCAGATCAGAAGAGACACTAATTTTCTGGGAGACATCTCGTGCTTGGCAAGCAAAAGTACATCAGTGTCAACCATTTAATAAAATGTACGAGTAATTAACTAACGCAACCCATTGATGCTCTGTCTGTGTAATTAACGGCATCCCACAAACTGTTGCGTGACGTCACACTTGGAAAGTAACAGCCATATCGTACACTTTCCCCGCACTTGACCTACTGAACCACATAACTTTCCTTCTCGTCGTCACAAGGTATCGAGAAGGAGACGTTTATCGACCGAACTCTGAGTTGCCGACAGTGAAAGTGGCGGCCTAGTTGCTCATAGGGATGACCCGCCACACCTGACACTAAATTATGATGACAAAATATAGAACAATAAATGTGTTCAACACAAGTGTATTGTTGCTTGCTTTGTTACTCAATCACATGTACTGAGAGGCACAACCAGTGACGTCATGTCGCTGTATCCGCGTCTCTTCTGTGTGGTCGGAATGTCATTTCGTGGTCATAATGTATGTCTCCGACATTTGCTAAGGGTCTTGAATACTAACGTGAATACGACATATCCACTGATTTAACGTATTGTTACGCTTTGTTTAATATAACTGTACATTAACTTGTAAGTTACGAATGATATTCCGCAATTTCTTTCTTATAACTTTCGTTCTGTGCCGTCGCTGCCATAAACAGCATGTGATTATATTTGGTAATGTCCCCCAGTCAATGAGCGATTGACTACCTACCGCCCTCTCCTCTCTTCCTCCTCCTGCTCCCTCTCGCCCTAGACGTTACTGTTGCTGCTGTAACTCAGGAAATCGGCCCTGAAAGCCTCTCCTTATGTTCAAAGTTTTGAAACGGATCTTACCATCTGTTTCTTTGTCTTCCCACATCCCTTTTCATTTTGCCTTATATTATGTAAACTGTGTCACTTTGGTGGTCTGCTATCTTGTATCCTTGAACTTCAGAATGAAATCAGTTTTACCTGTTGTGTACAGGTATAGAATTTGGTCTCTGACTTTGAAGAAAAACATAAATTAGGTGTGACTGAAAGTTTATACATGCATGTAAAGTAACTTCAACTGTAACAAGCACACATTGTAAATATGAACTATTTCATATAAACTGGGCGTACTTAAGACAGGTTGCTGCGAAGAATATTTGGACTCAAGGTACAGGAAGTGACAGGAGCATGAAGAAGACAGAAAAATGAGAAGCTTCATAATCTGTACTTGCCACAAAATATTATTATGCTGATGAAATCAAGCAGACTGTGGTATTTGGAATGCGAAAAAATGTTGGCAGAATATTAGTTTGCAAACCAGACAGGCAAAGAGCACTTGCCAGGCACAGCAGTTAATGGGATGATAAGTTGAGGATGGATCTTAAGGAGTATGGTGAGAGATTGTGTACTGGATTCATTTGGTTAGGGAGAGGATCCAGAGATTTCCATAACTTTGGGCCCCTTAAGAAACATCAGGCTGGAAAAAACTTGTTGCAGATGTCAAGGTCACCTGCAGACTTCAAACACTTGACATTGATTTCTTGTGTGCCAGTTTGTAAGCATTCATGCCACAGTGGGACAGATGCTTACACATCAATGGTAAATGTGTGGAGGTCTGATGTGTACCATCTGCTACGCATGTGACACATATGCATTGAAGTGGGTATACAGCTTTTGCATCAGAGTGTTTTTCACAATATTTATCGAAATTCCTTTTTATTGTAACCTGAGAAAGTTTAAGTAAATGGGAAGTTGATGGGTTTACATAATGAAGGCCTCTGTGATTTACATTAACATGTAGTGCTTTTCGGATTGTGGTATCTAGGATGTTATTATAAGCTGAACATGACACTTGAAAAGGAATACATACAAAAATTTTATCAAGAAACCACTTGGGAAGTAAATCAGTTACAAGTCTGAGGATGTATTGTCACAATAATATTGTAAAGGAAGTGAATGGTACTGGTGCAAGATGGTGTCAGAACTTTGGGCTCCAGTTTTATTGGTGATCACCTGTAAGGTTTTACTACCAGCGGTGAGACTTAATTATTTATAAATTTGTAATTTTGTGTAGGGTCTTGTTATATGTTGAAAAATGTTAAAATTCTAACAATAGATACATATTCGAGATACATGGGTAAAATGGTTCACTGATGTTCTAAATTTTTTGTAAAACTGAAAGTGAAGAAATGAAGTTAAAACAATTCACAATGTTTATTAATCAACAACAATAACAGTAATAAGTAATACATTGTTAGTAAGTAATAATGCTTACATCTGGTGGTTATAAATGAGATCAGTCAGCAGAGGTGTGTAGCATGAGTGACAGCTACGTAGTGTTGTGCACATATATTAATGGTTACCCTAAGTATTGTAATCCGTTATGCTTGATCTGTCTTTCTTTGCTCACCTCTCTACTCTATATTCAGAAGAAGTTCTGAGCCCACCTGCCACAATTCCACACTTAACAGTGGCATACCGAGGGGGGTTAGGGGGTTCACCCCCCCCCCCCCCGAAATTCCGAAGGCCCTTCAAAATCATACCAAACTCAACTTGATTATGAAAACTGTTAAACTGTTAAAAACTGTTGAATTTAGGATGCCAAAACCCCAAAATGTTCGGAAAAAAGTCAGTAAAATTCTAAAACTACCTAGGTTCGCAATTGGTTTACATTAGCAATGACAAATAAATTGGTTGCTATCATAAATAGTCTTAAAGCACCAAAAATTAAGAAAATTTTACTACATGAAATGAAATTTCTTTACCAAATTACAGCTGCCTCCAGAACCCCTGACTAGGGAGCTACTGCCCCCAGATCTCCATTCCCTCTGTCCTCTGTCCTCAACTGAATTTGTTGAACCCCCGCCCGAACAGAATTCCTGGGTACGCCACTGACACTTACCTCCCTATTCTATTCTAAATCAGTAAGACAGATACTGCAGAGTCATGAAAACATTATGGTTGGTAAAGATATTACGATACAAAGAATCTTGATCTTTTATTAAATATATGCCACACAGAAATGTACTTCAAATGAAAGTTGTACATCTTAATGAGATCTGTGTTTCATGTCAGGTACCAGACTTTGCTGGCATTCATTATTTTACATTATGAAGAACAGTGTATTGTGTGATGCAACACTGAGTAGTCTGGCATAAATTTACTACAATTTTGCAGGCTCCTCCGAAACATGGCTTCTGATTACCAGACTACATGGCATCACATCTAATATGACTGTATTCTTCATATTCATTGCCACGGTAATCTCAAAACAACTAATGTTGTTACTTTAAAATTAAGATCCAGTCTTTTCTCCTTTCATCTGTAACAGTCAATTGTATCCAGTATTGACTATATATACATACTGTACAGGTATGTGTCAGTTTAAACTGTCAGTGTTTGTCAGGCACTTAGTGGGATGTGAAACAAGCTGCGAACTCTTTGATCGTTACTGACACAAATTACTACCATGCTGTCATGAGTTGTTTAGTACAGAAACAAGTAATCCTCTTCTGTCTGTGGCAGTGATCCCGGTCCCATGTAAGATATGAGTTCCATATTTAATTCTTTTGCTTATGTTGTGATATGTTTGATAACACTCTCAAAAGAGCTTGGACTGTGGCCTCTAACAGGGGTGGACAGCTAGACGAGAAATAGGAGCCACAATTTGGGAGACAAAATAAGCAATAGCTATGTAATATTCATCAAGTCAAATGTAGAAACACTGCTCACTGCCTGAAAGAATCCAGCTAGTTCAAGCGACACTGTGGTTACCCATGGCCCTTAGTATCAAAAGGTAGTATGGTGTTGAGTAATGACTTTGAGAAGATATGGAAGGAAGCAGTATTGGCAAAATTTGAGGTACTGTGCTGGCACCTGGCTGGAGAGACTGAGGAAGACAATGAAAAATGTAAGCGAGATGGTCTCCAGACTGAGATTTGAACTCAGAACTTCTTGCATATGGAGCAGGAGTGCTACTTATCGTGTGATGATGCTTGGTGTATTGTTCTTCAGAAAGATATATACAATGTTACAGAAACACACATCATACTCCTTACACTGAACTACTACTGTCCAGCCACATGCGTGCATCCATCAGGTGGATCTGGGTTGGTTGGATAATTATTGTTCTGTTTTCCTATATTATGGTCTGGTACATAGCTTATTTTTGTGCCAACATTGAGTTTATTCATCTCAGAACATTCTCATCCTGTTTACTTTTTAATTACAAGAAATATTATTACTCAGCCCACTGATTTTGGGTGTGACTGAAGTTGAAGACATCTGAACTCACAGACCAATTTCCTTATTCCTGTCCAGATTGATACTTGCTGTACTGTACAAGAATATCCCTAAATTATCACTGTGTTAGATGCTCATATAAAAAATTTTAAACAGTTAGTGTATCAGTGTGTAGAAAATGCTGAGATCTTCAGTATTTTTACATTAGTAACAACACAGTCAGAGATCTAACATTAGTTTGTTTCAAGATGTACTGTTAAGTCACACTCTGCCATTATCTGTTTCCCTGCAATTGCAGATCTTGCATAGACAGTGACTACATGAGACCATATTTATAACAGGTATGTAAGTATAAAGTATATTCATACAGAATTAAGTCTGTGTTAACTCTTTGTACTGGAAAGGTCAAACATTGTTGCAATGTCAAATATCTTACAAGATATTTCATCACAATATTATGAGAAATTTTTGTATGTATTGTGTCTACTTAGAAGTATTAAAATTTGAGTATGAAACTTCTGTTAATGACAGTGAATGAACTGCTGCCCTATATTAACTACTGATTTTAATTTGCTCCATCTTCCACAGTTGCCATCTTGTACTGTAGAATCAAAAATTTTTTACCAGTTACATTTATCAGTGCAATTTATTCACATAAATCACTGGAGTCATACCAGAATTGGTTGAAATAATTTTTGTAATAAGTAAAAGTATACCATACTTGAAGCTTCAAGTCTTCTGAGATGTTATGCTGTTGCCACTGGTAAATAGGTAGCTGTTTATCAGTCAGCATGGCCTAGCATTCCAGAAGACTCGTATGTTTATTAACACTACTCTGAGAATTTCATATCTCACATTATAACCATTTTACCTGAACTGCAAATGATTTTTCACAAGAAGAGAGAAAGCAGACCCCCATCTAAACTATTTTGCTGTATGTAATTCTTTCACCTGTTAGAGACTTCAGATTTTACTTGCAGTTTATAACCTTACCACAAATATCTGAATCTATTAGCTATACCTAATTTAACCATTTCCAGTAATGTAACAGTGAATTATATTAAGCAGTATTGCACTTGTGCATCATACATTACTTGCAGTCTCTATATTAGCCACACATAATCTATGTAAGCAGTGGTATGATACCTGATCTACTCATGCAATTTAATGCCATCGATTCTCTTGTTACACATCTTCAATTATTTGGTATGTTTTTCTGTCCAGCATACTTCTCCATATTCATCTCTAGTTGCATACACATTCTATTCACAAGAAGGTTGGTAGTAATAAATATGTAATAATCTTAGGCAGTGATTAGCCCTTTGGGCTGGTTAGCCTAGGTCAAAGAGGCTTGGAGCAGAATGCATAATATAAAGAAATGTGGAACACATGAGTGCCATCATCCTTACAATTTGTGGGACTGAATGTGACTTCAATCAAGTCTTTTAATAAGTGTCATGTAATACATTGGCCTTTCACTTTTAGGTACCAAATTCTGCACTAGTGGCACTCAAAAACAATACCCAATGTCTACATTGGACAGTTTGGTGTGCCACAGTAAATTCTTCACTACCAGAGTACATTGTTGTAACTGTTCTGGAAAGGAAAAACAACCTATTTAAATATTTTGATACGTTTAACTGGTTAAGAGGTTTTTGTATCTGAGACATGCTTGCAGTTGGATTTTGAGACTTAAGGTTTTTGGTGAATAAACAGCTTTTACAGAGATCTACAAATTTTAGGCAACACTAAATACAGTCGATAAAAAAAAAATATCTTAAGAGTGTAACTTTGAACTTTATACTGTTGCCTTTGTTCACAATAACTTTAATGAATGTGACATTATGTGTGTTTGTCTGTGCAGATCATTACATGAAACAATGCAGTGAAGTTAAAACTGCAGCATTTATTATTGTACAAATTCTGCTGAAACAATAATTGTAGTAAAAGGGGCAGTATTGCTGTATGAAAGCTTGTCACTGAACATTATTTTGAGCCAGTTCCATGTGCCACTAATCCTCATAACCTATTCCCCTAATATTCATCTTACGGTTATCCTCCTATTTCCTTAGTTTTCTAAGTGGACATACTCCTAGATGTTTCTCTGCCACAAATCTTGGCAGAATACATTTGGTGCTTTAGTTATCCCAGTTATTTGCTCAGCCTGCCACCTCTTCCTAAGTTTCAGTGTTGTTAATAAACACTGAAAAATATTAATCACTTACTTTCAATTACAGCAGTCAGGAACATTTTAACAAATGCTCTCAACATGTGTGTATCACAGTTTTTGTTACTGTAGATGGGAAACAAGCTTTAAATATTAATTTCATTTAACCCATTCTCTACTTGTACTGACACCAAGACACATTTAACTTTTTTTGTCCATCCAGCCTAGACATTATGCAGTTGATGCTTAGACTGTGCTAGTACTTTCTCTTGTCATCAACAGATGACACACTGTTGCTTTTGTGTGGTGATTCTTCACACAAAGACTTATTTTATTTATCAATATACACCAAAATATAAAATTAAGATACCCATGCAATAACAAGATCTGGCTGTTATGGAAATGTAGCTGTAAAGGCAGGCACGTTGCTACTTGAAGTAATCTTCAAACAGTTGAAAATTAATCAAAAAGGATTTTGTTTAAAGGGTTCCAAATGTGTGGTTATGTTTCCAGATGATATTGTGAGTGCCATTTTTACCATGTGTTTTTGTAGTGGATTGAAATAATCATGTGTTTATATGTGCCGCAATCCAGCCGGCTGTGTCTGCCACCTTGTGGTATATTCCTGGCTGATGGTCCACTGCACAACCAAACCCAGCACTTGTAATACCAGCCAGCATCCACCTGCCATCTTGCTGTACAATCAGTGGTCCACCAGAATCTCCCTGCAACAGTTAGCATTCTTCTAGTTACTTACTTCATACACACAAAAACCTGCTATTTTCAGCAAATTCTTATCCCTTACATCTGGCAAAGAGAGGGAAGAGATCATTGTCTCAACATATTAATTTTTCTTCCATCTCTCAACAAACTAAAAAAGTGCGCTACAAGTCATGAAGGGATTTAGAGTGTTACCTCTCATTAACTCTTTCCGTTATACACACCAAACATCTGAAAATGACTGAACTCATTCATGATACAGTGGACTTTAGTGATGATGGTGATAATCCTTTAGATCACATAACTGAATGCAAATTCAGATCTTCTAGGATGCACACTGTGTCACTGGGCCAATAGTTCCCAGTGTTGTGAAGAATCATGGTGCCTTCCTCTGTGTGGGTGCTGCTTGATACTGAAGATGAAGACACCACAGTCCTTCAAAATGTAAGAAATTATTCACCCATTGATGCAGTGTCACATTCCAGAAGATTGGAAACTTCAAAAAGACTGCTGTGAGAAGCTTGAAACTTGCATGGCTGAATATTTTTTGAAAGCCAAAGAGTATGCTAAGGGAAAACCATGTTGGAGGGAGTTTGAATAAGCTGAATAAAGTGAATGATTCATAGACAAAATAAAGCTGTATCAGATATACTGATTATGTAGTATTGGTGAAGATATGATAATGATTTTTAATATTTAGAAAGGTGTAGGAAAGATGCAGTCAGGCTTGTTTTAATATATTCTTTTAGATTATATAAGCAAGAATTAAAGATAAATACCAAGTATTGTGTACTTGGGTAGCCTTTTCATTAGCTGAAATACAAACTGTGTAACTTTTCACCACAAATGTGAGCTAACCTGCTCAGTGGCAGTTACCTGATCAGTTAGTCAGACGGGACAGAGGGAGGGAATAAAGAAATATTCCCATGTATGGATAATCTTTATCATCATACACAGCCATCAGTGTTTCTGTAAAGCTGTGGGATGCTAACAAGCAAATCATGACTCATCAGACTCACCAGACAGGCATCCATATGGCCATCACTATGACCAGCACAGAACATCTCAGAGTGGAGCTCTAAGTTAATGTTCTTGTGTTCATGCCACTGCAGACACTCTGCATCACTCAGAATAGGAACCGTTGCCTTTTGCAATATATTGGTCCCCGTTTTACCTGTAAAACAGAAAGTTAAACTTCAGTTTTGACGTTCATAGAGCCATGCATCATAATATTATTTCTGTAGTAAAACCAACAAGATGCATCAACATATCAAATTTATTTTATTTTGGAATGAAACCTACATGTTTCAGACGGTCTTTCCAACCATCATCAGGAGTTCAAGACTGTACGTACAGCAACAGGCTTTTGTCAAACAGACACTGCTGTCTGCTTGCTAGCAAGCAGACAGCAATATCTGTTATCTATCTATTAGCTGAACACAAAAATAAACTAAAGACATGCACTGGAACTCTGTTAAATGCTTGAATGGAGGTATGTCTAGAGGTAACATAAACACAGATAAAATCATACTATTAACAAAGTATATATTTTTTTTAAATGTGGGCTTTGTTGCCTATGCTTCAGATGAACATGCTGCCTCCATTTTCACTGTTGACCATAAAGAAAGAGGCAGAATCATGATTGAAGATTTTGAAGACAAGCCCGTCATCAATTTCAGAGTAGCAGGATATGTGAATAAAGATGCTTTGAGTAACTAGGCAACAAAGGTTTCATTTCTTACTGAAGAATTTGAATATAAATATATGTCTAACAATTTGTAAACAGATTTTACTTTTAAACTCAAAGATTATCATTTCTCACTTTCATAATGAGCTGCAATTTTGTTGTCTTTCAATCTTGTTAGTAGTATTAGAGAACATGCTAGTGACATCTGGTACAAATTTAGCAAACTCAGTGAAAAAGATGGTTGCAGACTTGAAATGAAATACCCTTCTTCTTAGGCAGCACTTTGCAGAAATATTAGGAAATGTGTTAAATGTGTTTGTGGTAAATTATCAGACAGCAAGTAAAAAATATATCTGAAAATCATTCAAATTATCTTCCATCACAAAGTGAACCTGGAAAGTGAAGAGTATGTTTTATGAAGATTCTGAATCCCACTATTTGTAATATGCTACACAATTTGTCGTACTTTTTAGTAAGTAAAACTTTTCTCTGTTTAAGTAAATATTTAAAGAAAGTAGACTTCCAAGTGAAAGTAGGCATGTTTGTTCCAACAACTTATTTTAACTGCTATAGAATTACTGTAACACAAACTTTAATTAAGCACTGAACACAGGAAGGTGTCAGAACCAGGATCCTTCCAGCAGGAAAGGGCTGTTTTACAAACCATAAGTGGTGTCTGTCTTGCCCCAGCCTGCCACCACACCCATCTGGCCCCAGAATGATGCATCATGTCGTGGTAGGCATATAGGTAGGATGTTCTCCCGGTAACTGACTGGTCGGGATAATCTTAACAGTGCCAGATCAAATCTGTCTGGCTGTGTGATCCTGTACTGGAAATTTGGATGGATTATCTTATGTACAACCCTCAAGATCTCCTCTGGCAGTGGTTCAAGGTAGTGGCCTGTATTCTGTGTGTCATACTCCCCTAGGTACACTGTGATATCCTTTAGGCGTGCCCTGCAACAAGACCAAGCAAACATTGCAACTACGTGCTTTCAGAAATGTGCAGTATGGGGTTACAAAGATCACAATGTGCAGAGTCACACTATATGAGAGAATTAAAACTGAATGGTTTCATTTCATTTATTTCACACTCCATTGATCTTATGCAGATGTGGAACTAGTCCTGTATACTTTAGGCATTAAAAAAAAGCAAGTGTACATTCAACATAAGATGTGCCTTATTGTAGTGTCATAGGATAGCTACATTAACAATTACAAGTACTATGATTAGGATAAGCATAAGTAATAATATGAATAAAATTAATATCATGGTTAATTATGTATTAAAATATTCCTCCGGACTATAAAAGGAATTATGTAAGAGATATCTTTTTAGAGCTCGTTTGAATGTATTCTTATCACCAGATAAATCTTTAATGGCTGTAGGTGATGATTGTAGGTCTTAACTCCTGAGTAATAAACACCCTTTTGGTATACTGCCAAGTTTGCTGTAGGTAGGTACAAATTGGAAGTTTGCCTTATATTGATTTTATGTACTTGTGAGTTAATCAGACATTGGTCTTTATATTTAGTAACAAATAGAAGTGTTGAGAATATATATTGGGATTGAATTGGAAGGATATTTCATTCCCTGAATAGTTGCCAACAAGAGGCAGTCTTACTTGAATTCATAATTATTCTAATTATTCTTTTCTGTATTTTAAATATGTCTTCACTATGAGATTAA
>Ga0131853_10023977_pt1 | contig 11014 bp, 5 predicted proteins | sample TergutLab28metaG_FD_92764 | JGI IMG/M metagenome (GOLD analysis project Ga0131853, IMG submission 92764) | Labiotermes labralis P1 segment gut microbial communities from Petit-Saut dam, French Guiana - Lab288 P1 (version 2) (version 2) | ecosystem: Host-associated > Arthropoda: Insects >...
ATCATACGGAACTGCACGCGGACTCACCGAGATCACGAAGACCAACCGTGAACTGTTTGAAAATTTCTCCATGCCGCAACCCGATATCGGAAACATAACCCACATCTGAGAATTTCGGTTTTAATTCATGTTCTTTCTATCAAGTCGGTAGGGCGCAGGGCTCGGTTTACGGGAAATGAATGCGGCCGATGCGTAAACGGTGGCCGCGATTGAGGGTTTTGTTGTCTGCATATGTGTTCAATGCGGAACGGCCGGAGACGGATGTGTTCAAAGGAATATCGCGGGGATTATACCGCGATAGTGCGTCCTCATACGTGCAACGACAACGATCCCTTTGAATTCCCCCGTGTCATCGGGAAGCACCTCATAGACGACCCTGTGCTCAGAATTGAGCCTTCTGGAGTAGAATCTCTTCAGGTCGCCTTTCATTTTTTCAAAGGGCGGAGGGCTGCGGAACGGATCCTCGGCAAGCAGATCCAACATCGTTCGGACCTTGTCCTTCAGTTCCGAGACCATAAGGAAATCCAGATCCTTCCTCGCCTGTCTGGAAAGTCTTACAGAGTATCTCTTATTGTTTCCCATCTTTCCATCTCCGAGATGTTTTCGGCCGATGATTCCAATATGGACTCCAGCATACCGGGGATCGATAGGAGATACAGTGTTTCCTTTATGCCATTCCATTCATCCTCGCTTATGAGAACGGCATTACCGTCCTTCGATGTTATGGTGACCGCGTCGCTGTTCTGTACCGCCTTTATAATATTGAATATGTCGCGGCGGGCATCTGTGACACTCAGGGACATCATAATTACGGATAATCTATCATACTATATTAACGTACGTCTGAACGTACATAAAAGCTCATCTTCGACACCCTCGGCAAATGAAGATCGGCATATGTATCTCTAAGAATCAATACACCGGCCTATGAGGCCTGCGGACGGAGGCCGGGGATTCTGTGTGAGCTTAATTTTTCAGGCACCCTATCGGTACCACAAGAACGCCGTCCTCGCGTTCATATGCGTTACCGAACGAGGTGATCACCATCAGGAACGACGGGATCTGCATATTTTCAGTATCCACTTTCTCCTTCAGCCTCAGCAGATTCCTGGCAGCTTCATCGGTATCTCCGAGTCCGAGTTTGGTCTCGGCGGCGGCCCATCTTCCGTCGCGCAGATGTATCACGGCATCAGCCTCAAGGTCAGTGCGGTCGCGGTAATGATATATCTCGCCGCCGATGGCCTGTGCATATACTCTCAGATCTCTGATGCATAACGATTCAAAGAGGAATCCCATGGTGCGCAGATCTTTCATAAGACCCTTTGATGACGAATGGAACATGGTCGCTGCGATCGACGGGTCGACGAAGTTCCTTTTGGGAGAAGACCTCAATGCGGACTTCGATCTCATGGCGGGATTCCACGCAGGAACGTCCTCCACGATGAACAGACGTTTGAGAGCGTTGACGTAAGAGGCCATCGTCTTCTCGGTCATTTCCGATCCTGCGCCGGCGACATCCTCCCTTATCGTTGACATCGCCGCCGTTGTCGATGTGTTTCTGGACAGCGATCGTAATATGTCCATGATCAGTTTCGGATTGCGTCTGGTGCCGTCCACTGCGGACATGTCTGATTGTGCGATCGTGTTCACGTAATCCTGTGTTCTGTTCACTGCCGTTGTCTCATCTTTTCCCACGGATTCGGGCCATCCGCCTCTGATGATGCAGTGCGCTATGTCTTCAAGGGACATTTCCGAAAGGCCGGATATGTCATTAGGCTGTTCGAACAGTGCCGCCAGAGATACGGATCCGTCCGACTCGGACGATTCGAACAGACTCATAGGGCGCATAAGTATTCGGGATATGCGCCCCGCGCCCGAGTGTATTATCTCTTCTTCGGGTACTGCTGATGAGCCCGTGAGTATAAACTGTCCCGCAGCGCCGCGGTTATCGACCTCGAATCTGACCGCATCCCAAAGGATCGGGGCGATCTGCCACTCGTCGATAAGTCTGGGCGTATCTCCCTTCAGAAGTTCCGAGGGTTTCAGCTTTGCCATCCTCATATTGTTCTCCCTGAGGTCCGGATCATGCATGTAAACGGTGCTGGCGGCGTGTTCTTTTGCTGTTCTTGTTTTTCCACACCATTTCGCTCCTTCGATAAGCACTGCGCCGGATGATCTCAGGCGGGTTTTGAGATGATCGTCTATCACCCTTTTCATGTATTTGTTGTCCATGAGCGATGATGAGTTCACTGTTATTTAATACTGTCATTTACAGTAATAAATTACTGTCATTTACAATAATAATGCGTTTTTAAACCTTAACTCCGTAAAATAGGGAATGTGTTCGAACCCAGCTTCTTGTAAAGATCTTCCAGCTTCTTCGAAATTTCGTAGTCTGCCGTCCCGGTCTCCATCTCGACCGCGTACGCTTTCGAATACCTGACCGTCACGTCCTCGGGTGAATATTTTGAAAGGACGTCTTCCTGATGTGGCCCTCCGGATGTGCGATCTGTCGGCTCTCACACATTATACCAATGCATAACGAGTCACGCATCAAAGCATCGCACATCACGCATAAATGGTATTATACATCAACGTATCAGTATCGTGTCTTCGTAGAAAAAGGATCAGGACGAGCGCAGTTCCCGCGCTCGTCCCTTGTTCACGATGCCCTGAGCGCCCAGGGAATCTCGTTTTCATCATCCTCTTCTCCTGTTCATTCCTTCCTCTCTTTGTTTGTATCTCCCCTCATCAGCATGATCCCGGCGATCAGTAACAGGAGTCCCAACAGTATCAGGAAAGGCAGCGCAAATGAGCATCCGGTGCCTGAATCCTCCTCTACGATGCGGAATGACTTCGTAAGCGTCGGCAGATCTTCGTGATCACCGATGAACTTTATTTTCGCCTTTGCCTTACCGAGATCGATGTTGTCCGAATACGTGATCACGTAGTCCACACCTTCGATCAGAAGTTCGCCGTTACATCTCACGGTGATGTCGGGTCTTATCTCGGAGCCTGTGTACTGATACGTTTTGGCCACTCCTCTGACGGATATGGTCTTACCTTGTGTTATGAGGTCCCCTTCGATCTCAAGGTCGCCGACGACATCGATCTCTCCTTCCACGGTGAGGTCTCCTCCGATGTTAGCGTCGCCGCCCACGTCAAAGTTACCGCCGATATCTCCGTCTCCTCCTACCGTGAGGTCTCCTCCGATGTCAACGTCACCGGGTCCGCCTTTGTCGCCTATTCCCGTGCTGAGATCGCCGGCAACGTTCACGTTACCGTCTACAGTGAGGTTGCCGCACAGGTATGCGTCGTCGCCCACAACGAAGTTTCCGCCGATGCCCGTGTCTTTTTCAACCTCTATTTCGCCGCCTATGTTCGCGTCGCCGCCGACATTGAGATTGCCGCCGATGTCTGCGTTACCGTTTACATCCAGGTTGCCGTCGATCCTCACGTCATCGTTCGATTCAAAATTACCGCCGGTGTTCGCGCTTCCTCCCACTTTAACATCGCCATAAGTGATCACGTTACCGTTTATATCCAGGTTGCCGTCAACGAAGATGCCTTTTTCCGTCATGAGGTCGCCGCCGATGTTCACATTGCCTTCAACTTCGAGATCGCCGCCGATGGTCACATCGCCCTCTACGGTGAGGTTTCCCTCAATGTAGAGGTCTTCGTCCACAATGAGGTTGCCGCCGATGTTCACGTTCTCTTCCACCATGAGATCACCGCCGATGTTCACATCGCCTTTCACCGTGAGATCGATCTCAATGTCCGCGTCGCCGATGACATTGAGGTTGCCGCCTATGTCCGCGCTGCCGCCGTCCATATCGAGATCGCCGCCGATGTTCACATTGCCGCCTACAATGAGGTTTTCTTCGAAATCCGCGTCATCGCCCACGTCAAGGTTGCCACCGATGTTCACGTTGCCGCCCACGTCAAGGTTGCCGCCCACGTCAAGGTTGCCGCCGACATTCACGTTTCCGTTTACGTCCAGGTCTTCGTATATGATCGCGTTGCCGCTTACGTCAAGATCTCCGCCGACGTTCACTTTACCGTTTACTTCCATGCCGCCGCCGATGTTTGCGTTACCGTCAACGTTAAGGTTTCCGGATCCGGTTATGCCGCCGATGTCCATGTTCCCGGTAACGGTAAGTTCACTTTCACCGGTGAATTCAACATTTCCCGAACCTATCAGATCTCCGAGGATGATGAGCGTTGCATCATCAAGAACGAGCTTCCCGCCTGAGAGGTCCACACCGCCTATAGTCGCGTGTCCATCCTTCAGCGTCAGTTCCGCGCCTCCTCTGAATATCATACTGACGTCTTTACCGAGGTTCAATGCAGCTCCTTTCAGATCATCGGTCACGTAACCGACGACGACGATCGTTCCCGTCTTTCCGGATGCCAACGCATCCGCAAGCGAGTAGAATATCTCTTCACTGTTCTCCCAATGGTAGAAACTGGAAGTCACCGTGATCGTGAAATCCTTTGTGAAATTCCTTTCCACCAGGGCCGGAGTGTTTCTGTCTGTGTTGTCGCCGAGCCCGAGCTGGCCGTAGAGTGCGTATCCGCACATCCACAGTTCACCGTCGGCATTGATGGCCGCTGTGTGACTCCACACTGAGACCGTTTTCCAATCGGTTGCCGTTCCCACCTGTTCCAAAGTGTTCCTGTCTTTGTCATCGCCGAGTCCCAGCGAACCATAATAATTGGATCCGCACGCCATGAGATTACCGTTGTCGTTTATGGCGATCGTGATGCCATTACCGGCATCAACGTACGTCCATTCGCCGGCGGTTCCCGCTTGAACGGGAGCATTTCTGTTTTCATAGTCACCGAGTCCGAGCTGACCGCGGAAGTTGCTTCCCCATGTCCACAGGCTGCCGTCCGATCTGATGGCCGCTGTGTGGGATTCTCCGGCCGATACTGATTCCCAGTCGGTCGCCGATCCTACAGGGGTCGGAGAAGATCTGTTCGCGCCGCCTCCGATCCCGAGCTGACCTTCCACGTTGCGCCCCCAGCCCCACAGTTCACCGTTGGTCTTTATTGCCATTGTGTGATCATACCCGGCTGACACCGATTCCCAAACATTACCCGCTTCCACAATTGAGGGGGAATATATTACTGTAAGATGACCGAGTCCGAGCTGACCGCTGTCGTTCTTACCCCACGTCCATAGTTCGCCCTTCGTGTTGACGGCCGCCGTGTGATAGCTTCCGGCTGACACCGATCTCCAATCGGTTGCCGTTCCTATCTGAAGCGGCGTAAAACTTTGTCTGACGATGCCGTTGTCACCGAGCTGACCGTTATCGTTGTCTCCCCATGCCCACAATGTACCGTCCTTCTTTATGGCCATTGTGTGAACGTATCCGACCGATACGTATGCCCAGTCGTCATCATTTCCCACTTGGAGAGGAACGGTCGTGTAAGCTAAAAGCAAATGTCCGACTCCCAGCTGACCTTCCACGTTAAATCCCCACGCCCACATGGTGCCGTCATCCCTTATGGCGACCGTGTGCCTTTCCCCGGTTGAGGCCATGGTGAAGTGATACGTCTCTTCCAGTATTGATGCGGTGACCGTTGCCGTTCCAGCGTTCTGTGCCGTAAATATATTTCCTGATATCGATGCGTTCGTGGAGCCTGTGTTCCTGACGCTCCACGTTATCGTATTATTTGCCGCATCGATCGGCAATACGTTACCCGTAAGAGTTAACGGTATTCCGGCAAACGCTGACGTCGGTACATCTGTTATGTCGGTCACGAAGTTATCGGAACCGATGACGCCTCCTTCCTCTGCGTTCCCGTTCTCACCAGGCAGCATTGATAGCGATGCCGTTAAAAGGATCAGGACGGCGAATGCTGATATCAAAGCCTTGGAATGAAAAGCCGTTCCTGCTTTTCCCGCTCTCGATTCTTTAGTTCTTCCCGCTCTCGATTCTTCCGCTCTTAAACTGTTTCTTCCCGTATTGTGCGGATCCGGTTCTGCTTTCCTATTGTTCATGGATGTGTCCTTCTTTTTCCGTGGTTCGCTTTTACCGCCTGCGCCGGATGTCCATCTTTCAAATACGAATGCGTTCACGGAACACCGCGTAATACGCAGAGCATCCGCTGGAGTCATGATATACATACATCCGGTGAGACTCAGAAACAACGATCCGAACGCGGCCGGCATAAGGATAGTCTGTCCGGAGATTTGTTCTCCGGATCGGCCATTCAATGCCTCCGTCGGTTCGTATCATGTTCGATCTCCGGCGGCAGTTTTGCTTGTCTACTCGTTGTTAACATGTGCAACTATATAATGGTTTACAAAATATACTGATTAGCATATGTTATACCTGTTAATAAATAATATATCAGAAAAAATGATCGGATCGTATAACACGGACGTGTGACGCCGTATACATTGATAAAAAAGCCGGAAAGGGCGCGGACCTCCTTTTCCGCGCCCGTCCCTTGTTCGCGATGCCCGGCACCTTTTGTAAAAGATTTCATTCTTGGCTTTCTGTTAATTCCTGTTCTCCTGTGTCTTCCTTCTCCTCTCTGCTTGAATTTCTGCTTATCAGTATGATCCCGGCGATCACGAACAGAAGTCCCAGCAATAACACGAGAAGTAACAACCACGGGAATCCGGAGCCTGAATCGTCTAAGATGCGGAATGACTTCGTAAGCGTCGGTACGTGCTCGTAATCGTTGATGAACTCTATGGTTACCTTTGCCTTACCGACGTTGATGTTGTTCGAATACGTGACCACGTAGTCCACACCTTCCGTAAGCGATTCACCGTTGCAGGTCACTATGACGTTCGGCCTTATCTCTGAACCCGTGTACCGATACGTCTTTTCCACGCCTTTGACGGAGATCCTCTCATCGCTTATCACAAGAATGAGGTCGCCGTCGATCTCAAGGTCACCGCCTACGTCCACATCGCCGCCGACTGTGAGGTCTCCTCCGATGTTCACGTCACCGGGTCCGCCTTTGTCACCGTTACCTGTGGTAAGGTCGCCGCCGATGTCTGCGTCGCCGCCTACATCGAGGTCTCCGCCTATATCCACGTTACCGGGTCCGCCTTTGTCGCCTGTTCCTGTGGTAAGGTCACCGCCTATGTTAACATCTCCGCCAACCGTCAGGTCACCGCCTATTTCCGCATCGCCGCCAACCGTCAGGTCACCGCCTATTTCCGCATCGCCGCCAACCGTCAGGTCACCGCCTATTTCCGCATCGCCGCCAACCGTAAGGTCTCCTCCGACGTTAACGTCACCGCCGACTGTCAGGTCACCGCCGATGTTCGCGTCTCCGTCAACATCAAGGTTTCCGCCGACGTTCACGTTGCCGTCCACATCAAGGTCTCCGCCTATCTTCACGTCTCCGTCAACGTCAAGACTTCCGGATCCTGTTATGCTGCCGCCGATGTCCACGTCTCCCTTTACAACGAGTTCGCTGTCGTTGATCAGCTCAATGTCTCCGGAACCTACCAGGTCTCCGAGTATTATGAGTGTCGTGTTGTCGAGAATTAACTTTCCTCCTGACAGATCCATGCCTCCTATAGTGACATGACCGTCCTTCAGTGTCAGTTCAGCACCTTCCTCGAAACAGAGTATCACGGATTTGTCGAACACTATCGGGCTTACCGATCCGAGATCGTCAGTGAATTTTCCCGAGACGATAAGATCGCCTGACCCGCCGGATGCCGCTGCATCCGCAAGTGACGTGAACTTATTGTTCGGATCGCTGCTCCAATAGTAATGACCGCCCTGATGATCCTTTACCGTTACGGTGAAGTCCTTCGTGAAATTCATTTTCACTTGGGACATGGTCAAAGCGCCATTGATCCCGAGCTGGCCTCTGTCGTTCAGTCCCCACGCCCACAGTTCGCCTTTATCGTTGACGGCAATTGTGTTATGCTGTCCGGCTGATGCCGATGTCCAGCCGTTCGCATCTCCTACTCGAACCGGAGCGTTTCTGTCTGTCAGGGTGCCGATACCGAGCTGACCGTGCCTGTTGTAACCCCATGCCCACAGTTCGCCTTTATCATTGACGGCAACTGTGTGTAACAGTCCGGCTGACACCGATCTCCACGTATCCGATCCTATCTTGACCGGAGAGGTTCTCTCTGTTGTGGTTCCGTCACCAAGCTGACCGACTCTGTTGTCTCCCCATGCCCACAGTTCGCCCTTATCATTGATGGCCGCCGTGTTATGCTGTCCGGCCGATACGTATTTCCACGTATCCGATCCTATCTTGACCGGTGATGTTCTCTGTGTGTTGCTTCCGTCACCGAGCTGACCGTTTGTGTTGATGCCCCATGCCCACAGTTCGCCCTTATCATTGATGGCCGCTGTGTGAGTTATCCCGGCCGATACGTATTTCCAGGTGTCCGGTCCTATCTTGACCGGTGATGTTCTCTGTGTGTTGCTTCCGTCACCGAGCTGACCGTTCATGTTCTGTCCCCACGCATACAATTCGCCCTTATCATTGATGGCCATTGTGTGATTGCCTCCGGCTGACACCGACGTCCATTCGTCCGATCCTATCTTGACAGGAGATGTTCTCTGTGCCATGGTGTTATCACCGAGCTGACCTCTGTCGTTGTTACCCCACGTCCACAGTGTGCCGTCCGATCTGATGGCCGTTGTGTGCCAGTTTCCGGCGGATACCGATCTCCACGTATCCGTTCCTATCCTGACCGGAGCACTCCTGCTTTCGGTGGTGCCGTCACCGAGCTGACCGAATTCGTTCCATCCCCATGCCCATAGTGTGTCATCCGATCTTATGGCCATTGTGTGACTGAGTCCGGCCGATACGTATTTCCAGGTGTCGGATCCCGTTTGGATCGGCGATGTTCTGTTTGCCGTGGTGCCGTCACCGATCTGACCGTACATGTTCTGTCCCCATGTCCACGCGGTGCCGTCATCTTTGATGGCTATCGTATGCTGGTCTCCGGCTGACACCGATCTCCATTCCGATCCTATCTGGACCGGTGATGATCTGTTCGTCGTTGTACCGTCGCCGAGCGAACCGTATTGGTTGCTGCCCCATGCCCAAAGTTCACCATTATCATTGATGGCGGTTGTGTGCTGTCTTCCTGCTGATACGGATGTCCATGTATCCGATCCTATCTTGACCGGTGATGCTCTGTGTGCTGCGGTACCGTCACCGAGCCGGCCGTTTGAGTTCTGACCCCATGCCCACAGCGTGTCATCCGATCTTATGGCCATTGTGTAAACGTTTTTGGCAGACACGTGTTTCCATGTATCCGATCCTATCTTGACCGGAGCGTCCTTGTCCGTTTCAGTGCCGTCACCGAGCGGACCGAACAGGTTTCTGCCCCATCCCCACAATTCGCCCTTATCGTTGATGGCCATTGTGTGGCTGGATCCGGCTGACACCGACGCCCATGTATCCGATCCTATCGGAACCGGGGATGTTCTCTGCGTGTTGCTTCCGTCACCAAGCTGACCGTTCGTGTTGATGCCCCACGTCCACAGCGTACCGTCCGATCTGATGGCCGCTGTGTGATAGTCGCCTGCTGATACGGATGTCCATGTATCCGATCCTATCTTGACCGGCGATAATCTGTTTACCGTGGTGCCGTTACCGAACTGGCCGTTTGTGTTCTGTCCCCACGCCCACAGCGTGTCATCCGATCTGATGGCCATTGTGTGGAAGGCTCCGGCCGATACGTGTTTCCAGGTGTCCGATCCTATCTGGACCGGGGATGTTCTCTGTAATGTGGTGCCGTCACCGAGCTGACCGTTTACGTTGATACCCCATGCCCACAGGGTGCCGTCATCTCTGATGGCCATTGTGTAACCGACCCCGGCTGAGATCACGATGAATCCGGATGTCTCATCTGTTGATGCTGTAACCGTTACTATTCCGGCATTCGGCGCCGTTAATGTATTTCCGGATAACGATGCGCCCGTGGCGCCTGCGTTCCTGATGCTCCACGTTATCATCTTATCCGTTGCGTCTATCGGTAATACCGTACCTTTGAGGGTTAACGGTATTCCGGCTAATGCTGATGCCGGCACGTCCGTTATGTCGGTTACGTACACACCGGAACTGCCTGTCGTATCGAAAACGAATTCTTCTCCCTCATTCCCGTTCCCGCCGGGCAGCATCGATAACGATGACGTCAAAAGGATCAGGACGGCGAACGCTGATATTATCGCTTTGGAACGAAAAGCCGTTCCTCCTTTTCCTGCTCTCAATTCTTTGTTTCTTCCTGCTCTCGGTTCTTCCGCCCTTAAACTGTTCCTTACAGAATTGTGCGTATCCGGTTCTGCTTTCCTATTGTTCATGGATGTGCCCTTCTTTTTCCGTGGTTTGCTTTTACCGCCTGCGCCGGATGTTCATTTTTCAAACACGGATGCGTTCACGGAACGCCGCGTCATGCGCGGAGCATCCGCTGGAATCATACTTTGAAATGCATACATCCGGCGAGACCCGGAAACGATGATCCGAACAACGGAACGGCAAAGGACCGTATGTCCGGAAATTTGTTCTCCGGATCGGCCATTCAACGCCTCCGTCGGTTCGTATCATGTTCGATCTCCGGCGGCAGTTTTGCTTATCTACTCACTGTTAACATGTATCAGTATATAATAGTTATACAAAGTATACCAATTAACATATATTATATCTATTGATAAAAAGGATATCGGAAAAATAAGATGCGTTCATTTGCCATGGCCATATACCATGATCGTTCGCATTCATAATAAAAAAAGTTCGGGAAAGGCGCGGTTCTCCTTTTCCGCGCCGATCCCTTGTCTGTGTGCGTTTTTCTCTTGTTCAAAAATGCATTTTCAGCACCTTCTTGCAAGATTCCGTCCTATCCGTCAATTCCTGTTCCTCCTGATTTTTCTTATCCGTATCACGCCACCCTTACCGCGATCCCGTATATCAGGGCCGGGAGACCGACTATGACCGCGATCGCTAAGAACGGCGAGGATGATGATTCATCGCCTTCCTCATATACGATCGAGAATGATTTCGTTACCGTCGG
>Ga0131853_10023978_pt1 | contig 11013 bp, 9 predicted proteins | sample TergutLab28metaG_FD_92764 | JGI IMG/M metagenome (GOLD analysis project Ga0131853, IMG submission 92764) | Labiotermes labralis P1 segment gut microbial communities from Petit-Saut dam, French Guiana - Lab288 P1 (version 2) (version 2) | ecosystem: Host-associated > Arthropoda: Insects >...
TCACTTCTATATTATACATGAAAAGGTAAACACAGCAGCTTCTAAAATGATATGATTTTACCCCAGATGACATAATGGATATATTGTGTATGTCAAGTCAAAGAAAATAAAGCTGTTCTGGGAATGCAGCATCAGTACTGGATGTGTGTGTTACTTCTGTATGTGGACAGTACTATGAGTTACAGTGAAAGCTGACACTGTTATTCTTTGTTTAGCAGTTGAATTTTCTAATATGCAATGGTACTGTATGTTAGTGAAGAGAATATTTAAAATGTATGTCAATATATTCAAACCTATGATGGAGATCTCACATTTTATCTTTCTAACACATTTGAGCAAAACAAAATGTCCCTTTGTAGGTGTGTTTGCAAAGAAGTTGCAAACAGTGGTGACTAGCTTCATTAAATCTGTTCATCACCTCACATGGAACAGTGTGACTTCCACCAGAGAGATATTCTTGACATTTCACATTTGTGACTTTTACTAAAATTTGTCAGAGCATTCAATTTTGGTAAAAATCATATGCAGTCCTATGTACATTTATAACACCTTACTGTTACTGCTCTTTGCAATTAAGACTTTGTGTTCACTGTGAGGGAAGATCAGAGACCTAAGAAAGGCTGAACAATCTAAACTTAACTTCTGAGTATGACCACTTGTAAACCTCTACACTTAAGAGACAGTGATTTTAACTGATTGTAAACCTGTTGCCAGGATACAGAGAAATCTTCACATGTTTGACAAAACATGAAGAGGCACATCTACATACTCATATTTTCAGTGTTTTTCTTGAAATTATTGCAACTTTGAACTACAGGAACAATAACAAAGGAGATGAGTCAGAAGTGTTATGCTCTCAAGACATTTCCTAACTTCCTTATTCACACTTATATTTGTACAATGAGGCCATCTGGGATACAATAACCTGTAATGTGGTAATTGGTTAGATGGCTGGCTCCATTTCCAGGATGAGTCAGTCAACTTGGAAAACTGACAGAATGTTTGGAATGGTGAACTGGAAAGAATGAGAAGGTAATCGTGATGTGTATCAAGGCATAATCCTGAGGGAGGGGGGAAATGAAAATGTCATGAGTCATGGCCAAGATTAAAACTGAGCACTGCAACTCCGGAATAAAATTTAGACACTGGAACTGTGTAAGATAAAGTCTGCATGTGTATGTATAGCTTCAGACATATTCAACTTACCTGCTGTTCTGCCACATACAGCCCACATGGTTTGGTCTGCCAGTACTTCATACATCAGTGAACTGTGAGAACTGGCATTCACACGCTGCACATGAAGCTGAAGATGACACATTGTTCCAGCTCGACAAAACTCACTGCCTTTCATCGGTTCAACATGAGATTTCACCACAAACAATGTCTAACAGAACAAGGAAGTACAATGAAATTACAAGCTAAATAGTTTGTGTTTTGACACATGAAAATTCAGCATTATGTATATATTTAGCATATACATCATTCAATACAGGACATGACTGATAAACTAACTGAAGTTGGAAGATAAAATGAGATGGAAATGAATGTGGAAGAAACTATGGTAATGAGAATCTCAAGGCAATCATCCCCAGTACAGATTATGACAGAACAAAAACAAATGAAGAATGTGGAAAATTTCAAATATTTTGGTAGTATGATAGCAAATGATGCAAGATGTACATGTGAAAGTAAATCCAGGATTTCCACAAAAAAAAGCAGCATTCAACAAGAAGAAGACTTTTTTCACCAGCAAACTGGACTTGAGGACAAGCAAGAAACTAGTGAAGTGGTACATTTGGAGCATAGCTTTGTATGGTGCTGATATTTGACACTCTGGAAAATACAGCAGAAATACCTGGAAAGTATTGTGGTGCTGGAGAAGGATGGAGAAGATTAGTTAAATCCATCGTGTGAAAAATAAAGAAGAATTACATACAGCCTAGGAGAAAATAAACATCCTACATACAATAAAAATAAATGGCTAACTGGATTGGTCATATCTTGCATAGGATAAGCCTTCTAAAACATGTTAAAAAAGGTAAAGTGATTCTGTTACAGGCCTGGTGTGGTCCAGAGGGTGGGTAGAGGTACAGCTCTACTCTTCCATGATCATGGCACTAGAAGGGGGTGAGTGGTAAGCAGCACGCCCCGGCCACACTTTACCCCTGGGAATGACCCGGTACCCATTTTACAGGAGACTGGGTGGGCCCCAGGGTTGGTCTGGATGGGCAGAAAATCTCGTCCCCAACGGGATTCAATACTGGACCGTCCAGCCTGTAGTCAGTCGCTATACCGACTGAGCTACCCGACCCACTCTGAAACATGCTACTGAAGGTAATATAGAAGGGAAGATAAAAATGACAGGAGGACAAGGAAGAAGACATAAGTAGATACTGAATGACCTTAAGGAAATGAGAGTATACTGAAAATTGACAGATGAAGCACTAGATCACGGTCTGTGGAGAACTCACTTTGGGAGAGGCTATGAACCTGCCACAAGACTACAGAATGAATAAACATCATTAAATAATAAAGTGACGAAGTAAATGAAAATTGGAGAAAGGGATATAATAGAGAATTAACACAGCTGTTTGGAGATTCAGACATACTTTCATTTGTCAGAATAAGTCAGTTGAATCAGATTGGTCATGTTAACAGAATGGACAGTAAAGGAGAAGTAAGTCAAGTATTAACAATAATCCTCAGGTTAAGGCGACCAAAAGGATGGCCAAAAAGCAGATGTGGAATTGTGTACAAACTGACATTAATAAATGCTATAAAAAAAAAAAAGAGAAGAAGAAGAAGAAGAAGGAGGAGGAGGAGGAGGAGGAGAAGAAGTAGAAGGAGGAGAAGAAGTAGGAGGAGGAGGAGAAGTAGAAGGAGGAGGAGGAGAAGGAGGAGGAGAAGGAGGAGGAGGAGAAGAAGAAGAAGAAGGAGGAGGAGGAGAAGGAGGAGAAGAAGAAGAAGGAGGAGGAGAAGAAGAAGAAGTAGGAGAAGAAGAAGAAGAAGAAGAAGAAGAAGAAGAAGAAGAAGAAGAAGAAGAAGAAGAAGAAATAATCAAGTGACCTCCTAAAACCATCTGTACGCATCAACAGTGCTGCAAATACGTTTCATACGAACATCCCTCTGAAGTCATAGCTTGTGTGTGTTAAATTCACTTCATAAACAATTGAAAGATGTCTGATCATTACAAGAGCAATGTGTAACTTGGAACACTAGAGAATCTCAAAATCTAAACGTGAAAACAACAACTATACACCCCCTAATTACCCTTTAATAGAAACTAATTAATTATACACATGTTATCTCATTTATATATAAACAACCCATAACCCCATGTCTCTTCTGAGTAATTTTGGATATATGTATTACCTGAAGATGGTCTCTTTGGACTGAAACATGTTGTAAAAATATCCCATATATTAATAATAAAAACTTCTTAGTTTTGATCAATGGATTTTTTTATATCTTTGTTATTATAATCACAACAATATGAACTGATTTAAGATTACTGTATTTGCTGCACTACCAAAGGGTTCAACAACAAACATGTACCTTGTAGTCAATGATTTCAAAGTTGTAACGGTACAATTGAGTCTGGTCTTCACTGACAAGTTTTGTGAGGTCGATGACTGGACTGTAGTGGACTGTAAATTCAGTCTTGATGGGACATGCGTTTTCTATATTGCCGACATCCAGCTGCCACATGAATGACACATTCAAGCCTTTGCCTACAATCTGAAAAAAACACAATAGGGACTAGTGAGCTCTGCAAACCTGACAGGGAAATAATACATGTGCAGTGGTACCTCAACTGAAACAGCTATGCAGTAGTGTTCCAACATTAATGCTTAGCCCACCACTGCACACAGCCCTGACTCTTATCCATTCATCACAATCATCTATCTGACTTGGACTTTAGCATTTAGGAATATCTACATGAACAACCAAGTCAGATGAAGCACTAATGCTTCTGACTTGTATTACGAATGTGGCAGACCCAAATCTCAGCTAGGGTACCAAGCATCCTGACTGAAGTTTTTCATGTTTCTCCCCAACACAATTACCAGGACAGTATACCACATTAGGCCATAACTGCTTCCTTCCATGTCCTATCTGTTTCATTGGTCATCAGTCATTCCATCACTTGCTGCTACACAGCCAACACTGCTCATAATGTCATTAATTAAAATTAAATAGACTGTTAATACCTGTCTGTATGACTGTAACTGCATGGAATTGACTCCTTCTTGACAAGCTAGTAGCTACTCAGTCACAAAATGTCCCACGGAACCTAACTTCCTTACTGGGTCAAAGAAGTCTGTCACAGGTCCCTACAATGGGCCAAATAGGTCCAGGCCACACCCTACCATCATATGTCTTTAAGATCCGTTTTAATGTTATCATCCCATCCATCCATCCATCCCTCCATCCTAGCTCTTGTATGGGGTCTCTTTCCTCCAGGTTTCTAACCAAATTTTGTATGTATTTCTCTTATACATATATACAGATGCAGATTGTACCACTTAATGTGTATCCTGCTCAGAGTATCTGTATTCATTACTTGTATCATATAACTTCCTTTGTATTATGGCAGACATTGGAAATGACCTTCGGCTCTCAATATGTGTGACACCTGGTGAACAGATTATTAAATACTCTTTGAAGTTTGTGTTCAAATACTGCTAATACTGCACACCTGATAATTTCTTTAAGGACATAATCTGCTGTGGGGTGTTTGCACAAACACTGTCTTTCAAACTACCTCTAGAGGTAAAGTGCCATGGCATCAGATTGGGTAAATGAGCAAGCCACAAGAGATGAGAAATTATTCAGTCCCTAAAACTGTTATGTATGGTGGCCACTGAACTAATGGCTTATGGGTGGTTGCACCATCTTGCTGGAAGAATCCACATTCCTTCTCGCATCCCTTACATGCCATTTTGAAGTTACTGTTTCCGAAAAGAAGATACCATACATAGAGGGCTTTGTTCCAAGAATAAATACCTCACCAAAACCCACAATATTCACTAATAACACTATTGCCACACTTTCTAGTAAAACTTTTAATCATTTCTGTTCAGTGATAAACCTAGTTCCATCTCACATGAGTAACTCATTTACGGCCAATAAGCTGTTTCTAAATCTAAGTATCACATACATTCAGATAGACTTTGTTTTATCACCTAGTTGTGTTCCTGAGAAAATGGACATAAATCAAGAAGATCTATATAAAACAAGAAATAGTGGAATACATGGGGTGAGGGAAAATTGTACCAATGAAAGCCAGTTCATATTTGGTACACATTCACATACCATACTTCTTCAAAAAGATATTCTTATAGCATTCACTTTAGTTCCTGCCTTAGCATTACTTTATTTTCTTTGGTATTCTCCTGAACCCTATGTACAAACATTAATACGTTGGTTTGACTCTAAGATGAACAAAAGATTATGTCATACCCTAGAACTGAAGTGTTAAGTAGCATGTGTACACAAATCTAAGCTCATAAACACAGAAATTATATTCACAACAGTACTGTGGGAAGTCTTGTGATAAAATGTGGCTGTGTGTTCACAAGAATATAATGTAACACATACATCTTTATAGATTATTCATATATCCAAATAATTACGAGCTGATTAACCCTCCTGCCTACATTAGTGTATTTAAACTTTCTGATGCTGTACAGTTTGAAAAATTGTAGAACCTGCATGTGATATCCACATACCAGTAAAAGTACAAGTTATTAGTTCATGGACAAGGAATACTGGTAACAAATATTACCACTTTTCCTATGGGAGGCTACCTGAAGTAAGAAAAGAGGTAGATGAGTTAAGAAGCATTGAAACTTGCCAGTTTCTGTCCATTGGTTGGATTAAGGGACCTGAGCGTGACATCTTGGTCTCCTGTGAGAGTGAGGTTAGGTTTGCTGAGCTGCAGCATTTGAATATTTAATCCAACAACAACAACCTGCACAAACTTGCGCGTGTGTGCAGTATGAAGGCGAAATGAAGACATTAATGGTGGTTGGAAGTGCAATGTAATGTTCTTGTCTTGCGGCATCCAAGGAAACTGCAGAGTTACCTGTAAGTCAGATGTAACTTATTTAAATAGAAAACAGGTACTGTGAACATAAACATTTCTCAGTTTAGTTGAATTATGTGATATAAAAATTATACTTCTCTGTTATTGGTACAGGAACCTGCATCTATAACACCCTTTGAGTTACATTCATCTGCATTATTAACTGTATTATTATTTTTAACCATCCAAACTGGTGCTGCAAACCACTTGCAATAGCATTCTTTTATCTAACACCTATTTTTGAAGATTTGATGAGGGAATCATTAACAAATCTCCTACATAATATGAACATTTTCTAAAAATTAACCTGCATTTTCATTTTATTTTTAAAAATTTTTTAAGTTTTCTACTTAACAACCTTTGTTTCATTACTTGTTATTATTCTGTAGCTTCATTTTACACGTTGCTTAATTTCCTTAAAATATCCCATTTTTAGTTTAATTTGTGGGTTTCTTAACTAAAGGCATCAAACAATGGTTGCAGATGAATGAAATAATTTTATTTCTTATGTTTATTGGACTGTGCATCATTGTGAAAGGTGAAGAATAAAAGACCAACTTGATGTCATTTGCTATTTTATTTCACTTCTTATCTGCTCAACATGTTTTAGACATTAATATATCCATCATCAGGAGCTTGCGACTACGCTGCTGAATTACCACATTGGTCGTATTGTTCTTGGTTTGACGTGTGTTGGAGTTTTGGTGTGGTTGGGTTGGAGTGGTATCCGTGTTGCAGGCTGAAGCACAACTTGTGCTTCAGCCTGCAACATGGATACCACTCCAACCAAACCACACCGAAACTCCAATATATGAATGTCTGAAACATGTTGAACACATAAGAAGTGAAATAAAATAGCAAGTGACATCAAGCTGGTCTTTTATTCTTCAACTAATTTTATTTCATTGTACCATACCTAAAATCATGATCTGAGATATACACACGTCTTAAGCTTTACAGCCAGAAATCAATTTTGAGCATTAAGTGGAAGTTGACTGTACAAAAGTAAAGTAACTTTACTTAGTAAAGCTATCTTTGTATGTAAGTACCACAACATGAAGATATACAAGGGAGCTAGAGGTCCATGCTTTCTTCATCTTTGTACTACACTGAGGTAAGAAGTCATGTTTATGTTCTGATGGCTTTACCTAAAGTGACAAGGACAGGATTTAGGGAGCATTGGAGAAGTTTAAGGGCTTAAAATAACATGATTTAATAACAGATACTTAGTTACTTGCTTTGTGCTCTATGGTGCCAGCATCTTTCTGAGGTGGAAGCTCTGCTAGTACACGCAGAAGAACTGACAGAGCCTGGAAAGGTTCTGACTGAGGCAAAGGCACCTTTAAATCCCTAGAAAGAGGTTCATCACTTGACTTTACTTGCATCTGTAGACCTCTTGATGTGCGAAGTTTTAAATATGTGTCCTGTAAGGATACAGAATATATGATTCAGTTCTCTAAATATGCACGTATGTTTCCAACTTAACATCTCATACAAAACAGACAGTAATATTAGAGACACAAACTGCCATATGCAACAACAAATTAAAATTACTGGATTATTTAAAGATTACTGCCTTCTGCATTGTAATACCATGTAGTTTGGTAAGAGAAGAATCAAAGTTTTAGAGGTAACTGCTGCTTCCACACTTAGGGCAGAAGAAGTGGCTCTATAATGTTGGTACCTAGACATGCAACTACAACCACTTATTGACTGTCTTGCTATTGTCAAGATATGAGAAATTATCTGTTTAAACAATCATTTGAAAAGGAAAAATATTGAAGTATTCTTATTTAAAAATGACTGAAGTTCTTCTTATTGTGTATGTGTGACATAAAAATGAAGAAACTAATGATTTCATAAACAGTAGGTTTTAAACTACAGGGTGCGTCAAAAACACCTCACAGTTTTTGAAATTTGAAAGCCAGCGCACCTGCTAAGCACCACTTTTGTACTGACCGTCATCAAGTACAGTGACATTTGGAGTTTAGTTGAGATGGTGCGCTGGTCAGTGCAACACTGAATGCGGCAGTGGAATTGTTTATCAAAATGGAATTGATTACAGCTACACAGCGTGGTTTCTGTCAGCAGTTTCAAAGACATGATGCTCCTAGCCGCAATACTCTGCTATTGTGGGGATCAAAAAGGCATCAAGAAGGATCAGTGAAGGAGAGTAAACCACAAGGATGTCCATTTTCAGTACCTGCACCTGACAATGTGGAGCGAGGAAGAGATGCCATGTTCAGAAGTCCATACAGGTCAGCTTGGCAGCAAGCTCTAGCATCTCGCTTAAACGAATGCAGCTTTTGCTGAATTCTCCACAAGGATTTGCATTATGATCCATACGCAGCCCAAGTAGCTCAGGAACTTAGTGAATGGGACAAGGTGAGCCGACTATAGTTTTGCAATGAATTATTGAACTTGGTGAAAAACAATAGCGACATAGTGAACACATTACTAATGTCAGATGAGGCTCACTTCCATGTGTCTGGTTGTGTGAATGAACATAATTCTCGCTACTGGGCTCCAAACAACCCACATGAACTTCACCAGTGTCGTCTACATAGTGCATAAGTGACAATGTGGTGTGAAGTTTATTCTCATGGCATTATTAGTCCTAATTTATTTGAGAATGCGAAGGGGCTACACTAACTGTGCATGCACAGCGGTACACAGTCACACTAGAAACATTTCTTTGCAATGAGTTACATCCTCCTTAGCAAGATTTGCTGTGGTTCCAACAAGATGGAGCAACAGCTCACACAGCAGAAATTTCCACGCAAGTCTTCAGGACAATGCTTCCGGGCAGAGTCATTTTTCGTTTAGGGGACATCACCTGGCCCGCCTGCTCACCTGACCATGCAGTACCAGACTACTTCCTCTGGGGCCATGATACAATACGTCCTGCCAATATTGTTGAATTAAAATAGCAAATTCTGGAGTGTATTCAAGGGATCCCCAAGGAAATGCTACAACATGTTACGAAAGTCTTTCCATTGTGACTGCGCGAGCGTACTGAATGACATGGCATTAACATACAAAGTGTCACATTCAAACAATAATGACTGAGATGAATTCTCATGGACATGGAATGTACCCTACAGTGTTAACAAAAAGTTAAAAAGTTATTTCATTTAAAAAAACCGTCAGGTGTTTTTGACTCACCTGTATACACAGACAGCTCATACAAGGATTGGTTTACAAGCAAATGCAGGATAAACCACGTATAGCATACATTCATGTCTTGTCACAAGCATGCAGCACAAAATTGTAATAAACAAACACATATGAATATTCTAAAAGTTTGGCAAAATTCAACTACTGGGAAACCACTCTAACAAAAAAAAAAATTGCATTTATGAATAAATTAAGAGCACAGTAAATTCAGTTACTACTTGCAGTTAACATCAATTCAGGATATTCTGTCTTCCTGTCTTCTATTTAAAAACGCTAAGGTTAAAATACACATAACTATAATCTTGACTGTTGCTTAGTGTGGCTGTGACTAGAGTGCTGAGTTTAATATTTGGATGTAAGAGATTGAGAGAGTAAAAAATTCTGGATAAAAATGCATAGTGTGGCAGTCCATTAATTATATTCTACGTCAAATATTAATAACTGATCAAATAAAAATAAACAGGGCATGTAGTATGCATGAGGGAAAAGTTGCATATACAGTTTTCTAGGAAAATCTGAAGAAAAGAGACAACTTGGAAAACCTACATGCAGAGGGAAAGCTATTACTAAAATACATCTCAAAGAAACAGAATGGGAATGTGTGGACTGGATTAAACCAGCTCATGATGGTAACCAGTGGTGTATTCTTGTAATGAACCTCTACCTTCCACATCACGTGGGAAATTCCGATGCCTCTTAGGTTCTCAAGGACTCAGTTCCATGGACAGAGTCAGTTAGTTGGTTAGTTTGGCCTTCAGATATAAGAATGACAGAGTATTTAACCTTCATCAGCTGAACAGGTGCCTGTTTACTGTTACATGTAACTCTTCACAGACAAAAGGAAAAACATCATCCCACACAACGGCAGGCATGGGGATTTAAAAATGAAAATAACTCCAGCCATCCACAACTATATTGGGATTTAGATGCTAGATGATAAAGGTTAAACTTACGAAAACCCCCTCCACCAAAGTGCTTGCAACATTATTGGTTAGATACGTGCACCAGTCATCACTGCAGATTCCCAACAGCAGCTGTCATCTACAGCTGAGATTACTTATTAGGAGAGTCAAGAAAAGTCCATTAACCCTTCAGCATGGAGTGACGAACACTGCTCGCCATAGCGAAAACATCACCTGTCGTGGAGTGATGAGCACTGCTCGTCATGGTGCACGCTCTCACTCATTCGTCTATATCTCGACAACATAGGGAGTAAATGTAACCGGGCTGCTTCATGCTTGTTCGTGAAGGAGCTGGCTCTCTTATGGTGTGGGAGACAGTTGCTAGAAATTATTTCTTTATTTTTTTCTCTGCTCTCAAATTTTGAGTTTTCTTTTTGCAGTCGTGGAGTGAGGAGCAATGCTTGTCATGCTGCATGCTCTCACTCATTCGTCTATATCTCGACAACATAGGGAGCAAATGTAATTGGGCTGCATTGAGCTTGTTCGTGAAGGAGCTGGCTCTCTTATGGTGTGGGAGACAGTTACTATAAATTATTTCTTCATTTTTTTTTCTGCTCTCGAAGTTTGGGTTTTCTTTTTGCAGTCCCTAATTTCACACACAGTTTTATGCGTCCCTCTAACAGTGAAATGAAAGAGGAAACGAATGTTATCACTATCGTCATGTACCTGAGCTATGTAGCTTTGAAATGGTGTATGACATCACCCTCATATATCAATAGACTGTTTGTTCCTTCACCGCTGTTTTCGGGTCTGGATTTCAATTGAAGCTGCAGTCTGTTGCAATGA
>Ga0131853_10023979_pt1 | contig 11013 bp, 11 predicted proteins | sample TergutLab28metaG_FD_92764 | JGI IMG/M metagenome (GOLD analysis project Ga0131853, IMG submission 92764) | Labiotermes labralis P1 segment gut microbial communities from Petit-Saut dam, French Guiana - Lab288 P1 (version 2) (version 2) | ecosystem: Host-associated > Arthropoda: Insects >...
GGTGCCAGGCACTGCGGCCGCATGTCCGGCACCCGAGCCTGTACGCTCAGGCGCGCATCCAAGCCCTGACAACCTAAAACTTTTTGGCGGGACGAATGTCCCGCCAAAAAGTTTTTCCTACAGAAAAGCGGCCTTTCCTGACAAAGATCCCATCGCGTATGCCCTCCGGCCAGCGGGCGCGCTGCCGCGAGAGGGCATTCGCGCAGCGCCATGACCGAGCGTGGCAGCGCGCCCGCTGGCCGGAGGGGGCCACCGATCAGAGTCCGCAGGTCAAAAGGCCGCGAGGCCCCTCATTATTCGTTGCTTTTATGCCGAAACTGTACTATGATCGACGCGGGAGAAAAATATCATGGTTGGTAAAGTGATTGCGCTTTTGGTGCTGATCGTCGCGCTCGCGGCGGGGGGCATCGTTTGGTTCGATTACTTGCATCTCATCGACGCAAGGACGGTTTTGGCCCCCGTGTACGGGCTTTTCGGGAGGGAAGGGCGCAGCCAGCCCAGGGCGGGCCCGGACGAATTGATCAATCTAGACGCGGAGCGCTTCGCGATCCGGCTTGAGGCCGTTGACATGCGCGCGCGGGAACTTGACACGCAGGAAAGGGACATAGATTTCCGCTGGGTTCAGCTTGAGCAGGCGGCGCAGGAACTTGAGGAACGGCAAAGATCGCTTGAGGACTGGGAAAATTCCCTCAGAGCCGTGGCCTTGGATGCCGACAATAGGGACAGGAACGTCGAGCAAAACGCCCGGTACCTCTCCGGAATGCCGCCCGCCGCCGCGGTGGGCATAATCTCGGAGATGGACGACCAGTACATTGTCGACGTGTTTCGGATGACCGAGCAGATCGCGCGCGCCGAGGGCTCCCTGTCGCTGGTTTCCGTCTGGCTTTCCATGATGGATCCGTCGCGGGCCGCCGAGGTTCAGCGCAGGATGGTCAGCAACCCTTAAGGATCGGCGATCCTTAAGGATCGGCGCTCGTTCTTTTTTCCGGAAAACCTTAATCAATAGAGTTGCTCGGAAACTTCAGTTTCCGAGCCAATTCCGCTGAAAACGGCAAAATACGCAGTATTTTGCTAGGGAAGGAGGCGCTTGCAAAACTTCAGGTTTGCAAGCGCACCGCTAAAAAATGCATGTTTCGTAGCCCATAGGGCGAGAAACTGCATAGCCTCTTGCAAAACTAACCGAGTTTTGCGAGAGGCTCGAAGGACTGATTAAATCCGATGGGGGTTTAATCAGTCCTACTTAACCGCTTCTGCGCAGCGCCAGCGAGCAGAAGCCATCGTACCGCAGGTACGCGGGGACCGCTGATTTCCTTATTAATCAGCGGTTCCCTAGGCTTGTCCGACATCTGACCGAGTCGTCGAACAGGTCCAATACCCTCCGGGCGCGGCCCGGAAAGCAGGAGGATCGGGAACGATGCTTTTATCTCCCGTTGCCGAATTGGCGCTTGCGCCTCAGGAAGCGAAGGACAGGGATTCCCGTCCTGATCTCGCCGAGGAAAGCGGCCAGCCAAGCGATTTTTCCAGAATTTTTGCCGGCATTCTCGCCGCGCAGCCGGAAGGCCGTCCGGAAGCTCAGTCCGAGCGCCCGGCGCAGGATTCAGGCGATTCCGAGGAGGGCCTTTTAAGCCTGGCCTTGGCCCTTGAGCTTGGGCAGGCGTCCGGCGAGGCTCCCGTTCCCGCGCGCGAATCCGAGGCCGCGCCTGAGCAATGGTTTTTTTCCCTGCCGGAAAACCCTTCAGGCGCCCTCGCGCTCGTCGATCCGGAGCTTGCCTTGTCGGACGAGGCCTTGGCTCAGGCGGGAATTCCCCCGGAAGGCATTTTCCAGGCCATCGCGTCGGCCGAAAAGCCGGCGATTGCAGACGGCGCGCCTGCCTTGGCGCAGAGCCTCCAGGCAAATCCCCTGGGCGAGGCGGCCCAGGCCGCGCGCCTCCACCCCGAGCCGGCTCAGGCCGAGCAGCAGTCGGCCGGCGCGCAGGCGGAGCTTGCAAAGGCGCCTGAAGGGCCGATGATAGAGATCGTTTCGGCCACCGGCGCTCGCGACGCCTCCAATGGGACGCGCTCCTCCGGCGAGGGGCAAAAGGCCTCGCTCGACTTTGCGCAAGGCCCCGCAAAGGAAGGCGCGCAGACGGCGCAGTCCCGTGACGGGGGCGCCGCGTTCGGGCAGGAACAGTCGCGCGAGGGCCTGGCCCGACGCGGGACAGCGGCGACGGCGCGGGAAGCGCGGGTCGCCGCGACGCGCGCGGAAGGCCAGGGAGCAAGCCCCGCGGCGCAGGAGGCGGCTCGCGCGCCGGCTGAAGGCTCGGCCGCCAGGGAAGCGGCCGTCGATCTTCGCGCTCCGGCGCAAAACGGCCATTCCGCCGCCGCCACCGCCTGGGAGGCAAGGCCCTCGCAGGCCATGGAAAACATGCTCGCGCGCGATCTTGGCCAGCGCATGAACGTCGAGATCGCGCGTCAGGCGACGATCATCCTGCGCGACGGCGGCGAGGGGATTATTCGCCTTGCGCTTAGGCCGGAAAGTCTGGGCCATGTAAAGATAAGCCTTGAAATGGCCGAAAACAAAATAACCGGGCGCATAGTCGTTCAGAGCGAGGAGGCCCTGAGGGCCTTCGAGCGCGAGCTTGACTCCCTTAAAGAGGAGCTTCGGGCGGCCGGCTTCGCGGGGGCGGATCTGCAGATGTCGCTCGCCGAAAAGGACGCCGAGGAAAGATGGCAGGAAATCGAGGACGGCAGGGCGATACCCCTAAGGCTGGCCGCTTCCCGCTACGACGATTCCTCGGAAACGATCGACGACGCGCAGGCGCGCGCCCTGTACTGGCACGGACAGCGGGCCGTGGACATGCTCGCGTAATGAATTTTTAGGAGAGAATTGACGAATGAACGCTTTGTCAGGTTTCGACGCCACCGCGGCGTTCGCGCTGAACTCGGAAGAGCAGTTTAGGCTGGACCAGCTTGTGAACGAGACGAACAACAGGCTCAACGAGGGGCGCAGGCCCCAGCAGGAGCTTGGAAGGGACGACTTTCTCAGGCTCCTGATCACCCAGCTTTCCCATCAGGATCCGATGAATCCCATGGAAGACAGGGAATTCATCGCGCAGATGGCGCAGTTCTCCACGCTGGAGCAGATGACCAACATGGCCGCCGACTTTTCGCGGCTTACGGCCCTGCTTTCCGGCAGCGAGGCTTCCCAGTCCCTGGGCAGAACGGTCGAGGTCGCCGACGGCGATCGCACGGTGCAGGGGGTCGTGAGGGCGATAACGAGAGGGGACGCGCCGCAGGTTTTTGTGGACGGCGCTTACTATAACTGGACCCAGGTGCAGAAGGTCTTTGACGAATAACGACTAAGGAGAAATATTGTTATGATGCGATCACTGTTTTCAGGCGTTTCCGGTCTTCAGAACCATCAGACCAGGATGGACGTGCTTGGCAATAACATTGCCAATATCAACACAACCGGATTTAAGCGCAATCGGGTTAATTTTCAGGACATTCTGTACCAGCAGCTTCAGGGCGCATCCCGCCCCACGGCGGAGCTTGGCGGCACGAACCCGCGCGAGGTGGGCCTTGGAATGAGCGTCGCCTCCATAGACACCGTCCATACCCAGGGCAGCCTTCAGAGCACCGGCATTGGAACCGACCTTGCCATTAGCGGCAACGGCTTTTTCATCCTGGACAATAACGGCGAGCAGGTTTTCACGCGCGCGGGCGCCTTCGGCGTCGACGCGGACGGCACGCTTGTGAATCCGGCCAACGGAATGAAGGTCCAGGGCTGGATGGCGCAGGACGTGGAAGGCTTCAACCTGCTGGACGTTTCCAGCCCCATAGGAAACCTGATCATTCCGGTGGGCGAGAAGGATCCGGCCAAGGCGACTACCTTCGTCAACTTCGCCAGCAACCTCGACAGGCGCATACCGGAAATTCCGGAAGGCGCGACGCCGCTTGAGATTCTTCAAGGGACCTGGAACACCCAGATCGAGGTCTTCGACGGCTTTGGCGAAAGGCACATCCTGCAGGTTCAGTTTACCCGCGTGCCGGGCGAGACCAACAGCTGGAACGCGGCCGTCGTCGTGAATCCCGACGCGGAAGTCCTTACCAACACCCGCGTATGGGCCGCCGGCGACGATCCGGAGGGCGACGACACGGCCACATACTTCAACGTGAACTTCAACAACAACGGCACGCTGCTGAGCGCCATGGACTGGGACGGCAACGTTTCCGAGGCCGGCCAGGTGGCGCTGTACGTGGCCTTCGACGTTCCCGGCGCGAACGCGGACGAGGAAGGCTACAGGCACCAGTTTATGCTGGACCTGGGCCAGGTCGGCGGCTTTACCCGGTCGATCACCCAGTTCGCCGAGGCCAGCTCCACCAGGGCCGTGGAGCAGGACGGCCGTCCGATGGGCTATCTGGACAATTTCCGGATAGACCAGATGGGCGTGATCACCGGCGTGTTCTCCAACGGAACCTCCAGGCCGCTGGCGCAGGTCGCGATGGCCAGCTTCACCAACCAGGGCGGGCTCGAAAAGGCCGGCGACACTACCTTCAGGCAGTCGAACAATTCCGGCCTTGCCAATATCGGCACGGCGAGAACGATGGGCAGGGGATTTTTCATCTCCGGCGCGCTGGAAATGTCGAACGTCGACATGGCCGACCAGTTCACGGACATGATCGTGACGCAAAGGGGCTTTCAGGCCAACTCGCGCACGATACAGACCGCGGATCAGCTCTTGCAGGAAGTGCTGACGCTGAAGCGCTAGTCCTTGGCTTTGAGTGATTAGGCATCCCGGCCAAGGCGCCGCCATAAAAGGCGGTTCTTTTGGCCGGCGCTATTTACTTATTGCGACTAGGCCACTATAATGATTGAAGAATGATAAAAGTAACGAGGCTGGACGGCACGGGGTATTACATAAACCCCCTTCAAATCGAGAGCATAGAGGTTAATCCCGACACGACCTTGGTTATGCAGTCCGGCAGCAGGCATATTGTTCGGGAAGAGGTGGACGACGTTTTGAGCAGGATTGGGACGTATTACAGACCGGCGAGTCCGCCCGTGATTCAGGAGTAAAGCATGGACATTTCGACCATAATAGGAATCGTAGGCTCGTTTGGCATGGTGCTGTTCGCCTCCTTCGCGGCAGGCGGCAACCCCATCTTCCTTTTGAACCTGCCGTCCTTTATTATCGTTGTATTGGGTTCCTATTTCGCCCTCGCGGTCTCGCTTACGCTTGCCAACACCATTGGCATTTTCAGCATAATGAAGAGGGTTTTCAGCATCCCGACTTTCAACGAGCGAAACATAATCCAGAAGATGACGGCTTTCTCCGAGAAGGCCCGCCGCGAGGGGCTTTTGGCCCTTGAGGACGAGCTTGAGGATCTTGACGACGAGTTCATGAAAAAGGGCCTGCGCCTGGTGGTCGACGGAACGGAGGAAGGCATCATCCGCGAGCTTATGGAGCTTGAGCTGAGCCAGATGCAGTCGCGGCACGCCGAAAGGCAGGGCTGGATGCTTACCTGGGCGGCGCTCGCCCCGGCCTTCGGGATGATGGGAACGGTCGTCGGCCTTGTAAACATGCTCCAGAACCTGGAGGACAGGGCCAGCATAGGCCCCAACATGGCCTTGGCCATCATAACCACCCTTTACGGCTCGCTCGTGGCGAACGTCATGGCCGTGCCCTTTTCCACCAAGCTGAAAAGCCAGAGCCTTCAGGAGGCGACGGTCAAGGAAATGATAATCGAGGGAGTGCTTTCCATACAGAAGGGGGACAACACGCGCATCTTGACCATGAAGCTGATGGCCTACCTGTCCCCCGGCCTCCGCAAGGAAATGGAAAAGCAGCTTGATAAGGACTAGGCCATGGCAGCGGTAGCGGCGATTCGAAAAAAACGAAAGAGAGCGGATGGCAAGAGCGTCAACTCCGACGGCTGGCTTGCGACCTACGCGGACATGATAACGCTCATGATGACGTTCTTCGTCATCTTCTTTAACCCGGACGAGATCACGCAGGAGCAGATCGACGCGATCGCCGCCTCCATGCGCACGGGCGGAATAGGGTCCCTGGCCGGCGGCCTTACCCTTTCCTCCGGCCGGGGCGCCGATCTCGGAAGCACGATAATGTCCCTGCCGTCGATGGAGCGGGGGCAGGTCATGGGCCAGGCCCTGCGCAGGGCGGTCAGCGTTTTTTCCCCGGAGATTCGCTCCAACATGATCCGCGTGACTCACGACGAAAGGGGCGTGGTCATAACCCTCGCCTCGGACGCTTTTTTCCATTCGGCGAGCGCCCAGATCAACATCGAGCAGACCAGGGACACGCTTTTGAGGCTCGGCAGCCTTCTCGCGTCCGAGGAGCTCGCCGGCAGGACCTTTAGGATAGAGGGCCACGCGGACAGCTCGCCCATAGATCCGGCCGGGCCCTGGACCTCGAACTGGGAGCTTTCCGCCCTGCGTTCCGTCAACGTGCTTCACTACCTGACCGATCTGGGCCTTAGGGAGGACAGGTTTCAGGCCACCGGCTTTTCCGACACGCGGCCTATCGCGACGAACGATACGCCGCAGGGCCGGGCCTACAACAGGCGGGTCGACATAATCATCGTCGACGACGCGCATTTGTGATGTTTTTTACCGGCGGGCTTCGCGGAAGCCCGCATCTAAGTGGCTATATGGAGGTTTTGTATGTCCGACAGTGACGATCTTGACATGGAAGGCGGCGAGTCGCCGGAAGCTGGCTCTAGCTTCAAAAAGAAGAGCAGGCTCGTATCCATACTGCCGACCATCCTTAAATTTACCGCGATAGGCATCGCCGCCGTTATTTTTATCGTGACGGTCTCGGTCATAACCGTGAACGTGACGAGGACGGAAGGCAGGGCCCAGGGCGCCCCGGATCCGATGTCGCCCTTTATCGGCACCCAGCCGATTTTGCAGTGGTTTACCGGCATAGGGACGATCAACACGCAGACGCGCGATCTCGTTCCCCACACCGTTTCCGTGGTCATGCAGCTCGGCTTCGATCAGGGGGACCAGGCCGCGTCGTCGGAGCTTTTCGGAAGGCAGCACGAGCTTAGGGACTTTACGCGCAGGTATTTCGCAAGCCTGTTCGCCGAGGACCTCAGGCCGGAGAACGAGGCCAGGCTTAGAAGGGAGATCATGGACATTCTCAACACGCGCTACCTGAGCAACGCGAGGGTGCGCATGATTACTTTCGAAAGGCTTGACGTAATGCCGGTTTTCTGAAGTAATGTAGGGTAATTCCCGCGAAACAAATAGGATTTCGAGGGAAGTAAAGAAAATCTCGGCCGCTGCCGATATTTATGGAAGCGCGGGTTAAGTCCGACGGTGGCTTGACGGGCGCTTCCCTAGGCCGCGGCGCGATCGCCCGCTTTGTTTCGCTTGGGCGATTGGCCGGGGACAATAAGCCGGCGGCGGGGATTTGCCGGGGGTGGGGCCGACGGGCGGCTGCAAATTTGGCCCGGCGGTAAAATTGGGAGGTTTGGTATGATGATGAGCGACGGCGCCCTGTCTCAGGCCGAAATTGACGCGCTGCTTTCAGGCGGCGGAACTCAGACGGCGGTCGCGCAGGGGAGCATGTCGGAAGGGCACAGGAAGGCGTTGGAGGATTTTTTCGCCTCGACGACGAGCGCGCATTCCTCAAACCTTTCCAGAATGACCGGGGCCAAGGTTAGCCTTGCCGGGCCTCGCGTAACGGTGAACGGCCGGGACCTTTTTCTGGACGAGCTGCCGGGCACGGTTACCGTAGTGAAAATTGACTTTATCTCCGGCTTTCCCGGCGAGCATGCCTTCCTGATCCCCGAATCCGGGGCGAAGAAGATCGCGAGCCTCATGAACGGAGAGGAAAACATCGCGCTTGACGCGATGGCCATGTCGGTAGTGGGCGAGGTGGCGTCGCAATTGGTCGGGCACCAGATAACGGCGCTCGCGAACAAAACAGGCAATCAGGCAATCACGGCAGTTCCGCCGGAGGTAAGCACAATCCCGAAAGCGGTTGTGGCCTTGCCGGCCGGCGCCTTTGTCGCGGCCGCCTATCAGTTGGACTTGGGGGGGGGGGATCGTTTTAAGATTTGGGAGGTCTTTGGGCCTTCCGTTGCGCAGGGCATCGCCGCGGCATTGTCCGGCAATCCTGCGCAAAACAAAAACGCGACCGCTCCGGGCTTGACGCACGGCGGTACCGGAGGCATTGGAATGAGTGGCATGCAGATGGGAATGGGGGGGATTGGTATGGAGGCTGGAAGCGGGGGAACGCCTTTTGGCCAGGCCAACGTTCAGTCCGTGCAGTTCCCCAGCTTTGCTCCGCACTCCGGCATCCAGGAATCGGGCAACATCGGCCTGATCATGGACGTCGAGATGGAGATGACCGTCGAGCTGGGCCGCACTCGCAAGCTGATCAAGGAGATTCTTGCGATGGGCGAGGGCACGATCATCGAGCTTGACAAACTGGCCGGCGAGCCGGTCGATATCCTTGTCAATCACAAGCTGATTGCCAAGGGCGAGGTTGTCGTCATAGACGAGAACTTCGGCGTTCGCGTCACGGAGATCGTGTCTCCGGCCGAGCGGATGCACGGGATGGGTTAGGGCTTTTCCGGCGGCCCCTTTGCGGAGGGCGCCGCCTGCACAAAGTTGTTTCGGGGGAGGGGGGAATTGACTGCTTGCGCATTGCGCGCGCCGCGCGCAGCTATACTCATTGGGTGCCTGTGCCTTTTGGCCGGCGCGTTCGCGTTCGCGCAGGAGGGCTCCGATCCGGACGCCCTTAGCCTGGCCGAGATTGAGGTCCCGCAAGGGCCCGACGCGCACGAGCTTGCCGAAAGGGAAATCGCGCTGGGCGAAGGGGGAGGGGGGCTTGGCATAGCCGCGGCGCCCCTTGCCTCGACCTTCAGCGTCTTTAGGGTCCTTCTTACCTTGGGCGCGGTCGCGCTGGCGATTTACGCGCTCGTCTTTTTGCTAAAGAAAATTTCCAAGGGGCCCCGCCCGGCCTCGGATCCCTTTCTAAAAGTGCTCGCCACGGCGCAGACCGGCGCGAACCGCAGCGTCCACGTCGTCTCGCTCGGGTCGCAGGCCTGGCTTGTAGGCTCCGCCGATCACGGCCTTAACCTTATAGGCGAAATAAACGACAAGCAAATCATCGACGCGCTTCTCCTGGAAGATTCAAGGCGAAGCGCCGAGGCCCCGGGCGGCGCCCGCAGGCTGGACTTTAAGTCCATGCTGAAAAGGTTCGGCATTTCCTCCAATCCGGGCGCCCCGACGCCGCAGGATATCCGAAAGCGCAGCGACAGGCTTAAGGGGGTGTAGCGTGCGGAAACTCCTAACGGCTTTCGCGATAGTTTTTCTGCTCCTTCCGCTTGCCGCGCAGGCGCAGGACTTCCCCTTCGATCCGGCGGAAGGCACGATGGAGATGCCTCCGGCCCCGCCGCCGCCGGCGATTCCCTTTCTCGATCTGACCGTGCGCAACGTCGAGGGCGGGGAGGAAGTGGCTTTCTCGCTTCAGTTGCTTTTGCTCTTAACAGTGCTTGCGCTTGCGCCAAGCATTATCATACTTATGACCAGCTTTTTGCGCATAGCCATCGTGCTTGACTTTATAAAGCGCGCGCTTTCGCTGCAGCAGGTTCCGCCCACGCAAGTGCTGATGGGCATAGCGCTTTTTTTGACGGTCTTTATAATGTGGCCTACTTTCAGCTCAATTTATGAAAATTCGTTGCGACCCCTATCCGCTGGGGAAATTTCGGTGGAGACGGCCTACCGCGAGGCCGAGGCGCCTATGCGCCTCTTCATGTATCGGCAGATGAGCCGCAGCCCGGAAAACATTCGGCTTTTTATGGCCATGCGCGGGCTTGACAGGCCGGACACCCTGGCCGATGTTCCGACCTACGTTCTAATCCCTGCGTTTATCCTAAGCGAGCTTACCGTGGCCTTCATGATAGGGATTTTGCTGTTCATTCCGTTTATCGTTATCGACATGGTCGTGGCCAGCGCGCTTATGTCCATGGGCATGATAATGCTCCCGCCAATAATGATCTCCATGCCGTTCAAGCTTTTGCTTTTCGTTCTTGTCGACGGCTGGTCGCTTTTGGCCGGCGAGATGATTCGATCGTTCCGTATATAGGGGGGAAGGGTGAGTTTAGGCGACGCGACGTTCATTATGCGCCAGGCGGTGTACCATGTGATTATTATAGGCGCCCCGCTTTTGCTCGCGGCTCTTGTCGTGGGGCTTATCGTGGCCATACTTCAGGCCACGACCTCAATTCAGGAGCAGACCCTTTCCTTCGTGCCAAAGATATTCGCGATCCTTGGCATTCTTTGGCTTTTGGCCGGGCTTGGCATGGGCATTTTGCAGGACTATACGCGGGAGCTGTTCCAGCGTATTTCGGGGATGGCGGGGTAGGAGAAAAATTGGGTGACGGACGGAGGCATCATAAACAGCATCCTCAATTACGGGCCGGTGTTCCTGCTCATCGCGGTGCGAGCCTTCGCGATGATTCAGAGCGCGCCGGTGCTGTCGTCCGAGGCCATTCCCCTGGTCGCGAAATTCGCGCTTGCCGGGCTTGCGTCCTTTGCCGTGCTTCCGACGGCGGAGGCCTTTGCCGTGGAACTGACGACGGCCGGCGAGGCGGGCGTCGTCGGGGTTGGCGCCGCGCAGCTTCCGGCGCCCGGCGGCCTTCACCTTCTTACCGATCTGCGCTACGAGACTTTCAGCCTGGGCTTCGCTCTGCTCGTGATTGGCGAGGCGGTGATCGGCATCATTCTGGGCTTTTTCCTTACGATTATTTTCGCGGCCTTCACCACGGCGGGGCAGTTTTTTTCCCTGCAAATGGGCTTTGCCGCGTCGGCGGCCTTCGATCCCCTGGCCCAGGTGGAAAACCCGATAATAGGGCAGTTCCTTCATCTGATAGCGATGCTTGTGTTTGTGGTGATAGGCGGCTTCCAGGATTTTTTTCTCGGCGGCTTTTGGCGCTCGGTACAAAGCCTGAGCATGGTGGCGCTGGTCGAGGGAAGGGAGCCGATGATCGCCATGA